>Ga0111188_1002_pt1 | contig 59260 bp, 49 predicted proteins | sample DeeMarSWOR324_28_FD_80358 | JGI IMG/M metagenome (GOLD analysis project Ga0111188, IMG submission 80358) | Planctomycetes bacterium SM23_25
GCCCTCGCAAGGAGGTCCCGCTGCCTATCCGTAAGCGGACCGGCGAATCCCCCCAGCACGGTCTGGAGGAGGGAAGCGGCCGCCGCGATCGGCGAGCGCAGTTGGTGGGCCATCAGCGCCGCGAAGCGCCACGCGCCGCTGCGATTGGGTTCCGGCTCGCTCACTCTGGCGGATTCCCCGACGAGCCCGTCTCAGGCTCAAACACCAGGCGAGCCCCGACTCCGGACGGCAGATAGCCTTGTCCGAAGGCCTGCATCATCAACCGGCGCGTCTCGTCGCCCGAGCAGTGGCACGGAGCGACGCGGCGCACACCCAGGCCCTTGAACCCTTCGATCACCGCGGCGATCTGGTCTGGCGAGGCGCCCGCCATGTGAAAGCCCCCCAAGACGGCCCTTGGTTTCTGCCCGGCGTGGGTCGTCGCCGCGTGGACCATCCGCACGATACCGGGATGGGCACACCCGGTGATCACGATGAGCCCATGCGGACCCTTCAGGTAAAGCCCCTGTTCCGGAATGCCACCATTCAGGACGCCCGTCGTCCAGGCCCCGCCGCAGACCTTGCGGGGTCCCTCGCTTTCGACGAGCACGGCTCCCGCCTTGCGCGCTTGACGCTTGATCCGCTCGGGGAACATCTTGGGCAGGTACACGGTGACGCCGCTGTTGGCCTGGAGGAATGCGTCCAGACCTCCCGTGTGGTCGGCGTGGACGTGGGAGAGGACGACGGCCTCGATCTCGTCCGGCTTGATGCCGCACGTGCGCATGTTCGCTAGGAGAATGCCCCCGTCGCCACCGGTGTCGAAAAGGATGGTCTTCTCCACCCCTGTCACGACACAGGCAAAGCCCCACGCCGCCCTCAAGCGCTTGTCGTAGGGGTAATTATCGTACACGATGGTAACCACTATGGCTCCGTTCTCTCGGATCGCCTTGGCTTCGGCGGCCGCTGGCATTCCCCCGGGCTCATTCGGCGCAGCACGGCACCCGCCCGCAAGCGCCAGCAGGGCAGCCCACAGACTCAGGGCGGCGCGGCTAGGAACGGCCTCTCCCGCTCTGGCGTTGGCCGCCCGGGCGGACGGAGGCGTCCTCCCCCTGGTGGGCATCCTGCTTGCGGCGGAGACCGAACCTCGGCACAAGCCGCCCTGTGCGCTGCCTGTACTCTCGGAAGAGGTTCCCATAGCGCTCTTCCAACTCCACCTCCTCCCTCGGGATGAACAGCCGCGCGGCCACGTACATGGCGGGCGGAACCGACAGGAGGAGCCACGACCCCACGAGCAGCGCAGCGCCGGGTGCCAGAAGGAAGACCCACACCGCATAAAGCGGGTGGCGCACGTAAGCATACGCTCCCGTGGTCACGAGCCTTCCCCGCCTGTGATGGCGGGCAAAGTACACCGCGAGGGCCGCGTATATCGGCACGCCCACGCCGAGCAGCCCAATGCCACATGGCCGGAAGGCCGAACGCCATCCGCCCGTCACGGCGAAGGTCGGATGGAAGATCCAGTGGAGGGTCAGGACAAGGCCCGTCCACGCGGCCGTGACGAGACCGATCTGCGGGCCGGCACCCCAACGGAATCCCCGCAGCCATCTGGCGCCAGCCTCGAGACCCGGTCTCCCGACGGGTCGCTCTCGGCTGCCTGCCGCACAGGGCCCGCATGTCCCTGGCAGGGCCTTGCACCGTTCGTATCGGTTCTTCGCCATCTAAGGATATCGCCTTCTTGGAGCGTTCACTCGGACCGGCGGATGGCCGCAGCCCACTCCTGCCCGATTCCGTGTGCGGTACGTCCCCCCGTCCGGTCCCGGCCGATGGAGCACCCGGCCGAGTCTCTCCCAGTATCGGCCTGCGACGGGGTTTCCGGCCCCCGCCGGCTTCAAGATGCGGAGGATGGCCGCTGTCGCCGCCCCGGACCCGTAGTCGGGGGCCTGTTCAGCGACGAGAAACAGATGCTCCAGAGCCTGCACGTACCTTCCCCGGCCAGCGAGGCAGACGCCGAGGGCGTAGAGGGCGTCGGGCTTGCCCGGCATCGCGGCCGCCAGTACCGCTGCGAAGGCTTCCCCGCCCATCCTCGAACAGTCCCTGAGGAGGTCAAGCCGAAGAAGCAAGGCGGCGCGCTCCGGCCCGTTCCACGCGGTGCGCGGCAGGTGCGACAGTACTTCCCGCGCCGCTCGGACTTGTCTGTTTCCCACGGCGCGCCGAACTGTGCCAGCCAAGGCAGCCGGCCGGCCTCGCCAAGTTCCCGGAGCCGGCCGGTCAACTGCTTCGGCGGGCTTCATCTGCTCGCGATGCCGATGGTGCGTATCCATTACCTCATGCCCGCTGCTTGTTCGGCGCCTGCTTGCGGCACAACGCTCAGATCCAGTCGGACGGGGCAGTTCAGGGCCGCCGACACGGGGCAGTACTTCTCCAGCATCTCCTTGAGCCGGGGCGAGGCCGCTTTCTCTCGGGCAGCCGCATCCGGAACCGTCACGCGGATGGCCACCTCGATCCCCGTGAACCTGAGACCGTCGCGGGTCTTCTCCAGGCTGCCCCTGGAGGTGCTGGAATACCCCTCGAGCGCCACGTTGAATCTTTCCGCAAAGTAAAGGAACGTGCTCATGAGGCAGCCGCCGACAGAGGCCACGAGAAGCTCCTCGGGGGACCACAAATCCTCCGGACCCCCGAATTCCGGGGGCGTCGCGATGGCAAGAGCCGGATGGTTCCGTGCCCGGACGGTCCCCGACTTTCCTTGTTCCCAAACCAGGGTTGTTTCGAATGTCGCCACGGCGTGTGATCCCTCCCCTTCGATGCATTCACTATTCGGGTAGCGAGCAGGTTCCGGTTGGGCAACTGGAGTCGGCCGACGAGGAAGTGCCGGCATGCGCGGCAAAGGTCGAGAACCGCTTCGCGGTTCTGGGCGAGCCGCACTTCTCGCACGGGTGCCGCTTCTTCGCCCCAAGTTTCTCCAGGAACGCCGTCACATGACCGCAGTTTTTACATCGGTATTCGTAAATCGGCATCTTCGATCCTCCTATTCGCCGCGCCGCCGATGGCGGTTGCCGCTACGGCGCTTGCGCCGAGGCTTCCTGAAACGGAAGACCCGGCCCCGAACGAGCGTGTCATCGTGAACCAGAGCCCTCCGGGACTCGCCTTCCAGAACGAACCCGGCGCTGCGAATCTCGGCAAGCAACTGCCTGTATGTCAGCCCGAATTGCCTCACGTGCGTCAGATAGCAGGAGAGCAGGCCTCCCGGCTTCAGCGTCCGGCGAAGGCGACGCAGGAGCCGCACGCGCTGCGCCGCTTCGGGGAAGTACCCTCCATGAAGGATGTCGTAGAGCAGGACGACGTCGACGCTCCCCTTGGGGACCGGGATCGGCCCCCCGTCGGGCACATGAACCGCGTGGAGGTTCTCGATTCCTGCGCTGCGGGCGCGCCGCTTCGCCTTCTGTAAGGCCCCCTTGTCCTTGTCTGCCGCGTAGACCCGCCCGGTCTTCCCGACGACGCGGGCAGCCGGGATGGCGTAGGCGCCGCTGCCCGCCCCGAAGTCCAGGGTTCGGTTTCCTTCCTCGATGCCTATCCTTCTCAGGTGGCCCCCCGCTCCGTCCTTCAGCCAGTTATCCGCCTTCTTGGACATGCTATCGCCTTCGCGGTAACCGCTGGGATACGCCCAGCCCTCCGCCGACGTCGGGCCGCCCGGCGGCCTCCACCAGCAGGTCCCGAAGCCGGTCCAACGAGACAGGCGCCGCCTCAATCGGCAGCCGCATCCAATCGGAGATCGCCAGGAGCCTCTCGGGCTCAGCCGTCAGGAACCGGTCAAAGAAACCGATGCCGTCCAGAACGATCGCCTTGTCGTGCTGCGGAAACGTCTCGTTGGCCTTGGCGGCGTCCCAGTCCTTGAAGATGGTGTCCCAGTGACGAAGCCACCCCGGCGTGAGCCAGTAGACCTTGGCGCCCGCCGCAAGCCGGTCCCGCTCTTCGCGGCCGGCGAGCATGTCCACGCAGTTGTCGGCGCCCGCCCGCACCGCGTACGGGCACGCCTGGCGGATCAGGGCATCCGTGTCCCTGGATGGATCGCCGACGTCCAGGAAGCACTTGTGGCCGTAGGCGACGACGACGCGCACGGAATCGCCGCACACCTTCCCGAGTTGCCGCATCAACTGCGACTCGAGTTCGGCCGGGCGCTCGTGCAGGCCGGGGCCCGTGTAGAGGACGCGGTCGGCGTCGAGCAACCCCTCCGCAGCCAACCGGTCGATCTCGTGCCGCAACGTCCCACACGCGACGATGCTCGTGTCCTCGACCGGTAGCGTCCTGACCTCGGTGTTCTCCATGTCACCTGTGCCCTTCGGTGCTACCAACCGGCGCCCCCTTGGGTCGCCGCGCCACAGTACCGCAGGGCCACGAAACCGGCCCCTGGCACCACGCCGTTGCGCGGAGCCTCAATCCGAAGATCCTGCCGCCCGGGCCCCTGGAGCAGCGTCGAGGTCGCCCCTTCAAGGCGGAGCCCGCCGCGCCGGGCGAGGCCGTCGAGACCCTTGATCGAGAAGAACCGCGCCTGCGAATAGAAAAGGTGCCCGCGATGTCCCTTGGCCGCATAGAACCTGCCCCATGGGCTCTCGGCGGGGACGATGCCCAGCACCACGCCGCCCCCTGACACGACTCGTCGCGCCTCGCGCAGCAGGCCCTCCGGGTCGTCCGCGAAACACATTGTCACAATGACGAAAACCGTGCCGAACGCGTGGCCTGGAAAGGGGAGCGCCTCGCCGAGAGCCGCGACCGCCTGCGCGCCCCGTCGCGCCGCCAGGCGCAGTGCCCGCAGCGCCGGGTCCACGCCCACGTCGATCCCAAGCGCCTGGGCAAAACGGCCTGTGCCTACCCCCACCTCGAGCCACGGCCGAGGCAGGCCGCGGCTGACGCGGCGCAGGCACTGAGCCTCGGACTCAAAGAGGGCCCAGCCCCGGGCCGTGTCGAACCAGGCCTCGTAACGCTCGGCGTGGTGCTGAAAGACGGCCACGCCGGGCCGGTCACCCGCTTTTTTCTCAACCGTTCGCATCGCGTCCGTGCCTCAGGAACTCGGTGTGGATCGCCGGGCAAAGAACCGGCCCACGGGCGCTAGGGACCGGGACCGCCGGACGGTTTTACCTTTCGGCTCGCCTCTCGCTTCCTCGTCGAGGTTTGTCCGGTTTCGGACAGCCGACGGGCTTCCTGCTCCAAAAGGTCGAAAAGCCCGCGGACCAAGTCTGGCCTGGCAAGGTAGTAGCACCGGGAGTGACCTTCGCGGTAGAAGTCAACCAAGCCGCCTTTTCGCAAGGCCATCAGGTGCTGGCTGACATTGGGCTGGGGGCGGTCCAACAGTTCGGTCATGTCGTTGACACACCTCGTCCCCTCCAGGAGTTCGGCCAGAATCATCAGACGCGTGGGGTGGCCGAAGGCTCTCAGCAGCCCGCCCCACGCCAGCGCCTCGTCATCCCGCATCGGTTCGTCCCCTTCCCCTGACGGCAGCAGTCGGACGGAGCATATTCGGGAAGCCGAATATAGTATCCGCGTTGCGGGCCGAGAGGTCAAGGCCATTTCTGCAAAGCGGGGGTGGCTGAAAGAGCGGTCGGTTGTCGGGCGCGAGGGGATACCCGGACAGCGACAGTCCCAACAGGCCAAACGGAACTCAACCAGAAACCAAGCCGGCAGATGGCGATTGTAAGCCGTGCACGGGGAGACGGCGCCGCGGCAGCCCTCTGCGTAGAACGTCCGTTTTCACCTCCCCGCATAGGACTCCGTGGGATACATGGCTGTCCCACTCCTACTTCTCCGCAGGCGGGTCCTTGACCTCCCGGCCGGCCGCCCAGTACATGCCCCGCACCACGAGCCGCTGGAAATGCGGGTTCGTCCAAGCCTCCCGACCGTGGCCCAGGCCTGTGTTAAACACGCGGCCTTTGCCGCCCCTTCCCGTTCTGCGACGGGCTGCTACTCGGCCGAGGATCGGTAATCCGTCAACGAATATACGTCGCCCTTCTTCTCGAAAAAGAGCCTGAGCCGCTCCTCGGGGATGTCCAGAATCCGCGTCTCGCCCGAAGCCGGCGAGAGGGCTTCCGGCTCCGCCCGGCGGCCTCGCTCCGAGAATGGGACGGACCTTCCGTCGGCGGTCTCGAAGCCCCGGAGGCGCCAACGGTTTTGGTGGAGCCACTCGTCGGGGGGTTGGCGAATCTGTGGACCGCCGACGAAAGGATCGTCTTCCCGCCGGATCTTCTGGGCGTCGCTCTTGCCGAAGACCAGAAGGAAGCGGTCGGCGGCCGGGCGCGGGCCCTCGAACCAGAGGGAGAAGCCCGCCTCGGCCATCTCTTCCTTGACGGTCTCCGGCCGTATCTGCCTGCGGTGACTCGCCTCCCGCCGCGATAGCGGCTTCTGCGCCTCCCGGTCAAGCACGTAGATGCAGCCGGCCGGGGCAAGCCTCTCGTGGATTTTGGCCAGCAAGGTCTTGCCGTGGAACAGCAGATGATAACTATCCAGGAAGAACACCGCATCAATGGGCTCTGGACCCAGGCGGGGGTCGCCCTTCTCGGTAAGGACCGAAGGGAGGGAAACGTTCCCGGGCAGCGGCGGCCTTTCGTCCTTCTGCGTGGCCCATTCCTCCAGAACGATCTCCAGCCCCCGGCCGGAGGCGCTCCGGAGGAGCGGCGCCATCAGTCGCCGCGCCTCTCCCAGGGCGACAAAGACCGGCCGTTTGTACTCCTGCCTGAGCGGAAGGAAGAGGCGGGAAGCCTTTTCCACCGGAAGAGGCTGAAAGGCATCGGGGTCACGGCCAGGGGCCTCGGCGCCCTTCGGCCGTTCGAAGATAAGTACAAACGGCTCCTTCTCGTGCCAGCAGTCATCTGGGCAGTCCACAAAGGCAAAACCTTCCTCGCGCGCTTCGCGGACGATCGTGGTCTCGGCAAGCCAGAAATGCTTCTTTTCGCGGAGAGACCGTTCGACCCAGTCGCGCAACGTGCCGCGGTGCCGGTCCACCACGACGAGGTGACCCCCTGGTTTCAAGCACCGCCATATTCCCCGCAGCATTGGGCGGGGCTTGGCCATATGATGGTAAACATAGTGCATGTAGGCAAGGTCAACGGAATCGGCTGGAAGGCACGGATCGTCGCTGCGGCCAAGCACCGGCCGGACCTGGGAAAGCCCCTTTTGCTCGGCTTCCTTCCCTATCGCCTTGACGCTGTTTTCAAGAATCTCCTCGGAGAAAACGGTCCCCGTCTTGCCTACAAGCTCCGCAAAAACCCATGTGTCCCCTCCCCGGCCAGCACCGATGTCGGCAACCACCGAGCCTTCGCCCAGGCCAAGGCGGGAAAGGACCGCGCCAAGGGACTGCGCCCGGTCCTTTGGCCCGGCCGCGGGGGCCTCACGGGACTGCCGGTGGGTCTGCCCCACCTCGCCGGCCTGAGTCGCCGCCGCAGTGCCTGCGGCCCCTCCCTTCTCGTCGGCAGAGGTCGGCGCTATCGTGACCAGCGTCACAAAGAATGAACCCAGGAGCAACCATCTGCACCGCAAAATCCGGAACCGGCCGGAATGACTCCCACGCCTGCGCGACTCGCGTTTGATCAACATCGCAGTCCTCCTTCCTGAGGCCCCGGAATACTCTTTGGGAGGGATCCGATATCATGATGGCGGCTCTGTGGGGCAAGCCCGCACTGGCATCGAGGCACTTCGGACGTGTCGCAGGTGGTAGCCCAAGCCAGAGCACCGTTTCAATTGCCCAGGAGACTCAGAGACACGACCTCCTCATACCGGACGGACGCCGGCCGAATGTGGCGTCATGCTCTTGCCAGGCGCCGGGCCACCTCCGCGACACGCCGACGGAGGTTGCGGGCCGTCTGCAGCCCCTCCTCGTCGGCCGAGACACCGGTCTCGGTGCGGCTCCACAGGGCCGCGCCGAAGTGCGCCGTCGGCCGGCCGTCGCTGACCACGACCATGTCGTGGCACAGCATGGCCGAATGAATCGTCTGAAGCGCGTATTCCTGGCCGCCGTTGCGCACGCCGCCGACGGCCAGGGCCCCGCCCACCTTGTCGCGGAACAGGAACCCGTTCCGCCGGAACATCACGCACCGGTCGAGAAACGCCTTGCACTGGCTCGTGACGCCGCCGAAATACACGGGCGTGCCGACGATGATCCCCCCCACCTCCCGGTCCGACAGGAGCGGCACCCACTCCGTGAACCCGTCGTCGTGTATGCACCGGAGGTCCTCCCGGCACTGCCCGCAGGCGATGCACCCTTGGACCTCGCGGTCGGCGAGTTCCAGCAGTTCGGTGTCGACGGCGCCTTCGCTCTCGCGGGCGGCCTCCAGGCATGCCTGAAGCGCTGCTTGCGTGGTTCCTCCCTGACGCGGGCTGCACGAAATGGCCACAATCTTCACAATCTCCTCATCTCTATCTGAATCGCGTTGATTCGGGTCGGCGTTGATGTATCCGAGAGCCGCGGCATGGCCGAACGAGTTGCCGTCGCGCCGACGTCATGCCGCCCCGGACTCCTCGATCAGGATCCCGACCGCCCTGTAAAGGGCGGAGCAAAAACGTAATGGCGGCGTTTCCGGCCGGTCTTTCGGGCGTGACCTGGAGCACGCTGGTTCCGGCCCTTGGGCAGATCGCCATCTCCTTGACCTTCGTGGGCCTCTTCATCGCCGTCTCCGTGAGCGAAGTCCTCGAGGCCCAGACGTTGTCGAACTTTTTCCGGGTCCGCGTCATGCCACGATGTCTGTCCGACACGGCTTGCTCGGGGAGGGACCCTCGCGAGTTCAATGGTCGCAGACATTCTGGCCGACTTGCAGCGTGCCGGCGAGATACGCGGCGACGACATCCTCGGGCTTCTCCGCTGGCGCGCCGACGACCACCTTGACACCGCTCTGGGCGAACAGGCCCTGGGCTCGCTGTCCCATGCCGGCGGCAATGATGACCTCGGCGCCTTGCTCGCGAAGCCAGCGGGGCAGGACCCCCGGCTCGTGCGGAGGCGGCGCCAGATAGGTCGTTCCCACAATCGCTTGGCTGCCGGGATCGACCTCCACGACGGCGAACTGCTCGCAGTGGCCGAAGTGCATACACAGGTGGCCGTTGGCGGTCGGAATGGCGATCTTCATTTTGGGTTTCTCCTTCCGGCCGTGGGTCGGGTGAAACGCTTCGTCTTCGGCGGTGTGGTTCAGAATGGGTTCTATCACGGCGGCAAAGGCCTTGGCCGCGCGGCTGTCGCTGAAGAACTGGACAAGAGGCCTCCCCGCGTCGCCCGAGGTGACGATCTCAGGATCGAGCGGGATGCGCCCGAGGAACGGAACGCCCATGTCGGCGGCCAGCCGTTCGCCGCCGCCGACCTTGAACACGTCCACCTGCTTGCCGCAGTGCGGGCACACGAGGCCGCTCATGTTTTCAATGATCCCGGCCACGCGGAGGTCCAGGGCGCGGCAGAACGACACGCTCCGCCTCACGTCGGCAACGGCCAGGTCCTGCGGGGTGGTCACGACAACCGCCCAAGCCCCGTCGCCGACCATCTGGGCGACGGACAGCGGCTCGTCGCCCGTGCCCGGCGGGGAGTCGATCACCAGGTAATCCAGGCGGCCCCAGGCGACGTCCTTAAGGAACTGGCGGATGACGTTGTACTTCATCGGCCCGCGCCAGATCACGGTGTCCTTGGCGCTCTCGAGCAGCAAGCCCACGGAGACGACGGAGAGGTTCTCGTTCACCTGGATCGGCGCGATGCCACCGGTGGCGTCAGGACCCAGCCGCCGGCCGTCCAGGCCGAGGATCTTCGGAATGCTGGGACCGTGCAGGTCCACGTCCAGCAGCCCGGTCTTCCTGCCTACCTGGGCCAGCGCGAGCGCCAGGTTGGCGGCGACCGTGCTTTTGCCCACGCCCCCCTTGCCGGACAGGACGAGGAGTTTCCGGCCGATGCGTTCCATGCGCGCCTGGAGTTCCAGTTCCTCCAGTTTGCGCTGGGACTCATCCTTCTGTGCCGAACCTGGCCTCGCGCTCATATCGGGTTTGCTCCGTCGGCTTCAAGGCGCTCGATGCGGCAGCGAATGGCACGGAGTAACTCCTCAATGTGCGTGGCCTGGCTGCGCAACTGCGCCAACGCCGCTTCCGGGCCAGGTGGCAAACCGAACGGCCACCCCGTTCGACCGGCGAACCCGCGGGTCGGGTCATCAGGCCTCTGCGGAATCTTCAGGGCGCAGAAGCCTCTGCCGCCGCCTGTCATGGGCCCCGGTCCTCGCGGTCCCGTTCCGTCAAATGCCGGCATGATGCTCACCTCCCACGATGGTCGGCGCCGCCTGCGGCCGTATCGCCACATGGGTTCCCACAGGCAAACCGACGTGATCCGCAATCACAGGGCATTTAGCCTTGAAGAGAAAGTAGATGTCGCCGGGCTCGTCACTGAGCGTCTCGAAGTTGCCCTGGCCCTTGGCGATGACCAGATCGGCCTGGGCGAAACGCCGCCGGGAATCCTCGCTACAATCCTCCAGGATCGTGCCCGGAGCATCCGAGCCGTTGTCGATGACCTCCACCAGGTCGCACAGCCCGGCCGTTTCGGCATCCACCATGGTGGCATCGTTCAAGATCGGCCTGCCACGGACAACCACCGTCACGCGCCCGGTCGGAATCTGCTCGATGAGCAGTCGGTCGAAGACGATCTCGCCGGCATTGTCGGCCAGGTAAAGGATGCTGCGGGCGTCTTCGACCGCCTGGCGAAACGCATTTACGTCGTCGTGAAACGGCTCGTCCAGCGCGCCGGCGACGGCCCGACGCGTCTCGTCTTCTGTAATGCCGCCGCCCGCGCCCAAGTCGATCACGTTACCGGCAATGGCCAGGCGAAGCGCCATGTACAGCGGGTTAGCCGACTGCTCGATCTTGGCCGATAACTCTGGCAACATGTCGAGCGCCAGGCGATTGAAGCGATCCTTGACCGCCCGGTAGGGATCATCCACGCCGGTGATCTCCCGCAGTTGGCGATGAACCCTCTGTGCGACCGCCGGCGGGCACTGGGCCAAGTCCATCTCTGCAGCCATGCGAAGTACGTCGCGCACGATCCGCTCATGGACAGCCGGATCGTCCGTGACGAAGCGGGCCGTCTCCAACGCCTGTCGGGCAAAACAGGGAATACAGTCCAGGGCCGTCCTCATGTTTCACACCCAATGCCCTTCCACGTCGGCCGCACTGGATTGCCTCAACTTGCCTGCCTTGAACTGCTCGACGGCGTCGGCCACCGTCCCGGTCGCGCCCGTATGGATCGCGACGCCACCGGCCTGGAGGGTTGCGAAGGCCTTGGGCCCGACGTGCCCGGTGATGACAGCCTGCACGCCGAGGTCCACCACGTTTTTGCCCGCCTGGATGCCTGCGCCTTGGGCGGCATTGAGATTCTGGCTGTTGTCGGCGGCGGAGAACGCTCCGGTCTCCGTGTCGAGCGCGATGAAGCACTTGGCCCGCCCAAACCGCGGGTCGACAGGCGAACTTAGTTCCCGGCCCTGCGCCGTCTCGGCCACTTTCATAGGGACTCCTTCCAGATGACCCTACTTGCAATCTCTGTGCCAAAGCCGCCAGCGCGGCGCGACTCTTAACGTAACCGCGGTTGGCACAGGGGATTGTGAGTTCAGGTGCTCAGCGCACGCGGCCAGACACGAGCATTCGGGAGGGCGTGACGTTGCATTTTGCAATGTTAGATTCGCCGACCTCGGCCGTCGACGTCCGGCGTCTCGATACGGAGAGTCTTGATCTTGCGGTAGAGGGTGCTGACGTGGATGCCCAGGTCCTGGGCGGCCAGTTTGCGGCTGCCGTTTCGACGCTGGAGCGTTTCGGTGATGAAGAGTTTCTCGATGGCTTCCAGGCTCATCGGTTGGCTGCCCTCGGCCCCGCGTCCGCCCGTAGGTCGCAGTTCCGGCGGCAGGTGCCCGAGTTCGATCATGCCGCCGCGGCAGAGCACGAAGGCCTGCTCGATGATGTTCTCCAACTCTCGAACGTTGCCCGGGTAGTCGTGCTCCATCAGGCGGGCCATGACCTGGTCTGAGACCCCGGCGATGTCCTTGCCCTGGAGGCGGTTGAACTTGGTGATCAGGTGATTCACCAGCAGCGGGATATCCTCACGGCGCTGCTTGAGACCGGGCAGCCGCAGGTGGATCACGCGAATTCGATAGTACAGGTCGTCGCGGAACGGGCCGGAACGGACCAGCCTGGCCAAGTCCTTGTTGGTGGCCGCGATCACACGGACATCGACCGCAGCGGGCTTGACGCCGCCAAGCGGCTCAATGACTCGCTCCTGGAGGACCCGAAGCAGCCGGACCTGCATGGCCGGCGAGATGTCGCCGATCTCGTCCAGGAAGATCGTGCCGCCTTCGGCCAGGGCGAAGCGCCCGGGCTTGTCGCGTTTCGCGTCCGTGAAGGCCCCCGCCTTGTGGCCGAAGAGTTCGCTCTCCAGCAGCGTGTCGGGCAAGGCTGCGCAGTTGACGGCGACGAACGGCCTCTTCTTCCGGGGCGAGAGGTTGTGGATGGCCTTGGCAAAGAGTTCCTTGCCGGTGCCGCTGGGGCCTTCGACGAGCACCGTGCTGTCGCTGGCAGCGATCTGGGGCAGGACCTGAAACAGCTGCATCATGGCCGGGCTTCGCCCCACGATGTCTTCAAAGGTGTAACGGGCCTGGAGTTCCTTTTGGAGCTGTTCCACCTGGCTCAGATCCTGGAAAGTCTCCACACCGCCGATGATCGTCCCGTCATTGTCTTCTAACAGCGCCGTCGAGATGCGGATCGGGACGCGCTGTCCTTGATGGTTGATGATATGGGCGGTGGCGTTCACGATGGGTTTGCCGCTCTGCATCGTTCGCCGCAGGGCGCAGTCTTTCTCGCAGATGTTCGCCCGGAACACGTCGCAGCAAGGACTGCCAATGGCTTGCTCCCGGGAAACGCCGGTGATGCGTTCGGCCGCACGGTTGAAGGCCGTGATCCGCCACCTGGGGTCCACGGTGAAGACCCCTTCGTTGACGGAATCAAGAATCGTGACCTCCCTGTCGGGTGCCTTGTTCATTCCCATCGTTACACTCCGGTCCAGACGGCCAGTCTGTCAACCGTGCATTATACGACGTCACCGCGCCGCCTGTCCACTCATTTTGCGCGATTCCGTTCTCCGGCGACGTGGCCGATTCACCACAAGTCCCTTGTGGAAAGACGATTACGCCACTTACGGCATCTTGGCACACAACTTGCGTACGCCCTTCTCATGATGAAGGTCGCAATACCTCACTGGCAAGGTCGGGTCAGCCCGGTGTTCGACGTGGCCGGGAATGTGATGATCGTTGAGATCAACGGCGGCGTCGAGCAAAGCCGACAGGACGTGGTTTTTGACGTCGAAGAACCCCAGGTACGGGCGGCCCGGCTGGCCGAGACCGGGGCCGACGTGCTTGTTTGCGGCGCGATCTCCTGGCCCTTGGAAATGGCTGTCTCGGCGGCCGGCATCGAGGTAATCCCGCAGACCTGCGGGGACGTGGAGGGCGTACTGGCGGCCTTCATCGATGGTCGCCTAAGCCAGGGCGCATTCTTGATGCCGGGCTGCTGCGGCCGGCGTCGCCGCTGGCGCGTGCGTCGCCGGCGCGGCAGGCCATGAATGAGATGAACGAGTAGCGGAACGCCGTCGTGCAGAAAACAGGAGCCTTCAGAAAAACAGGAAGGAGGTGACGACGATGCCAGCAGGCGATGGAACAGGGCCCCTTGGATGGGGGCCGATGACCGGCCGGGCGGCCGGGTACTGCGCCGGATTCCTTGTCCCAGGCTACATGAACCCGTTGCCGGGCAGAGGCACTGTCGCTGGATACGCTCCCGGGGCGTACCCGCCCGCACCGTACGCAGGGCCGATGATTCCCTACGGCTATCCTGCGGGATACGCCCCTATCGGGCGACAAGCGCCGGGTTGGTTCGGTCGAGGATTCGGGCGGGGGCGGGGTCGCGGCTTTGGCCGCGGCGGCGGTCGAGGACGGCGGTGGTTCGGCTGGTAGGCCGAACGGACTACGTGTACCGGAAAGGAGTTCAGTCATGCCCAGAGGCGACGGAACAGGCCCCCCCAGCGGAGGCGGGCGCGGACGCGGCAGGATGGGCGGGCCGTTTGCGGCCGGCCCCGGCGGGCAGTGCGTATGCCCGAATTGCGGGCACAAGGTGCCCCACGTACCGGGACAGCCCTGCAACCAGAAGGCCTGCCCCAAGTGCGGAACCACAATGACCAGAGGTTGATCTCAACCTCCCAAGAGCAAAAAGGAGATCATCAATGCCACGTGGAGACGGAACAGGCCCGGCTGGAATGGGCCCAATGACAGGACGCGCGGCGGGTTACTGCGCCGGCTATCCCGTCCCCGGATACATGAACCCCGTGGGCGGACGGGGTTTCTGGGGATGGGGACGTGGCCGCGGCGGCGGACGCGGCTGGCGGAACTGGTTCTACGCGACCGGCCTGACCGGCTGGCAGCGAGCCGGGATGGGCTATCCTGCCTACGGTGCCCCGCCAGCGTATCCAACAGCCTACGCCGCACCGTTTGGTCCGGCTGCGACGAAGGAACAGGAATTGGATGCGCTGAAGGGACAGGCGGAGTACTTCGAGGACGCCTTGGAAGGCATCCGCAAGCGGATCGAAGAACTCGAAGCCAAGACCCAGAAAGGCTGAAAGCCAGCGCCGGCGGCCGCGCAGACGGTGACTCGCCGGGGTGAGGGGAGACCTGCTGCCCGGGTGGGGAGGAGAGTCTATGGCAACGAAAGGGGACGACATGAAAATCGCTGTCACAGCCACAGGTCCCGACCTGGAGGCCAAGGTGGACCCACGGTTCGGCCGGTGTCCGTACTTCCTGATCGTGGAGACCGACAACCTGAGTTTCGAGGCCATCGAGAACCCGAACCTCGCCCTGGGCGGCGGCGCGGGTGTCCAATCCGGACAACTCATGGCTGAGAAAGGCGTCAAGCACGTCCTGACGGGCAACTGCGGCCCCAATGCCTACCAGACGCTCGCCGCCGCCGGCATCGGCATCATCGTCGGCTGCTCCGGGACCGTTCGCGACGTCATCGAGCAGTACACGAGCGGGCGGTTCTCGTCCGCGGCTGGGCCCAATGTGGTCAGCCACTTCGGCATGGGCGGCGCCCCGGCGGCGGCTGGTCCTGCCGCCGGCGCCAACCCAACCTTCGGCCCAGGAATGGGCCGTGGCGGTGGGCGCGGAGTGGGCGGCGGCCGCGGCACGGGAATGGGCCGTGGCGGCGGCCGAGGAATGGCCGGCGGCATGGGTCGCAACCCCGGGTTGGACCGGCGTAGCGGTCCCCCCGGCGCCCCATCGCCAACCACCCCAGCGGCTCGCGCCGATCCTGAGAAGTGCACCGGATGCGGGCTCTGCGTCGAGGTGTGCCCCGTGGAGGCCATCCGCCTGGAAGGCGATGTGGCCGTGGTGGATCCGCAGGCCTGCACGGGGTGCGGCGCTTGCGTGGACGAGTGCCCCAGCGAGGCGCTCGCCGTGGCCTGAGGAACCGGCAGGGGAGACGGCGCCATGAAGCACTGCTATGACAACATCCGCTTCGCGCTCAGCGACCAAAGCGGCCAGATGTGCTTCGAGTCGTTCGACATTATCGACATGCCCGAGTGCCAGGACGTTGCCGCGCGGCTCAGGGAGTACCTGGTACATCGGCCTCTCGCACAAGTGGACGTGAAACGAATCCGATCGATGCAGTGCGCTGCCTTCCCCGCGTGCATTTCGGACGTCGCTCGAGCGGTTGATGAACTCAAGCGCCTGTTCGGTGCTCCCGCGGCACCGAACCGGACGTCGGGCCGCGAAACGGGGGCCCTCGATCCGCCGGGACGGCTGCCGCGCCAGCGGCCCGCGTGAAGCGCTCGCGGTCGCCCGGTTGAAACTGAAGTCCGAAGACGTGAGCTGGCACGTGCCGAAGACCCGGCTGCGGACTCGGGAACCTGGGAGGAGGTACGCGATGGCTGAGTTCATCGATCCGTTTGTGGGCATGGCCCCGGACCGGAAACTGACCGACCGCGAACTGGCCCGCGCGATCCGCCTGGCCCTGGCCGCCGAGGAGGAGGCGATCCATCTCTACGAGGCCCTGGCAGATGCGGCCGCCGACCCCCTGGCGGCCAAGGTCCTTCAGGACATCGCCGACGAGGAGAGCGTCCACGCTGGCGAGTTCCAGGAACTCCTTCGGCGCCTCCTCCCGGAGGAGCAGCGGCGGCTGGAGAAAGGGGCACAGGAGGTCGGGGAACTGGCTGACGACGGACAGAAGGACTGACGGGACGGAGTGAATCCGGGTGATGCGCTTCATGCTCAAGTCGAAGATCCACCGGGCCCGGCTGACCGGTACTGAACGGGGGTACGAGGGCAGCATCACCATCGACCGCGCACTTCTTGAGGCGGCCGACATGCTGCCGGGCGAGCAGGTGCATGTGCTCAACCTGAACAATGGCTCGCGGATCGTCACGTACGTCATTGAGGCCCCGGCGAATTCAGGGACCGCGCTGCTGAATGGGCCGGCCGCTCGGATGGGGCAGGTCGGCGATCTCGTGATCATCCTATCGTACTGCGAACTATCCGATGAAGAGACCCGTTCGTTTCGGCCGCGCGTCGTCCTGGTGGACGACCACAACGCGTGGCGGCAAAACGAAAACCCCGCCGGACAGCAGCATGAGATCAAGACATGAGATTACATGCCATTGCCCGGGAACTGTGGGCCCACGCGCCGTTCACGGCCTTCGGGACTGTCACGGGCATCGTGATCATGGCGGTCGTTGTCCACGCCCGCTTGCCGAGGGACGTCTCCGCGGCCCTGTTTTGGACGTTCCACCCCCTCCACGTTCTCCTGAGCGCCTTCGTCACGGCCGGGGTATACCGTCTTCACGGCAACCGGGGGGTGTGGCGGACGCTCCTGATCGGCTACTTCGGATCGGTCGGCATCGCCACGCTGAGCGACAGTCTCATCCCGTACGCGGGGGAAGTCCTGCTGGACCTTCCGCACAGGGGCCTTCACCTGGGCGTGATCGAAAAATGGTGGTTGGTGAATCCGCTCGCCCTGGTCGGGATCGCATTGGCGTGCGTTCGACCAAGGACAAAGTTCCCGCACGCAGGGCATGTGCTTCTCAGCACGTGGGCGTCGCTTTTCCACATCACGATGGCCCTTGGGACGGAAGTCGGCGTGGCGACGGTCATCCTTGTGGGCGTGTTCCTGTTCCTGGCGGTGTGGGTGCCTTGCTGCACGAGTGACATCGTCTTTCCATTGCTGTTCTCGAGGGAATGACCTATGGGCAGGAGAGAGCGTGACGAAGATCGCCGTGGCAAGCGGTAAGGGCGGCACCGGAAAGACGACGGTGGCCACGAACCTGGCGTTCGTGGCCTCCAGAGACGGGCGAAGCGTAGCGTATCTGGACTGCGACGTGGAGGAACCCAACGGGGCCCTGTTCCTCAAGCCGCAGATCACGGAAACGCGGCCCGTCCTTGTCAGCGTGCCCAGGGTGGACCTGGGCAAGTGCACGGGTTGCGGGCAGTGCGGGAAGATCTGCCAATACAGCGCCATCGTGACGATGAACAAGGACGTGCTGGTCTTCCCCGAACTCTGCCACGGCTGCGGTGGCTGCTGGCTCGTCTGCCCGGCTGGGGCCATCACCGAATCCTACCGCCAGACGGGCCGCTTGGAATTGGGACAGGCCGGCGAAATGTGCTTCGTCCAAGGCGTGCTCAATGTCGGCGAGGCCATGAGCCCGCCGGTGACCCGGGCCGTCAAGGATGCGGCCCCCAAGGTTGATCTGCTGGTGATCGACTCTCCGCCCGGCACGTCGTGTCCGGTCATCGAGGGCGTGCGCGACGCCGACTTTGTTCTGCTCGTCACCGAGCCGACGCCCTTCGGCCTGAACGACCTGAAACTGGCGGCCGACATGGTTCAGGCCCTGAAGTTGCCGTTCGGCGTGGTGATCAACCGCGCGGACGTGGGCGATGACCGGACCAAGCGGTACTGCCGGCTGCAACGGATCGGCGTGCTTGCCGAGATCCCCGACGACCGGCAGGTCGCAGAGGCCTACTCGAGAGGCGAGACGATCTGCGAGGCCCTCCCGCGCTACCGGTGCCTGTTTGCGGACCTGTTGGCGAGAATCGAATCGGCCGTGACGGCAGCACCCGACGGAGAAGGGATCGCGCGATGAAGGAGCTGGTCGTCATCAGCGGCAAGGGCGGTACGGGTAAGACCTCCATCGTCGCTTCGTTTGCCGTCTTGGCCGAGCGGGCCGTCCTGGCCGACTGCGACGTGGACGCGGCCGACCTGCACTTGGTCCTGGAGCCGAAGGTTATCCGCCGGGAGAACTTCTCCGGCGGCAAGCGGGCACGGATCATGAGCGGCCTCTGCACGGCCTGCGGCAAGTGCGAGGAACTCTGCCGCTTCGACGCGATCTGCTTCGACGGCCCCGGCAACGGGCGGGTAGAGAAGACCTTCCGTATTGACCCTATCGCCTGCGAAGGCTGCGGGGTGTGCGCGTGGTTCTGTGCGGAGAAGGCCATCGAGTTCGGCCCGGTGGTCAACGGCGAGTGGTTCGTCTCCGAAACCCGCTGCGGCCCGATGGTCCACGCCAGGCTGGGCGTCGCGGAGGAAAACTCCGGCAAACTGGTGAGCACGCTGCGGACCGAGGCCCGCAATCTGGCCGGGCAGCGCGGGCTGGACACCGTGATCATCGACGGATCCCCAGGTATCGGCTGTCCCGTGATCGCCTCCATCGCCGGTGCGAGCCTGGTGCTCATCGTCACCGAGCCCACGCTCAGCGGACAGCACGACATGGAGCGCGCAGCGGACCTCGCGCGGCACTTTGAGACCCCGGCTATGGTATGCGTCAACAAGTGGGACCTGAACCCGCAGGTCGCCGACGAGATCGAGTCGCTGGCCCGGAAGCGAGGCATCCAGGTCGCCGGGCGTGTGCGATACGACCCCGCGGTCACCCAGGCCCAGGTCCGCAAACAGACCGCCATCGAGTACCAGGCAGACGGCTGCGCTCAGGACATTCGTGACGTCTGGAAGCGGGTTGACGGGCGCCTGCGCCATGCGGGAGACACCTGATGGCAGAGACAAGGAGACGAACGCTCGTCAAGACGGTTCTGTGGCGGGTGATCGGCATCGTCTGGACCTGGATCGGCGCCTACCTGATTCTGGTTCTTACGCCCGACCGGTACCGTTCTGCGGCCGTGGTCTCCACGTTGATCGTCGTGTTCCATCACGGGACGAGGACGGCCATGTATTACGGATACGAACGGGCCTGGAACGCCGTCGGTTGGGGCAAGTGAAAGGGCGGCCAAGCGTCCGAGACGCCGCTTTCGCCCAGGCTGAGGTCGGCGTGGGGACTGGTAACGCTGGCGGCCGCGCTGCTGATCGCGACGCTGGTATTCTACGTTGCGCCTTTGCTGAAACTGTAAGCACGCACCGGTCGTCGCGCAGCCACTGAGCGTGAAAGGGACACCAAATGGTTTTCCCCGACCGGTAAGCCGGCGGGGCACGAAAGGAGAAGAACCCACATGACCCCCGACCCGCTGACCCCCTATGGCAACCGGCCGATGGTCACGCCCATCGTCAACGCCGTCAACTACGAGTATCTCTCCTTCGAGGTGCTCCGCCAGATCACCGACGGCGAGATCGACGGATACACCTATCACCGGGACGACAATCCGACCGTTCGTGAGGTCGAGCACCGCATCGCCGCCCTGGAGGGCGCAGAGGACTGCGTCGTCTGCACCTCGGGAATGGCGGCCTGCACGATGGTGTACCTGACCTATCTCACGGCGGGCGACCACCTGATCATCTTCCACGACACCTACGGTGCAAACTACAAAGTCTCGCTGATCCTGGAGCGGCTTGGCGTGGAGATCACCTGGCTGAACGCCGATGACGCCGACGCGATCGGCGAACACATCCAGCCGAAGACGCGGATGATCTTCCTGGAAACGCCCACCAACCCGCTCTGCAAGGTCATCGACGTGGCTGTCATCCGCAAGGCGGCCGATGCCGTCGGGGCCATGGTTGTGGTCGATAACACGTTTGCCACGCCGTACCACCAGAATCCGCTGAGGCTTGGGGCCGACCTCGTCGTGCACAGCGCCACCAAGGCCCTCGGCGGACACAATGACCTCATGGCCGGCGCGATCGCCGGGTCTAAGGAACACTACAACAGCCTGTGGTTCACCCGGCAGGCCATCGGCACCACGCTGGACGCCTACTCCGCGTTCCTTTTGGACCGGGGGCTCAAGACATTCGAACTACGCGCCGAGGTGATGGCCCGCGGGGCCGAGGCTGTCGCCAAATTCCTGTCTGCCCACCCGAAGGTCTCACGTCTCTCCTATCCCGGCCTGCCCAGTCATCCGCAACATGACGTTGCCGCCCGGCAAATGCGTCGAGGGTACGGCGGCGTCCTCGCGTTTGACGTGGGCAGCGATCAAGAGGATGCCAAGCGGTTCATCGGCAGCCTTAAGACCACTTACCACGCGGTCAGCCTCGGAGCGACCGAGTCGCTGGTCTGCATCCCGTATCTGACGACGATGCTTTACCTGCCGCCCGAGCGGCGCACGACCTTCGGCGTCCGAAAGAACACCGTCCGGCTGTCCGTGGGCATCGAGCCCCCCGAGAGGCTGGTCGCGGACCTGGAGCAGGCGTTGGCGTCCATTCCGGAAGGAGTCTCACTGCCTGGCTAGCGCCAAGCTCGCGGTGCTGATTGAGAACATCGCCGACGGGCCAGGCCTGCTATGGTGTAGATGGGCTCCGTTGAGACAGGAACCGGCAACCTGAACTGGTGTTGCCATGGATGACTTCGACGAGACCGACGTATCGCAGGCGATTCTGAGGGCCTACTACGCCAAGGTCGCCGACGCCCTCCAGGGCGACGTCCTCGTCGTCGGCGCGGGCCCTTCGGGCCTGGTGGCGGCCTGGCGGCTGGCCCAAGCAGGTCATCGGGTTGTCGTGCTCGAAAAGCGCCTCAGTCCCGGCGGTGGCATCTGGGGCGGCAGCCTCGGCATGAATGAGGTTGCCGTACAGAAGCATGCCCTGGCCATCCTGGACGAGGCCGGCGTGAGGCATCAACCCAGCGGGCGTCTGTTCACGGCCGACGCGATGGAACTCGCCTCGGCCCTCTGTCTGAAAGCGCTCCATGCAGGTGCCGTCATCCTGAACCTGATGACGGCCCAGGACGTCTGTGTCCGCTCCGGGCGCGTGACCGGCGTCGTCGCCAACCGCTCCCTGCTCGGCGAGAGCCTGCCGATCGACCCGATCGTCTTCTCCGCCAGGGCCGCGATTGATGCCACAGGGCACGAGGCCGTCTTGGCCAACTGCATCCAGCGCCGGGGGCTGTTGAAGAACAGCCTCGGCCGACTTCCCGGCGAAGGCCCCCTGGATGCCCCGGCCGGCGAGCGCTTCGTGGTGGACCACGTGGCGGAACTCTACCCCGGCCTCTGGACAACCGGCATGAGCGTTTGCGCATCGCTGGGCGGACCGCGGATGGGGCCCATCTTCGGCGGCATGCTCCTCTCGGGCGAGAAAGTGGCCGCGTTGGTCGGCCAGGCTCTCAAGAAAACCCGGCCGCAGGTGCGCCATGAGTGAGATACGGTTCCTCGAAGAGGCCACAGGCGACCGTTGGACGGGCGTGAGGCTTCTGCACAGCACCGCTTCAGACAGCACGGGTCAGCCCATGCGCTTGTGCGAGGCCGTCGCTGTGTCCTTCAATCGCCGTGTCGCCCTGTCCTCGGACCGGTTGGCATGCCCGGGGGCTCGTCGCAGCCTGGCCTTGGACGAGGACGACGAGGGCCTGGCCTTGCAGATGTCCGAGAAGGCGGGCATGCCCGTTCGCTTTGCACGACAGATCATCGCCGAACGGCCTCGCCTGGAGACGGCTCCCCAGGCCCTGGTGCTGGGCGATATCGAGGAACCCGACGCGCTGGTGGGCCATCTCGAGCCCCTGGCGGCCATGAAGGTCCTGCGGCTGTGGCAAGGCCACTTCGGCACCCGCCTGCATGTCGAATTGTCGGGATTCCTTGCGGTCTGTTCGTGCATGGCCGCGGGGGTGCGGCTGGAGCGGCTGTGCCTTTCGCTTGGCTGCCCGGACTCACGTGAGTATGGCGCGATCCCGCCCACCAAACTTGTGGCCGTCCTGCCCATCGGTCTTGCCGGAGAACTGGCGCAGAGGAGAAAAGAGCATGCCAACGTATGACTACCAATGCGACGATTGCGGTCACCGCTTCGAGCAGTTCCAGAAGATGTCCGATGCGCCCGTGGATGCCTGTCCCGAATGCGGGGGGAAGGTCCGCCGGCTGATCGGAACCGGGGCGGCCGTGATCTTCAAAGGCTCCGGATTCCACTCGACTGACTATCGCACCTCCCGCCTGGGCTGTGGGCGCGACAAGCCCTGCTGTGGCCGGGATACACCGTGCGACACCCGGCCTTGTGACAGATGAGGTCGTGACATGACCTATATCTTCGGACCTGTGCCGTCGCGCAGGCTGGGGCGTTCCTTGGGCGTGGACCTGGTCCCATTCAAGACGTGCACCTACGACTGCATCTACTGCCAACTCGGCCGAACGACCAACAAGACCGCCGAGAGGCGCGAGTGGGTCCCCCTGAACGAGGTCCTGGCAGAACTTCAGGACAAACTGGCGACGAAGCCGGACTACATCACGCTCAGCGGTTCCGGCGAACCGACTCTGTATTCGCGTCTCGACGATCTGATCGACCGCATTCGCTCCATGACGGATGTCCCCGTTGCCGTGCTCACGAACGGCTCGCTGCTGTGGCAGAAGGAAGTCCGTCGGCAACTCATGGACGCTCACCTGGTCATCCCCTCCCTGGATGCAGGACATTCCAGCATGTTCAAGGCCGTCAACCGGCCTCACGAGAGCATCTCCTTCGAGCGGATGCTGGACGGATTGGTCGCCTTTCGTGACGATTACTATGGCCAGTACTGGCTGGAGGTATTCCTCCTGGCCGGGCACACCGCCATCGACAGCGAGATTCGCAAGATTGCCGACTGCGTCGAGCGGATTAAACCCGACCGGGTCCAACTGAATACGGCGACCCGGCCCACGGCCGAGGACTACGCCGTAATGGTGGAGAGGAGGCAGCTGGCGGAATTGGCGCCCTGGTTCGAGCCGCCGGCCGAGGTCATCGCCGACTACCGCGGCGTTCACGCCCAAAGCGACTTCAAAGCCGGGCGGCAGAGCGTCCTCGAGATGATCCAGCGGCGGCCGTGCTCCCTGGAGGACATCGCCGACGGGCTGGGCATACATCGAAATGAAGTCATCAAGTACGTCGAAGAGCTGGAAGCCAGCGGTTTGCTTACGAAACACACCTCCGGCGGAGCGCTATTCTACAGCGGCAAGCATTAGTCTGAGGACACGTTTGGCAGCAGGTTCGGCACAGCCCCCAATCTGCGTCGGGTGGAAGCCGGACCTCGGCTTGCCGGGAGTTTGCCTGTAGGCACCATCTGCGGCAGCCTGCAGACCGGTTGAGTTTCGTGGTCCTTTAATGCGTTAGCGTCGAAGTTAACGAGACCTCCTATGCCAGACACCCGGCCGAACATCATCTTTATCATGACCGACGACCACGCCTCCCACGCGATAACCTGCTACGGCAGCCGGATCAACGAGACGCCGCAACTGGACCGCATTGCCACCGGCGGACTGCGATTCGACAACCGCTTCTGCACCAACTCGATCCGCGCGCCGACGGCGTCCACAACGTCTACGCCCACTACGGCGTGCGGACGAAACGCTCCAAGCCGATCTCTTACTACAGCGACCCGCTCGGCCAGCAAGGCGCCCGCGAGCCGGCCTGTGAACCGGAGTGGGAATTGTTCGGCCTGCACCGTGACCCGCACGAGTTGCACAGCGTCTACACCGACGCGGTCTACGCCGACGTGGTCCGCGAACTGAAGGACGAACTCCACCGACTCCAGGCCGAGGTCGGCGACCAGCGGTACGGGAAGGACACGGACTGACCGTCCTGTGCGCTATTGCGGCCGCATCCCTCCCTCTCACTGGTAGACGGCCTTCGCGGCGGCGGATGCGGTTGACCTGCTTGTTGACGTAGGGCCTGCACCAACCCAGGTCGATCATCTTCAGCCGCACGGCCTGCACCCGGTTCGCGCAAGTCCTTTCAGAAGCGCGGGTTACACGTAAAGCCTTACGCCACAAAGCCCAGCCAAAATGCGCATGTTGCGCATGACGTGCGCGAAATCATGGACAATTTTAGTTACACGCTCGGCGTGTCCACTCAGTCCAGATCCGGCACCTCCACAGGCATTGTAGCACAGGGCAGGGGAGGGCGCAAGGGGTAGCTGAGGTCGTGCTGGTGCGTGGTCGAGGCGGACGCGCTGTGGGACATTGGGCAGAGAGGGGCCGCTGGAGTACAACCACCGTCGGCCGCACAGCGGGATCGGTTGGCAGACACCGGCGGCGTTCGCGGCCACCTTGGAAGGCAAGCCCGTCGAGGTGTTCTCGGCGGCGACGCCGGCTGGTCCTCCGGTCGGGGCTCCGCCCCTCCCTCCGGCCCCGCCGGCGAATCATCATCACCCGATTCTCTCATGACGCCTGGCACAAGAATCGGGAAGGGGTCACACAAGAAGCCGAAAGGGGACCCGAAGCTCAATGAGACCATCAAAGGCCTGAAGAAGGGTGATCGCGTCCTGCTCTCGTGGGACCACAACTACGTGACAAGAACGAGCAAGGGCGGCAAGACTTCCGCGCCGATGCGGCCGATCACCAAGCTAGAGAAGACCGACAAGAGAGGATAGTCGTGACGTGGTCCGCTCGGTGCGTCCCGGGCGTATCTGCCGGACCCAGAAATACCGTCTGAGTGAGTCCCTCCGAGAGGAAGGACGCAACCACCCGCAGGGATTTCTGAGCGGTCGATAACCGCCCTCGTGTGACGACTCCTCCTCGACGCGCCCTCACACCCCCTTGCCTCGGGCCAGGGGTGGGGGTACGATGCGCGGGTGGCGGTCGTCAGCGATAGGTCATCCCGAAAATCCCGGCGTATGTCATTTCGCGCAAATTGTTCTCACGCCCGGCGCTATAGGACGGCCGTGCCTCCGGCACGGGACAACAGCACCGCCACAAACCAGAATCCTCGCTTGATTGTCGGGAGGGAGGCTGTTAAACTGGTACCCCAAAGGCCCGGTGGCGTTGCCGGGCGAAGGCCAAATGGAGAATGTCTGGCTGAGCGTTCATCCCGCAACGCAAGCGTAGGGGGGCAGTGATGCATACACCAGCACTTTCCGCATCTGCTTCAGTCGTCCTTGTCTGCCTGTTTCTGTTTGGCGGGCCCGGTTCCTGTCCGGCGAAGGCCGAACTCAGCGCCGATCAACGGTCGGAACTCGAAACCCTCAAGAGCGAGTTCACCGAGGCGCCGTTTTCCTCCAAGGGCCGCCTGGCGCTCAGCCGGATGATGCGGCTCGGCGAAGCGGCACAGAAAGAAACGCTTGACTTCCTCGAATCGCAACTCGACGCGCAGGAGGAACAATACGTCAAACAGTTGGCCGAGTATTTACCCCGGGCCTACCTGAAGCATCTCTCGGGGTTGAGCGCCGAACAGATCTACAAGGTGCAGAAAACGCGCCGTCTGTGGGAACGGTACATCCTCAAGCCCAGCGATCGCCACGAGTTCCAAGCCAATTACCTCGAGCCCTGCATGGAGATCAAGGATTTTCTGCTGATCGATGTCGAGCGCGTGATGGACCGCCAGATCGCCATCCAGCGCGCCATGTTGAAGGAACTCTCCGGCTACCGCGACGATTGCCGCAAGAAACTGGGCCTCGGCAACGATCCCACCAAGGGCATGAAATCCCCCACGGGCATTGACATTCCGCACCTCGATCGGCCGATGACCTTTGCCGATCGGCTGGACTACCTCGACGCCTCGGCGGTGCTGGCCTATACCGTCGGCCCGGAGGGGGCTCGGCCGGTGTTGGTGGGTAATGCGCACCGCGCCCGCATCATCGACTTTGAAGAAGCCGACTTCGCCCTGTTCGCCAACGAGGTGCGCATGCTGGTCGGCTCGATTGCCTACGAGATCGATCCGCTGGTCTGCGCCTGCACGCGCGACCACTCGACCGACCGCAGGAACGGCATGGCGTCGGGGCACAGGTCCACGATCCCCGGCAAGGAAGGATTCGTCCATCGCTTGCGACGCTTCGGGGCGCGAGGGCGCAGCGAAGGGGCCGGGGGAGGCAAGAACGGGCGCGACTATATCTGGAGCCTGAGCTACGGGGGCGGGCATACCCATCCGCTCTACGCCGTGGTTCGCAACGTACACGGCTGCGGTCGTCGCGGCGGCGTGTACACCAGCATCTATTACACGAAGGACGAAATCCGGCATCCCTGCGCCGCCACCGAGAACGAACTGTTCATGCCGCCCGGCTTCACGGGCGAATGCATCGACTCCGAGCCGCTCCGCAAGGTCTACCAGGCGCTGCGCGACGATCAGTTCGGCAAGGCCGACGAACACCTGCCCGATGCCCGCGAGGGCCAAACCGACCAGGAGGTGATTCGCCGGTTCTTCAAGGTGGCGATCGAGATGGAGGCCGACTGGGCGAGCGAATGCGCCACCGCGTTCATCAAGGTGGGCGATCTATACCAGGCAAAGCAGCGCCTCGAGCAGGCGAGGGACGACTTCGCCGGGGCCGACCGATACGTCCGGAAGTTCGAGGCGCTGGTGGGCAAGATGGAGCGCGGCCGCTGGGCCGAGGAGGTTGAGGCCGGCCGGGCGTACAACGCATTGCCCTCCGACAAGCCCGACCCGGCGAGCGTGAGGCAGTTCATCGAGAAGCACCCGGATACGGTCTACGCCAGGGCCGCGGCGCATTACCTGCAGGACGTCGAGAAACGAAACCCGTTCAGCTACTTCCTCGAACAGAATCCCAACCTGCGCAAGTACGAATACCACCTGCCCTGATCGCCGGCGGGGGCCTCGGCAAGTGATGGCTGTGTCAGTTTGGGCGGCACCTGCAAGCGCAGCTTGTAGGTGCGAACACCTTCCTGATTTAGGATGCATTACTTCTGGCCCTTCACAGCCCACACCCTTCCCTCCCACGCCCTTGCCTCGGGGGAGGGGTGGGGGTAGGATGCAGCCGGTGACCGTCAAGCAGGGCTCCCAGAACGCGGCCAGAGGTACGAGATGCGTTCCGACAGACGAGTGCTCGTGATCGCTCTGGCCTTCTGCTAGGGGGCAGCAGGCTGCACGGAGGAGTTCGATTCATGTTCACCCGACGCCAATTCCTGGAAGATGCGATCCTGACGGCCACGGCGGCGTTGGCCGGGCCTGCACTGACTGCTTCCGCCGCGGAGCCTAAGAAAGCCTCTGCCAATGAGCGGTTGTCCGTTGCGGTGATCGGGACGGGCATCCGCGGTCCGGTTCATGCCGCGGCCTTTGCCGGTCGCGGTGATTGCAACGTGGTAGCGATTTGCGACGCGGATATGAACCGTGCCGAGCGCCATGCCGACGCCGTGGGCAAACGGCAGAATCGAAAGGTGATCGCATATCAGGACCTGCGAAAGATCATCGACGACAAGTCGATCGACGTCGTTTCGATCGCCACCTGCAATCACTGGCACGCTCTGGCCGCCATCTGGGCCATGCAGGCGGGCAAGGACGTGTACGTCGAGAAGCCGGTCAGCCATAACATCAGTCGGACGGAACGTGCAAGGCGGCCGCCCGGTTCATGGCCGAAGGCAAGTTGGGTAAAGTCACGCTGGCGCGGAGCATCACCTACAAGCGCCGCGGTTCGATCGGACCCGTCGTCGAAGGCAAGGTGCCCGACGGCGTGGACTACAACCTCTGGGCCGGCCCCGCGCCGATGAGCCCGATCACGCGACGCAACTTCCACTACGATTGGCACTGGTTCTGGGAAACGGGCAACGGCGACATCGGCAACAGCGACGTCCACCGGGCGGACCTGATCCGTTTCGGCCTGGGCGTGACGCGGCTGCCGCGGGCAGTGATGTGTTACGGTGGTCGAGTTGGCCACGCGGATTCGGCCCAGACGCCCAACACGCAGGTGGCCGTGCATGATTTCGGCGACGTCACCTTCGTCCAGGAAGTTCGCGGATTGCCGACTCCGGGTTTTCACCTCCACGGCGGCGCCATTTTCACCGGCAGCGAAGGCTACGTCGGGATGGCCGCCGGGAGCAGCGCGTTTTTCGATCCAAAGGGGAAGCTGGTCGAGAAATTCTCAGGCCCCAGCGACGACCATTTCGGCAATTTCGTCGAGGCGGTCCACAGCCGCGACCGCGACCACTTGAACGCGGGAATTTTCGGCGGGCATCTCGCGGCCGGGCTGTGCCACCTGGGGAACATCTCGTATCGGCTCGGACGACGGGCCGCCCCGAAAGAGATCCTCAACCAACTCGCATCGCACAAACTGTTCGACGACCCGAAAGACACGTTCGAGCGCACAAAGAAGCATCTGGCCGACAACGGCGTCGATATCGAAAAGACCCGGCTCACCGTGGGCCCCTGGCTCCGATTCGATCCGGACAAAGAGCAGTTCGTCGGCAACGCGGCGGCCGACGCCATGCTCACGCGCGAGTATCGAAAGCCGTTCGTCGTGCCGACGGAGAGCGAAGTCTAACGCACGCAGGAAGAAATCGGCATGAGATTCGGAATCGCTTTGCAGTGCATCTTTGCGACCGCGTCACTGGTTGCGGCGGGCGAAACGCTTTTCACCGCCGGGCCGCATGATCATGAGGGAACAACGTACTGCTGGCTCGCCGAGTGGAAGCAGGAAGGGACGCTACCGGTGCAGGCCCCAAATCCATCGCTGCTGAGGGATTGGAAATCCACGATCAAGGTTGCCGACCGGAAGCGCGACGCGCAAGGCAATCTGCTGCCGCTCCAGTCCTACGATGAGACAATCCGCCGCGGCATGTCGTTCTTGCTTGTGGATCATCTGAAATGGTTCAAGGGGCCGCCCGACACGCTCCTTGACGAGAAGGGGCGCGCCCAGATGCCGTGGGTGTACTATTCGAACCTGCAGCACAACGGGGCGCCGTTTCCGAGTTCCGTGGACCGGTTTGTGTCCTACCCGGCCTTTCACCACGCCCTAGCGATCCGGACCTTCATTGGCTACTGGAGATATGCCAAAGATGCCCGGGCACTTGAGGAAGCGGTCAAGTTGGCGGACTGGAATATCGCCCACAGCACGCCCGGCAACTGGGCCTACGGCAACCTGCCCTACAGTACCTTCCAGGAGAAAAAGCCCGGCGGCTTTCGTGACAGAACCGGCCTGATGCCGGACAAGGCGGCCATTATGGCCCTGGCTTATCTCCAGTTGCATGAAGCCACCCGCGAAGCAAGGTTTCTCCGTGCCGCCGAAGCCATCGGCCACACGCTCAGTCAGCGGCAGCGGCCGAATGGCACCTGGCCGTTCCGCGTCGACCCCAAGACCGAAAAGGTCATCGAGGAGTACACCAGCAGCGTGATTTATGCCGTCATGCTTTTCGAGTCCCTGGACAAGATTAACGGCAATGACCGTTGTCGGGCCAACCGGGACCTGGCCTGGAATTGGTTGCTGAACGGTCCCATTAAGACCCAGGACTTTCGCGGCTTCTACGAGGATATCCCGGACAGGAAATCAAACCGGACCAACTACGATTGCCTCGACACGATCCGTTATCTACTGGCCAACCGGACAGATACCAATGGCTACCTGGAAATGGCCAAGGAACTCAACATCTGGATCGAAAAGGTGTTTCTGGACAAGATTATGGATTTCGAGCCGGCCGAAGGGATTCGCGAGCAATTGGCCTGCAACGTGGTCATGGGTATCCACAGCCTGAACTGGGCGTCGATGCTGCTGGACCTCTCAAAAGCCACCGGTGACGAGAAGATGGGGCAACGCGCCACACAAACTGCTAACTACATCACCTACTACCTCCAACCCGACAAGCGAATCGTGGTTGGTTTTCGCTATCATCAATGGTGGTACAGCTGTCACACGGGTGTGATCCTGTACTTGCTCGACTTCGTCGAGAACTGACGGTCTCACTCGTTCCGCCGTCGTCCAACCCCAAGGATACACCGATGACGAGATTGCACTGAACCCATTGCAGGACTTTATCGAGGACGGCGTCACATGCAGAACCGATCTCACGGCCCGGTCAGATGAAAAGAGGTAAAATGGGCAGTGCAACACTGATATCAGGAATGGCGCTCCTATTGGCCCAACTGCCGACGATGGCCACAGGACCGGAGAGCCCGGGAGATGATAGAGCATTGGTCGAGAGCCACCTCATTGACCAATACAATGTTGTCTGGACCACACCGAGCAAACACGCGGGCGAGTCGATGCCCGTTGGCGGCGGAGACGTCGGTCTCAACGTCTGGGTGGAAAACGACGAGCTGCTCTTCTACATGGGCCGGGCGGGCTGCCGGGACGAGAATGGCGCGCTGCTCAAGCCCGGCCGGGTCAGGCTGAAGCTCACGCCCAATCCGTTTGAAAACGGCAAGTTTCGGCAGGAACTGAAACTTCGTGAAGGATACGTATCCGTCAACGGAGGATTTCCCGATGGCACTCCGCTGGCAATCAAGGTCTGGGTCGAGGTCGCACGGCCGATTGTCCACCTGGACGTCAAGTCGGACAACCCCGTCACGGTCGAGGCGACGTACGAATCCTGGCGCACCGACACGATCGAACTGTCCGGCGCCGGGAACAAACATTGTCAACGCGCCATGTGCATGATCAACTACGATGCCTATCCGGGAAAGGTCTTTCTCTACAAGGACGAAATCCGCGCCGCCGAAAAGAGTGTCCGTTTCCACCACCGCGTGGACAACGAGAAGGATTGCTTCAACTTCCAGGTCAAACAGCAAGAACTGGAACCGGTCCGCCATAAGATGGTCAATCCCCTCGAGAATCTCGTATGGGGCGGCGCGCTAGTCGGCGACAACTTCGCTCTGACGGGCGAGACGACCGGCAAGTACGCCGAATGCCCGTTTCGTGGCTGGACGTATGCCAGCAAGACCCACGCGCAATCCCACCGTGTTCGCGTTTGTCTACATACCGACCAGGTTGAGAAACAAGAAACCTGGGACGCCGCGCTGCAAGAATTGATCGAGCTATCGCCGGAAGAGGATCAGGACTCATGGAAGAAGAACCTGAAGTGGTGGTCCGATTTCTGGAACCGGGGCCATTTGGTCATTAACTCCCACCGGGGCGAGAAGGACGCGCCTTGGCGACTGGGCCGCAATTACCAGCTCTTCCGCTACATGCTGGCCAGCAACGTAAGCGGCCGCGAGCCGACGTTGTTCAACGGCGGCCTGTTCACCTTCGACCCGCTCTATGTGAATGGAAAGAAGGGGCCCGGCTACACTCCGGACCATCGTCAATGGGGGGCCGCATTCACTGCCCAGAATCAGCGGTTGGTCTACCGCCCCCTGCTGAAGACCGGCGACTTCGATCTGTTGCTGCCGGGGTTCAGTTACTATGTGAATGGACTTCCCAACGCCACGGCCCGCGTGCGGCACTATTGGAAGCACGATGGCTGTTGCTTCGAGGAGCAGTCGGCCATTACGGCGTTGCCCGGCGCCTGCCAGTACGGATTCTTCGAGGGGGGAGGTCGCGGCCGGCCCAAGGATTTCGAGATTGGCATCCAGGTCAACCATGCAGGCGCAAAAGTCTACGAGGAGCAGTTGGACTGGTCCTGGCTCATCCTGCAATACCACGACTTCTCGGGAAAGGATATCTCCCATTATCTGCCCTTCATCGAGCAGTCGGTTATTTTCTATGATGAACACTACCGCTATCGCTGCAAACAGCTAACGGGCAAGGAACTGGATGGTGACGGCCGGTTGGTGATCTATCCGGCCAATACGCTCGAAGCACATTGGGATGCCCGAAACGCCACCAGCGTGATTGCCGGTCTTCGGTGCGTCCTGACGGGCCTGGTGAACTTGCCGGAGAAGTACACCTCCGCGGAGAAAAAGAAGCGTTGGCTGACCATACTCGATCGCCTGCCGCAGATGCCGACCGGCAACAGCGAGAAGTTCGGCGGCAGATACTTGAAACCGTCGGAGAACCACAACCATCAGAGCTGGCACTGCCCCGAAATGTTTCCGCTCTATCCTTACGAGCTTTACGGCCTGGGCCTGCCCGGTCTGGACTTGATGAAACGGACCTCCCTGGCCACCGGAAGAGACCGTTTTGCCGCGCGGGCCTGGCAGCAAGCCAATATCCACGCACCGAGGCTAGGCGACGCCACGCTTGCGCAAGAGCTGAACCTTACGAAGATGAGCGACGGGCCGTATCGCTTTCCCGCTTTTTGGCCTCACACCATCGATTGGGCGCCGGACCACAACTGGGGCGGCAGCGGCATGATCGGCATGCAGGAAATGTTGATGCAGACCCACGCTTCGTTAGAGGGGCGTCGAAGTGGAAAACCGGGAAGGATCCGCCTGCTGCCGGCGTGGCCCAAGCAGTGGGACGTGGATTTCAAGCTGCACGCTCCCGGCCAAACCATCGTGGAAGGCAAAGTCCGATCAGGCAGGATGACATACCTGGAAGTGACCCCCAAAGAGCGGCAGAACGACGTAGTTCTGATCGGCGCCAGCATTATCCAGGAGGATCAATAGGCCTCTCTGAGCGGGCGCGATCCACATGCTGCTCAAGAGTTGCGTTGGCGATCCGCCTGAGATAACACAAACGATAAGGCCGGCCCGTGGAGCCGGCGAGAGCCAGCCCAAGGAGGCGCCATGTACATTCCGCTGAGAAGCTCAATTGTGTTGCTCCTGTTCGCGTCGACAGCAGCCCTCGCAGCCCCTGCGACTGACGAGGACATGAAGGTCGATCTTGTGCAGGATCTCCACTGGCAAGACCACCACTTCGCAATGACCAACTGGTTCTATAGGCACATGTGGGGCGAGCCGGCCACGCAGATTGAGATCCTCGCCGAGCGTGGCTATGGCGGCGCCATGCTTTCGCTCAAGGACGATCCGAAGCGCTGGAAGATGCTGCCGGCGTATCTGGGGGCTTTGAAGAAGCACAACATGCGCTTGACCGCCATCCACGCCCGCTTCTATATCGAAGACGGCACGTACCCTCAGGTGATCAAGGACAACCTGCCGCAGCTGAAGGACACGAAGGTCGTCTTGGTACCATCGGTCGGAAGCCGCAAGAAGCTGGACCGCAAAGACCCCAAGGCGGTCGAGATGGCGGTGAAGATCCTCCGCGAGATGTCGGACGACGCGAAGAAGTACGGTCTGGGCGGCATCGCGCCGTACATGCACATCGGCAACTGGATCGAAACGATCGTGATGTTCCACCTGCACCACTGGCAGGCCGTCGGCAATCGGGATCTCGCAAAACTTCGCGAGGACCTGACGAAGGCAAAGCCGTACTTAATGGTCGTCGTCATCCAGGGGACGGACAAGGACAAGGCCACGCACAAAATCCTCGGCGAAGGGAGCTTCGACATGGCGCCCTTGGTCCGCACGCTCCGCGAGATCGATTACCAAGGCCCGCTGGGAACGATGGGCTACACGCAAACCGGCGACATCCCCGCCAAACTCGACCGCGCCTTCAAGGCGTGGGAGACGATCAAGGCCGCGGCAAAATAGCCCCGCAACGGATCACGAGCGAGAAGCACGTTGAACCAAGCACAATAGAACCCAAGCATGACGAAGACGAGTTTGCAACTGATCGCCGCGCTGCTCTGTGCCTGGACCCCCCTGACCGGCGGTATGGTACAAGCCGAAACCGAGAAGACGCAGCTCGACTATGCGAGGTTCCGGCTTGAGGCAGCAGAGAAAGTAGCCGAGTTCCGTCTGGTGAAAGGACTCGGCCATCCGGAAGCGTTCCGGATCGACATCGAGAGCCGGCGCACGATCATCGAGGCGGATTCGCCAGCGGGCCTGATCTACGGCGCCCAAGCCGTGGTTTGCGACGAAGTACAGGCCGGGCACGTGCAAAAACCCGATTTCGACATTCGCGGCACAACGCTGTGGTTGGGTGGTGCGGTGCAGGGCCGTCGCATCGCGCCTTACCACTCCGGATTCAATTCCGACACCCTGCCGTGGTTTTTCGACCGGCCGTTCATGACGCGTTACCTGGACAAGCTGGCTTCCGCACGCTTCAACACCCTGTTCCTGTGGGCCAGCCACCCGTTTCCCTATCTGTTGGATCTTGCCGAATACTCCGGCGCAACAAAGCTGCAGCCCGAGCATTTACGGCAGAACCAGGAACAGTTCCGATGGCTCGTATCGGAGTGCGGGCGACGAAACATCCGGGTATTGCTGCACTTCTACAACATCCATCTTCCCGACGGGTTGCGCGAGCGGTTCGGCGCCCATGCCAGTTGGGGCGCTTCGGCGGTGAAGAATCCAAGCCCCGAGATTGCCAAGTATTACCGGTACGTGCTGGGGCGCTATTTCGAAGAATTCGACAACGTCGGACTCTACATTTGCCCCGGTGAAACACTGGCCAGTTCGCGCCAACTGGAATGGTTTCGCGACGTCATCTTCAACGCGGCCAAAGAGAGCGGGCAAAACCCTTTGCTGGTCATTCGCGACTGGACGTTGAATATGGACTTTCGCACGCAGCTTCCCGCCCTGTACGAGAACTGCTATTCGGAACTGAAGCACAACGATGAGGCCTTTACCAGCCCCGTGCCTGACCGACGTCACGAGCAGTGGCGCGACCTGCTGAAAGGCCATGTGGTGAACCTGCACGGCCCGCCAATGGACCTTCAGCCGATGCGCTGGGCCAGTCCCATTTTGATCCGCGAGACGGTCACGAACTGGCGCGAGATGGGATACGTCAAGGGGGCGGAAATCTACGCGTTGAGCTGTTTCGATTGGCCATATACGCAAGACAAACTGGCCCCCGATCAGTTCGGTTATCGCGAGCAGGTAAAAGGCCCCAAACTCCTCTGGATTGACCGCAGCGGCATCTATCTCGACATCTTCGGGCGCTACCTTTGGAAGACGGACCGTACGCAAGAGGGCGAGCGCGACCACTGGGAACAATACCTGACCGAGAAGTTTCATTCGCCGGAAGTCGGAAAACGCCTTTATCGCTGGTACGTCGTCACCGGTCCCATCAACCCGGGCATGCAGAACCTGACGGCCACCAAGTTCGGCAATTTCTGGGCGACGGTGATGCTGCAGAACCAGAGTGTCGACCGGATCCTCAACGCCCGCAAACGGATCGACGAAGTTCCGATCACATTGACACGCGAAGCCGGCCGCACGCACCAGATGTATTACTCTCAGCCGGTCGACAAGTACTTCTTTCAGCGCTACAAGGAGCGCTACGGTTTGCCCGAATTGACCGAGCGTATCTCCATGCCTGTGGCTGAGTACGCCGAGGCGCTGTCGGCCGGACGTCGGGTCACCGAGGCCATGACGCCGGACAAAGTCTGCGATCTGCTGTGCGAGCTGGCGAACGAAGCGATGGAGTCGGCCCGCGCGGCCCGGACGGCCGCGACCAACCCCGATGCGAAGACAGAACTGGGCCGGTTCGTTACCGACAGCCAGATGTACGTGCTGGCCACCCGAGCCTTGCGCCATAAGGTGTATGCTGCCATCCTGAAGGCACGGATGCTGCGCGCGGGCGATGCGGAACTGGGCAGCGAGTTTCTCCGGCACATGGAACAGTCGGTTGAGGTCTATGAAGACCTGGCCCAACTGACCGACCGGACCTACCGCAACGCCAATGACCTTATGGGCAGACACTGGAAACGGGAGGGACTGACTGAATTCCGCGAAGACCTGGCCACCCAGCGGGCATGGCTGGCGGCGTTCCAGGAACAGATCAAAGGCAAGGCACCGGAAACGTAGGGCGTCCAGAAATCGGACTGCAAATCGGAGGTGCGAATGCGAAAGCCATTTGGACCGTTTCTGTTGTGCATCGCGGGCCTTTCGGCCTGTCCCGTTATCACGAGACCGCTGACGCCGGAGCAGCGTCAGCAGTTGCGTGCAATGTTGCAGTTCTATCGCTACAACGGTGTCCTCGTCCACATGGTCGGCGAGGACTGTAAACGGCGGAGCAAAAGTGCGGCGGGTGGCGAGGGACTCCGGAAAGCTCCACCTGTGAGCAAGCCCCCGCCAACAGTCCTCCGTCCCTGTCGCCCTCCTTCACACGGTGCCCTCGCCCGCCCTTGCCTCGGGGGAGGGGTGGGGGTACGATGGGCGCGGGTAGCCGCGGCCGTGTGAGCATCGTCGCGTCCCGCCTCTTCATCACCAACGGCGCCAGAGCCCCCCGCGTCATCTCCATTTGCCGCTTGGGGCATCCACCGAAGCGCGGTACGATTGCACCACCGACAGACCGCCCCGCCTCTCGTCGCAGGCCGAGAGGCCGGAAGCCCTCCTGCTTAACGCTTGTCCATAGGCAAAAAGGACCGGCAGGATGAGGATGCACGTGAGGATGGCCGTGCTGTTCGCCGCGCTCCTTCTTTCCCAAAGAGGTGTCAAAGGCGCCGAGTATTTCGTCAACAAGCAGGGCTCGGATGCGAACGATGGGGCGAGCCGGGAAACGGCCTTCCTGACGATACAGAAAGGCGTGGATGCCCTCGAAGCTGGCGACACGTTAACAATCGGGCCGGGCGAGTATTTCGAGAACGTGCAGCGCACCGGTCTTGGCAGCCCAGACGTCGATACCCTTGTCCGGGCGGAAGTTTCTGGCACGGCGGTACTGCGTGGCGATGTTCCAGCGCCTCGGTTCAAGAAGGTTGACGGGTATCGGTTCGTTTATGCCGCACCGTTCGATCGGAAGCCGAACGCCGTCATTGAGCATAACACAATGCACACGTTGGTCTCGAAGGCCAATGTCGCGGAACTTGAGTTCGATCCCGGATTCTTCCACTATGACGCCGCTTCCCAGACGCTCTACATCTCCAACCTGGATCTGAGCGCCCCGGACCGGTGTCGCTACACGGTGTCCGTGAACGAGAAGAGCGGCCTTGTACTTTACAGTCCCAAGCGGGTTGTTATCGAAGGACTGGCCGCGACCGGATTCCATCCGGGCTGGGGCATATTGCTCGGAGCCCCCGTCTCGTGCACGGTCCGCAACTGCGTCTGTTTCATGAACGTGGGGGGCATCGTACTGGAGCCTAACGAGGGCCTCGGAAAGGGAGATGGCGGGTCCAATAACGTGGTGGAGGACTGCGTGTGTTATGGAAACACCTTTGGGGGGATCGTGCGTTACGGTGCCAACAACGACGTCATCCGCAACTGCCAAACGTACAGGAATGTGAGCGAAGGTAATGAACACTTTGGCATTATGCATTACGCCCGCATGACGGGGCCGCTCCTCATGAAGAACAACATCTCCTGGGGGCAAAACTTCAACTACTCCGTCAAGTCGGGTAACCAACAGGAAAGACTGGAGAACTGCGTGGGGCTCGGGTACGTCCGGATCGCCACCGATAAGATGTTTCACAACCTGATCGGCGGCGGCAACGAGTATGACCGCGGCTCCACCAACGCGCCCGCCGACACCATTCTCTTTCTGCGCGAAAAGGACTTGGATGAGGATTTCGAGTTTGCCGACCCGCTCAACCTCGATTACCGGCTTCAGCCCGATTCGCGTTTCCGCGGCGCGGCCCCGGATGGGACCGACCGCGGTCCCTTTCCCTACGCGGCAAATATCTTCTACGCGTCCCCGGCCGGCGATGACCGGGCCAGTGGTCTGTCCATGCGCAAGCCGTGGCGCACTCTGGAGCGCGCGCTCAAGGGTCTGCGTCCGGGCGATACGCTCTATCTGACCGAGGGCGAATACGCAGCCGTGCCCTGGAACAAGGCGGGCAACGGGGAAACGCCAATCAGGATTTGCGCCCGCGGGCGCGGGACGGCCATCGTCACGGGCGGACTCTCCCTGACCGGCGGCGCGGGGATTGTGTTTGAGCGCTTGAACTTCTCCCGCGGTGTGACTCTGAGCAGGAGCGGCGACCTGACTTTCAAAAACTGCACGTTTTTCGGCCCTCCGGACGGACTGAACGCAGACCAGGTCGAGGATCTGAAGGTCACGCACTCGGTGTTTGTGCGCGTGCCGTTGAATCTGAGGAAGAGCAAGGCCGTGACGCTGAGCGGAAACATTTATGCGAATGCCGGGAAGCCCGCCGTCCGGCTCGACGCCGTCGGCGCGATTCACTATTCGGACTACAACAACTACCGCAGTACCGCGCAATCGTGGGAAGTCAACGGCGCAACATGGTCCTTCGCCGACTTGCAGCAGCGGCATGACCGTTACTCGCAGGCGCTCGCGCCGGAATTCGCCGTGGAAAAAGGCGTGCCGCGTCTCGCGAATGACATTTCGTTCAAGAGCCTTGGCCCGTGTAGCACGGCCTTGGGGATTCATCACGAGTACGATGTCGCTCCGAAAGAACTGGCGCTGGTCGGCCCCTTCCTTCATTCGACGAGCGACACGACGGCCAATATCGAGTGGTGGGCGTCGCATCCGGCGGCCTTCTCCCTGGCATGGGGTGAGACGCCGGAAATGGCGAATACGGTGCGCGGCTTCAGCGGTCCCGAACGCTTCAACACGTTCAGCCTGACCGGCCTCAAACCCGGCCAGACGTACTATTTCAGTATTGCTTCAGCGGACGCCTTGCGCGCGGACGCTACCCTAGCCGTGCTCAAGGCGGAAGGTCCACCATTGTCTTTCAAGACCGCCCCGAGACCGGCCGACCCGCGCGTGTACTACGTCGCGCCAGACGGGAATGACGGCAACAACGGCCTGCCCCGCGAGCAGGCCTTTCGCACGATCTGCCATGCCGCAGCCCAGGTCGGTCCCGGCGACACGGTCATGATCGCCGCCGGCGAGTATAACGAGACGGTACGCATCCGCGCGGCGGGAACGAAAGAGCGTCCGATCACGTTCCGTTGTGTGCCAGGCGAGAAGGCAGTGCACCGGGCCGAGAACCTGGCCCGGTCCTTCCAGGTTGTCCTGAAGCCTGATAACCGGTTCGACGGATTGTATTTCCGGGGGCAGGGCTTCTGGCGCGAGGGTTTTGTGGTGCGTCAAAGCCCGCGCGTGGCGATCACGCGTTGCCTGAACACCATGGTCGACGCCACCGAGAGCCCCGAGATGCTGGTCCGGAATTGCGTACTGCACGGTGGATGGACCTCGCTTGCGCTGAGCCGTTGCCCCGATTCGCTCGTCGAGAACAACGTGTTCATCATGACGATCTTGCGGCAGCTGACGGCTGACGCGCCAACCGTTGTGCGCCGAAACATCTTCTGCGAGTGCGTCCGCAACAAGACCCATCAGACACTGCTGGAGTTATCGGGCAACGTTAAGGAGTCGGACAACTGTTTCTACTTGCGTTGGCCGGAGGAAGAAAAATTGGCGGTCAACAACATGCCGTTGCCGCAGTACCGGGGCCGTGCCGGCTCAAACGCGTTCGCCGCCAATCCCATGATGCCGGGCACGCCGGGCAGATATCAGGGCTGGCAGCATGCCTCCGACAAGGATTTCGACGAGTTCTTCGCGACGAACCCAGAATTGATTCTGCGGGGCATCGGCTTGCAGCCGGAGGCGTTCGCCGACTTCCACCTGGGAGCGGCCAAGTGGCCGTACGACCGCGCGTGGGCGGAGAGATTCACCGAGGCCTCCAAGGCAGCGGCGGCGCTGGCGCAGACCGGCAGGGATGCCCAAGCGCTGGCGGCCTATGCCAGCATGGCGGAGCAGCTGCCGATGAGCGACCGGGTGAAAGCGGACGTCTTGGAGAAGGCATCCCTCTGCGCCCAACGGTTGAAGGACTACGACCAGGCGATGAAACTCGCCAAGGCAATCCCCGTGGCGCCTCTTTCGATGCACCGGCAGATGCAGTTGATGCTGGAACAGAAGCAGTATGACGCCCTGCTGGCCACCTTCAGCCAGAAGGCAATGGGCGGACGGAGTTTCCACCTGAGCTTCGCGTATCCGGAACAGGAAGACGTCATGGCGGATCTGTACTATTACCGCAGCATTGCCCACCGGGAAGCGGGGGACCTGGCGGCTGCGGAAGCGGATCTGAAGATCATGAACGACAAGCGCAGGCAACTGTCGTACCGCTCGGGCGAGGCCATTCACGACCTGACGTGGCTTCGCTTGGGGGACTTCTACCGCCAGTCTCTTAAGGACGAGGAGCGGGCCCTGGCGGCGTACCTCCACGTCTGCAACCGGACCACGTGGGCTCCTTGGGGGACCCCTCCGAAGCCGGTTTCGACGGGTGCCAGCGAGACGCTCGTAAAGGCGACCAAGGCGGCGTCCGAGATCCTGCGCAAGCAGGGAAAACTCGACGAAGTGAGGAAACTGCAATTCAACCTGCGGAAGGCCCAGGCGGAGGCCTCCGCCAGCCTTCTCAAGGAGTCGGAGACGATAGCCAGTTTCAGGGATTTGCTGGCGCTTCCCGGCACGCTGTCGGCGGAGGTCGAAGCATGCGCGAAACGCATCGACGGCCTTCGAGGCGCGAGCCGTGCGAAACTCCTTGCCGGCCTGGCAGGGATGACGACCGGTCTGTCGCCCGGTGCCCGGGACGTGCTGGTCAAGGCCGCCGCCGCACCCGACGCGGAGACCCTGCGGACCGCGGTGCGCGCGCTGCTGGTCTTTGTGCCGCTCGAGAAAACCAACGAACTCCTGACCAGGACGGAGGAGCAGGGCGCGGCGCAATAGACGGGAACTCCACAGGCGTCGACATCTCGAAATCACGTCCGCCCGGAGCCATGCCCCGGCGCCCCCGCGGGGCCGCAGCCTCCGAGCGCGATCGCATAGTGGATAGATGGCGCGCATCGCCAGGCCGAATTCGAAGCCCGTTGCGTTCGGGCCGCCGTCTTCCACGATGTCTAACCATCGCAGCTCCGGGTTCTCCTTCCGCCCAGTACCACCGAAAAGGCGAACCGGCGTCACGGAGGCCACCAGAAGCGCAGAAGGGAGGCCGGTATCAAGGTAAGCGTGATCATAGACGTTGAGAAGCGCTTCTCGTACGACTCGACCGGCGGCGTCAGGCAAAGTCTTGCAGAGAACATCCGTGCGACGGGGCCTTCCCATGTTGCCGATCGCCCACATGCATTGTGCTCGGCGGCAGAGCCCCCCACCGCGCCAAGCAGTTCCTGTTGCGGAAAGACACGCCCAAGCTCCGCTTGAGCGTGCGGAGCGGCGGACCTCCCGCAGCAGGAACTCATAGGCGGCCGCGGTGTGCGCTCGGCGAAGATGAGGTTGACTGAACCACCCATTCCAGTACCATGGCCCCGGCGCCCCTGAGCATGCGGCCATGACAAGCCCGTCACGGAGGCTCTGAAGGCAATGAACGCCAGGCAGCATTCGATGAGTCGGCGGGAGTTTGTCGCAGCGGGTGCGATCGCCGCCACGTTCGCAGGCGTGGCGCGGGCCGCGCCGGCCAGACCGCTTCGCGCCGGAGGGTGTGCCATCGACATCTCGCCCAAGAAGCTGCCCGTGATCGTCAGCGGCTCGTTCTACAGCTGCACGGCGAGCGAGGTGCGCGACCCACTCCACGCGCGCTGCCTGGTACTCGACGACGGGACGACGCGCGTGGCGCTCGTCGTCGTGGATACCCTGTTCATGGCTCGCGAGATGCTCGACGCGGTGAAGCAGGCGGCGAGCAAGGCGACCGGGATCGCGCCCGACCACACGCTCATCTCGGCCACCCACTCGCACGCGTGCCCGTGCGCCATCGGGTGCCTGGGTACCGACACCGACGAGGCCTACGCGGCGTATCTGCCCGGGCGGCTCGTCGAGGGGATCCAACTCGCCGCGAAGAACCTGGAGCCCGCCAGGGTCGGCTGGGCCGTGGCGTCCGCGCCCGAGCACACCCACTGCCGACGCTGGATCTTCCGCCCCGACCGAATGCGCTCCGACCCCTTCGGCCAGCGCAACGTCCGTGCCCACATGCACCCCGGCCACCAGAACCCCCACGTCGTCGGGCCCTCCGGCCCCGACGACCCCGACATCACGATGCTCTCGGTGCAGGCGCTTGACGGCCGCCCCATCGCCCTGCTGGCCAACTACTCGATGCACTACTACGGCGCGGGGGCCGTCTCGGCCGACTACTACGGCTACTTCTGCCGCGCCCTCACCAGGCTCATCGGGGCCGAGAAGGTCGAGCCGCCCTTCGTCGCCATGATGTCCCACGGCACCAGCGGCGACCTCCAGTGGCGCGACTACGGCAGGCCGCGCTACGGCCTCGGCCTGGCCGGCTACGCCGAGGCCATCGCCACCATCACCCACGAGGCCTACAAGACCATCGAGTACCACGAGGCGGCCCCCGTCCGCATGGCCGAGGCGAAGCTCAAGCTTGGCCGCCGCCTGCCCGACGAGAAGCGTCTCGCCTGGGCCAACGCCATCCTGGCCAAGATGGGTGACCGCAAGCGCCCCAAGACCATGCAGGAGGTCTACGCCCGCGAGGCGGTCTACCTGCACAACGAGCCGACCCGCGAGCTCATCCTCCAGGCCCTCCGCATCGGCGAGATGGCCATCACCGCCATCCCCTGCGAGACCTATGGCATCACGGGCCTCAAGCTCAAGGCCCGCAGCCCGCTCGAGCCCACGATGAACATTGAGCTGGCCAACGGCACCGAAGGCTACATCCCGCCGCCCGCGCTCCACCCGCTCGGCGGCTACAACACCTGGCCCGCACGCACCGCGGGCCTCGAGGTCCAGGCCGAGCCGAAGATCACCGAGACCGTGCTCGGTCTGCTCGAGCAGGTCGCGGGCAAGCCCCCGCGCAAGGTCACGATCCCGCACGGTCCCTACGCGAAGGCCGTGCTGGCCGCCAAGCCGCTCGCCTACTGGCGGATGGGCGAGTTCGAAGGCCCGCATGCCCTCGACGCCAGCGGCAGCAGCCACCACGGAGCCTATGAAACTGGCGTGGTCTTCTACCTCGACGGCCCCAAGGCGCCGGGCTTCGCGGGCAAGGGCTACGCGAACCGGGCCGCGCACTTCGCCGGTGGCAGGGCAAAGGCCACCCTCGAGGGGCTCGGCCCCACCTACAGCGTCGAGCTGTGGTTCTGGAACGGCCTGCCCGCCGACGCGCGGTCTGTGACCGGCTACTTCTTCTCCTGGGGTCCGGACTGCGAGAAGAGCTGCCCTGGCGACCACTTGGGCATCGGCGGCACCCACACGGCGCAGGGCAAGCTCCTGTTCTTCAACGGCAACGCCCGCAACGAGTCGCTCGGGGGCTCGACCGCCATCGACCTGCGGACCTGGAATCACGTGGTGCTCGTGCGCGACGGCGCGAAGGTGACGGTGTACCTCAACGGCAACCCGACGCCCGAGATCGCCAGCGAGGCCGCCGTCAGCCGTCCCGCTGGCGTCGCGGGCGTCTTCCTCGGCGGGCGCTGCGACCACTCCGCCGACTGGGAAGGCAAACTCTGCGAGGTCGCCGTCTACAACCGCGCCCTGGCCGCCCAGGAGGCCGCCGCACACTACGACGCCGCCGCGCTCAAGGCACGCACCTGATCCCCCACTGGGTGGCTCCGACGGGCACTTGGCGTCGGGCGAGGCCTTGCCGTAGTTGCCCTGGCGGTGGTGCGCGATGGCCCGGGCGTAATAGGCAGCTGCGCCGAACATGCGGACGCGCTGTGCCTCCTCCGGACTGGTCTCTAGTTTGCTGGCCTCGATGTAATCGCTGACCGCCGCGTCAAACTAAGGCACCTTCAGGTACAGGGTCCCACGGTGGCGGTACGCCTCGACAAACTGAGGGTTCAATGCGATGGCTTTCGTGAAGCAGTCGATAGCCGCATGCCATTCGTCCTTCTCGTGGAGTGCCTTACCCTCGTTGAAGTGGGCCTCGGCCTCATTCTCGCTGTCTGAGGCACAGCCCCATGGTAGGAAGGCGGCACAGACGCCCGCGAGAAGGACGACCCGAAACGTCTGTGACTTGACGGCCATGCGTTCCCCCCAGAGAGACACGGCCTGGACAGACAGTTACAGAATACAAGGCTAACCGGAAAGACCTTACGGGGCAAGGGTTCTCGCGGTTGCCGGGATGCTTGGTCGCTTCCCAGGGTAGACATACGTCGGGCGCCCACCAGGGCGCGGGCTAGGGCTCACACTAGCCGTTTCGTGACCTTCAGAAACCGTGGGTCCCAATGGAACCCTATAGGCACCCAGGCCCCTTTCTCGGCCGCCCAAAAAGGAAAGCAGAGACAAGCGTAAATGCCTGTCTCTGCTTGACTTAACCGTGGTAGCGGGGGCCCGCTATGTACCCTTTCACATCAGGGCGGCGTTCTGGCAGCGGTTCAAAGCCGTTGCATGAAGATCGGCCGATAGCCCAGACCGAGCCTCTTGGGGAAATCACGGACGCTGGGGTCGGCGCTGCGGTCGCGGGCGCCCGCGGCTCCCGGAGAAGCGCCGAGGAGTCTCCGGGCCGTCAGGGGTATCACTGCGCCCGAAACGCCGAAACCCATATGCTGGTCGGCGGTTTCATCGGCTGTGGGATGGTCGAGTCGATGGCTGAGAAGAAACAGAAGTGACTATCACGTGAAAGCCGTCGCGAAGACAATCGGAACGGCCAAGGACGGGAGTGCGGTGACGGCGCTGCTTGCCTCTTCGCTCGCGATGGCGCTGGCGTTGTTGTCGGGCCTGAGTTGGGGTGACGAACCTGAACCTGTCGACACGCGCGCACCGGGGAGGCCAGCCGCTAAGTCTGCGCCCAAACCCCCTTTCAAGAACGTGAAACTCCCGGGCCTTGTGATCAACTTCCAAGAGCGGTGTGTCGACCTCGAGGGTTCGATCTGTCTTGACCGGGGGTTCCTCGAACTGATCGCCTGCACGAAGGGAAGCAAGGAGCACGAGTCGATCGTCGCGATCGAGGCCAGGCCCATGCACATCCATGCAGCACTCCTTCTGCTCGGCGCGAATCCCGGCAATCCCGCGACGCGCAGGCCGATCGACGAACAGGGAACACGGTGGATCGACGTTCCGCCCAAGGGCGATCCGGTGGACGTCTACCTTGTGTTCAAGAAGAGAGAGGGCAAGATGGTCGAGCGCCCCATCAGCGATTTCGTCGCCCGGTCCGGGAAGAGGCCCGGAAAGCACCTTGATGCGGGCGGCGCCGATGCTGATGAGTGTACCGAGTTCCCCCACACCTTTCTCTTTGCCGGATCGCTTCTCCGCGGCGACGGACCGGGCCCGCGCAAGTACCTGAGTGATCTGAGTGGAAACGTGATCTCCATCGCGACCTTCGGCGACGAGCTGCTCTGCCTTCCCGGCGTCTATAGCAACGCCAACGAATCGCTGATGTGGCAGGTCGATGCCAGTAGGCTTCCCAAGGTCGGCTCGAAGGTCGCGCTTCGTCTTCGCCCGCGTAACAAGCCCGCCGCAAAGACCGACGAGGCGGAGAAGTAATAACCGAAGGACGGCTCTCAAAAGAACCAGAGATAACGGCTGCGGTTCCGGCATCGCAGAGGAATTAACCACGTCACTTCATTGAGGAAGAGTCACGTCATGAAATGGAATCAGAAGATCAGCTTGTTCTTGGCGGCGGCTTGCCTGTGGGCGGGCGGTTTTGCCGCGGCCGCGGACTCCTACTACAAGGAGCCGCCCCTGTTCTCCACTGCGCCGAGTCCGGGGAAATCGCTGCAGACGATCGATCGCTTCGGGCCAGTCGGCATGGGGATTGAACTGCATCAGCCCGCCTTCGTGATGAAGATCAAGAACGTCGAGGAAGGTTCGCCCGCGGCGACGACGGGCAAGCTGAAGGCGGGTCAGATTATCGAAACGATCAACGGCCAGAAGCTCAAGGATATCGATCCACGCATCCAACTGGCTCAAATCCTCGCAAAAGCCGAGGCGACCGATGGTGTGATGAAGTTCATGGTCAAAGATGGTGTCGGCGCGAAGGCCGAAGAAGTGATCGTCAAGGTTCCCGTCCTCGGGGCCTACAGCAAGACCTGGCCGCTGAATTGTCCCAAGTCGGACAAGATCGTGCGCGACTTCGCCGATTACCTCGCCAAGCCCGATTCGAACAAAGGCTTCGGTGGCATCGGCATGCTGTTCCTGCTCTCCACGGGCGAGAAAAAAGACCTGGAGATCGTGCGTGACTGGGCACGAAAAGCGCCGGCGCATACCTTCGCCTGGCACCTCGGCTACGGTGGGATTCCGCTTTGCGAATACTACCTTCGCACCGGCGACGAAGCCGTCCTCGCGAATATCCAGCGGTGGGTCGACAATGCGGTCAAGGCGCAGTATCTCGACGGCTGGGCAGGCCGGGGAGGAGTCCCGAGGGTCACCTATGGCAACGGGCATCTCAATGCGGGCGGCACCGCGGTGGTTACCTTTCTGCTTTTGGCCAAGGAATGTGGTGCGGATGTTCCCGATCACGCACTGCTGGGCGCGCTGGTTCACTTTTACCGCTACGCGGGACGAGGCGGTAATCCCTATGGCGACCATCGGCCGGAGGTCGGCTTTGTCGACAACGGCAAGAACGGCAACCTCGCCTTCGCCATGGCGGCGGCTGCCGCGCTTACTCCCAATGGCGAGGAATCGGTCTACGCCGGGGCGCGCGACGCCTGCGCGATGACCAGTTTCTACACCACGAGCTTCATGCTGCATGGCCACACCGGCGGCGGCATCGGCGAGATCTGGCGTAGCGCCGCGATGGGCCTGCTGCGCGAGAAAAAGCCGAAGCAATACCGCCAGTTCATGGACAATCGCCAGTGGCACTACGATCTGTCCCGGCGCTTCGACGGCTCGTTCGGCATTCTCGGCGGGGGGGGGTATGACGGCGAGAAGTGGAAAGGCGCCTGGGGGACCGCCGATGCCCTGACCTACACCATTCCACGCAAGACGCTGCGCATCTCCGGCGCGCCGCCCACGAAATTCTCCAAGCCTTACCAACTCCCCAAGCAGCCCTGGGGAACCGAGGCGGACAACACTTTCGTCTCGCTGAAGGCCGTGCCCGACGCCGATGGCAAGCAGCAAGACCTTTCCCACGAAACCCTAGCCAATGATTCCAGCCGGGCCTTTTTGGTTCGGCTGCACGGTTCGGGCGAAGTGAGCGATGACCTACTGCGACAGTACATCCACCACCAGGATCACAACATCCGCTTCGTTGCCGCGAACAAAGTGTTGGGCATCAACAGTGGCTACATCGGCTGGCGCGAGCCCGGCGGCGCGGTTCGGCCGAAGTTGGTGATGGAGTTCCTCCGCTCGAACGACCCGCGGGTGCGCCGCGCCATGTTCTCGGCGATCTACGAAATCATGAGGCGAGAACAGCGCTTTGAACTTCTCACGAAGGAGGTTTTCGATCTAGCGATCCAGGCGGTAAAAAACCCGGACGAATCGTGGTGGGTCAAGGACGCCGCGCTCCAAATCATCGGTCATGCGCCGGCGGACTGGGTCGTGCCCCACGTCGATCTCCTGCTCCCCTTCCTCAAGCACGAGGACTGGTGGCTGCAAAACGCCACTCTGACCGCGTTGACGCCTGTGGTGGCGGACGATCGCTGTTACCAAAAAGTCCTCCCGGCGATCGGCGAGCTGGTCAGGACGAACCAGCGTTCGGCCCTCACCCTGGGCCTGATGGGAAGCATCCGCGCCAAAATCAAGGAAGGCAGCCCCGCTGTACACCAGTTGGCCACGGCCACGCTTCAGGAGACCTACACCGGTTACGCCGGCGTGAAAACGGCCCCCGGCGGCCAGGATATTTCCAGCACCTACGATTCGCACCTGGAATTCATCGCCGCTTCGCTGGCCGATGTGCCGGGCGGATTGGACGTGCTCTATGAAATTGCCCGAGAACGTTATTCTCAAGAGATTCTGCCTTATAAGGAGTTTTTCCTGAATGCCGATCCCAGTCAATTCGGCCCCAAGCTCAAGAAGGCGATCACCCCGATCATCATGAAAGAATTGATCCCTGAATATGTGGGAAGGAATCGGGAGGCCTTGCGGAAAGTGGCCGCCGCCGAGGTGCAGTCGGGGTATCCCGGCAGCCATCGTGACCAGATATCGCAGCTTTCCGCCCTTTACGAACGAGCCGGCCACGACGAATACGGCTGGCACATGTTCGCCGATCTGCGACAGGCCGAATGGTCGTACCACTCGTTCGATCCGATCCCCGCCGAGCAGGTCCCGTGGGACCAACTCATCACGCGTTACCGCGACGTGACATTGCCCGAGGGCATGGAGAACTGGTACGCGCTCGACTTCGATCCGGCCAAGGCCGGTTGGAAGAAAGGGAAAAGTCCTTTCGGCCATTACAGGGGAAAGATCCCGCCGCACCCGATTCTGAAATGCTCGGACACATGCGTCGGCCCCGGCTGTTGCGGCGGCACGAAAGTGAACTCCTTCTGGGAAAAGGAGGTTCTGCTCCTGCGCGGAACGTTCAAGATCCCTCCGTTGAAGGAAGGCCACCGCTACCGGGTGCGCGTCAATGACGGCGACCACGTCGGCGCTGGCGGCGGACATCTCATCCATGTCAACGGCAGGCCGTTGGTCGAAACTACGAAATGCGGCGGCCGGGGCTCCGGCGGTCAACCGAAAGGCGCTTTCATCGCCAAAGAATTCCTCGACGACTTCCAGGGCGGCGAGGTTACTATCGCGGTGATGACCTTCCTGCGGTTCAACGACAAGTACAAGGTAAAGCCGTCCGAACGCATCCCCCAGGGCAAGATCAGCCTGCACTTCGAGGAGATGAAACTGCCGCCAATGGGCGACGACCTGGTGCTCGAATCGGCGACCGTGGTCCCCATGCTGTCGTCCGAGTGGCAGGCCAAGCAGGATCCCGACGACAGGGAGCTGCAGACCGAGGCCGTCAAGTTCCTCTTCGACGGGAAGTTCATCGCGAATCCGAAGATCCTCGGCGCCTGGACGACCATCGATCAAGTGACGACGATCGGGGAGTTCACGCTCGAAAAGAAGATGAATCCCGGTCGCCCCCGATTCACGGAGATGACCTTCAAGGATAACGGACGGACGGCTCAACCGGTCTATATCTGGTCACGCGACATCCTGATGGATCTGGACCGGTACCAGGCGCTGAAGATGAAGGTCAAGAAAATCGACGGCGAAGACTACCTCTTCATCGAAGCCGGCGGTTTCAGCACCAGGAATCCCGTTGGCTGGCAGTCGCCGTGGCAAGTAATGGAAAGACAGGCCAAGTAGAGATTTATCACACCCAAGGTGCTTTGACTGGAAAGGGAACAAACATGAACAGGAGCATGCTGTTGGGCATCGTGTGTCTGATGCTGTCATTGGTGATGTGCGTCGCCGGCGCAGCGTCGGCAGAAGAGGCGAAACCGGAAGGCCAACTCACCGGCGCCGGCGAGAAGTTCCTGGCACGGTACACGGGGATGCTCACGGCCTTGCAGGCTGAGATCGCCAAGGCAGTGCCGAAGATCGATGCGAAGAAGCGCGACGCGTTCCTGAAGGCCCATGCCGCTGTGGGCGGTGCGCAGCCGTATCAGGATACGAATTCTGCCTTCGCGCAAGCCCAGGCAAACGCCTTGCGTGTGGCAAAGCCCCTCCTTGCCGAGGTGAAGGGGTTTCTCGTGAGTGACAAACTTGAGGCACGGCTGGTCAAGGGCGCAGTCCTCGCGAACGCCACGCCGCGCGGTCTCGCGGAGTTCGCCCAGCAGGGCAAGAAAGAGGCGAAGCTGGTTGACGAACTCCTTGCCGATGACGACTTGATGAAGCAGATGCTCGCCGCCGGCGGGGCGAAAGCCGGCAAATACGGCATGGCAATTCAGAGTTATGCCGAGATCCAGGAGGCCAGCAAACACGCTTGCAAGGGCATCCTCCAGCGCCTCGCGCTCGGCACGAGCCTGGAGCAGGCCGTACCGTTGGTTGGGCATGGCAGTGTTGACCCGGTAAAGCGCTATTTGAGTTATGAGAAGGCCTACCTCGACGGGGAGCTGGATCCCGAGTTCAAGAATATGACGACTTGGGAGTGCCGTTTCATCACCGACGACCCGACTCTGGATGAGGAGATTGTGTGGTGTCGAGAGATGATGCGGAATTACCGGCCCGACCACATCTTCAAGTCCGACTATCGCTGGCGGTATGCCGGAATTGTGAAGAGCGATGTTGCCTACAAAAGTCCCGAATGGCACCCTGAGATGTCCACCCTGAAGATGCAGCAACTGATCAACGGCGGGGGCAAATGCGGCCCGCGGGCCTGGTTCGGGCGTTTCGCCACGCGCGCGTTCGGGATCCCGACCTGGGGGGCGCGCCAGCGGGGCCATGCCGCCATGACCCACTGGACGCCGGACGGCTGGACGACCTGCTTTGGCGCGCACTGGCGCTGGAACTGGTGGGAAGACCGTTGCGGGTTGGATTTCCTGCTGGAAACGCAGGCGCGGGAGTATCCGAAGGACTACGTTAAAGTGCTTCGGGCGCAGTGGACCGGCGATGCCCTCGGCGAGAGTAAGGTGAACGGCAGAAACTATGGCACCGGCGGCGGCCTATGGAACGCCTTGGCGTTTTACCAGAAGAAGGAGATTGTCGAAGAAGCGAAACCCATCGAAGTCGCCCTTACCGGCGAGGACCTCGCCGAAGCCAATGTCTCAACCAAGACCGAGAAGATTATGCAGACCGAAGTCTCGGAAGCAGACAGGAAGATCGTCATCGACAAGGGCGGCGTGATTACGGTTCCGGCGGTGGCCTGCAGCAAGCCCACGAACAACACGGCGAAGATCGTGTTCATGAAGAGCTTTCTGGGCGGGATGCAGTTGCATTACAACCGACTCGGCAATCCCGAAGTATTCGAGTACGTGATCGAGGCCCCCAAGGCCGGCCGGTACGCCCTCAGCGCGCGCGTGGTCACCGTGAACATGAACCCGCACCTCCTGCTTGCACTGAACAACGCTAAGTCGGCGATCGATATCGCTCTGCCCTATACCATCGGCATGTGGGAGGAAAGCAAGCCGGTGGACATCTCGCTGGTCAAGGGCAAGAACACGCTTCGCTTTACACGGAAGGCCCCGAACCATGGGCTGACGATCAAGGATTTCACTCTCAAGCCGCTGAAGTAACAGGGCACAGCCGGACCGGAAAGGAAAGGAGACGCAGTAAAGGTGAATAACCGAGCAGTCGCCCGGCGGCCAGGGGCGTCGCTACAACCGCAACGTGGAAACAGTGGGAGAACATGATGGACCTTGGAATGAAAATGACCGTGTTACGAACCATCACGGCAGTTCTGCTGCTTCAATCCCTGGCCACGCCTGCCGCAGCGAATACACCCGCGGCAAAACCTGCACCGGCCATTGCGCTAGGCTCGCCTTTTGCCGATAACGCGATTCTGCAGCGGCAGATGCCGGTGCCCGTCTGGGGCTGGAGCAAGCCGGGTATGAAGGTGACGGTGGAATTTGCCGGGCAGAAGAAGACCGCCACCGCCGGCAAGGATGGCAAGTGGATGCTCAAGCTCGATGCGCTCAAGGCGAACGCCAACCCGCAGGAGATGGTAATCAGCGACCATCCAGGCCATAGGGTCACCCTCAAAAACATCCTCGTCGGTGAGGTCTGGATGACGTCGGGTCAGTCGAACATGCAATGGCCCGCCGGCAAATGTTCCGTCGGAAGGGTCCTCATCAAAGAGTTGTCGGAAAGGGTAAAGGCAGGAACGGAGAAACTACCGCTGATTCGCGAGGGCAAAGTGACGAGCGTCTTCTCGTCCCTGCACCCGATCGAACATGCCGAGGCTGCATGGAGCGACGGTTCCAACTTCAGCGACTACAGCGCGATTTCCTTTGCCTTTGCTTATGAGCTCTCCAAGGAGTTGCAGATTCCGATCGGGATCCTGAACTGCGCGTTCAGTACGACATCGATCCAGGCCTGGATTCCGCGCGAAGGCATTGAGAGCGGGACCGATGAGTATACCAGGGGGCTTTACCAGAAGATCCTCGAAGGCGATTACCGCGCGCCGGAGAACAAGGCTGCATGGGATCAGTACTATCAGGACCTGCGGCTGTGGGCCAAAGGCAACGCCGAGCTCTACAAAAAGGGATTCTCCTTGAAGCACCTTCCGGCCTGCCCCGGGAATCTGCGCGGCAATCGCGACATCAGCTGGATGTACAACGGCAAGATTCATCCCGTAGTTCCCTACGCCATTCGTGGTGCGATCTGGAACCAGGGCTACGCAAGCGCGGGTGAAGGCCTGGTTTACTACAACAACCTGCACTCTCTGATCCGGGGCTGGCGCAAGGTGTGGAACAAGGCCGATCTGCCGGTCTATTTCCATCAGTTCTACTGCCCCGGAGGGTACAATGACGGCCTGAGCCTCAACAGCACGGCCGAGATGCGCCTGGGTACCTGGCTGGCCCGGGATATCCCCAATGCCAACATGGCCAGCCAGATCGATATTACCGGAGGGGTGCACTACTTCAACAAGGCGGTCCCCGGACAGCGCCTCGCGCTGCACGCATTGAAGAACCAGTACGGCAAGGACATCGTCGCCGACGGTTTGATGTTCAAGTCCTACAAGGTCGACGGCAACAAACTGATCGTCGAATTCGATCATGCCGACGGCGGCCTGGTGGCCGGAAAGACGGGCGCGGGGAATTTCATTGCGACCCCGACCGTCATCGAGAACGGGGAGGACCAGGTGACGCTGTTCTACATAGCAGACAAGGATCGCGTCTGGCATCGAGCAAAGATGAAGATCGACGGAGAGAAGGTCATCCTGACCGCACCTGGCGTGTCGAAGCCGCGCGGCGTTGCCTATGGATGTAACGGGGTTGGCACTCTGCCGAATCTCTACAACCGTGCCCTGCTGCCTTTGACGCCGTTCATCTACTATGATAACAAGCTGGTCACCAGCGAGACCTGGCCGGATGATCCGATCAAGGTCGCCGATGTGGTGCGCCAACCGGCCTGGAAGCGTCGAGAGGTTTGGCTGGCATCGCAGTACCGCGATGACTGTGTGATCCAGGCCGGCGTGCCGACGCCGTTCTGGGGTCGTGCGCTGGAAGGTTCTGTGATCACGTTGAGCTTCGCCGGGATAGAAAAGACCTGCACGGTCGGTACCGGCGAACAGGACTGGCAGATAACGATACCGCCGCTGCCTGCGAGCGCTGAGCCGAAGATATTGAAGCTGACGTGCGAACTCGACGGAGAGTTGTACGCAAGAACTGAAGTTGCGAACATCGTTGTAGGCGATGTCTGGTATGTGGCGGTTCCCGACTTCACTTTCACCGTCCCCATAGAGACCGAACACAGCGATGTCCGGTTGTTCACGCCCAATGCGGCCAAGCGAGCCAACCGCATGCCGTATCGCTACAAGCTCGAGATCCCGCCCAAGGGCACGAGGCACTACGCAATCTGGCGATCGGGAAGTGATCTGAGTGATAAATCTCCAATCCACGTACTCGCCAACGTGCTGGGTGCGCGCATCCGGGCCAGGACCGGCAAGCCCGTGGGGATCTTGGTGATGAACACGCGCGACGGGGACAAGATCAGGATCAGCAACTGGATCGGATACGATTGGCTCGATCAGGCGCCGTCACTGAAGGATAAACTTCAGTCCCTGCAGACTGTCTATCCCGACAATCCGGCCTACTTTAAGAACGTCGAGGAGTACATTTCCGACTGGAAGACGTTCTGGAAGACCATCCCGATGGGCGTTCTGTCGGCTAAGAAGTTCGACGAAGGCCAGGCCTCGATTGCATTGCCGCGGCTGAAGAGTGCAAGCAGTCCGGCAGCGGGGACATACAATATGCTCATTACCTCGTTTAATCCTGGAAACTTCAAGGGCGTTATCTGTCTGACACCCGAGAGCTTCTTTGAGGAAGACGAGGGCGCCAACTTCGGCTCCGAGTTTTCCGTCATGGCCAACTGTTGGAAGGAGAACTTTGCCTGTCCCGATCCGTACCTCTTCTATACGATCCCGAGCAACGAGCTCGTGCCGAAGATCACCGAGCCGAAGAAGATCAAGGGCAAGAGCACGGCCTACGAGATCAGCCGCTGGCTGACGGCGCCACGCGGCGACGCGGCGAGCCGAGAGGCCGTCAACAAGCAGATGCTTCGGTTCATCGATCGAATCGTTAGCGAGGCGTACAAGTAGGACGAATCAACGAGAATCGCGACGCCTCCGCCGCCATGCAGAAAACGCGGCGTTTCGAACGCCGCAGTCAAGTGCGACGAAAACCAAACCAATACTTGCTCCCTTGAAAGAAAACCACATGAGAAGCAAAATGTGGCTGTGTGCGGTATGTGTGTTTACGGTTGCGCTTACGGGTTTCGCCGAGGGGTCCTCGCCTGCGATCGAACTGGGCGCTCCGTTCGCCGACAACGCGATCTTGCAGCGGCAGGTGCCCGTCCCGGTCTGGGGCTGGAGCAAGCCGGGGGCGAAGGTCACGGTGGAGTTCGCCGGTCAGAAGAAGACAGCTACCGCCGGCAAGGACGGCAAGTGGATGCTCGAACTCGATGAACTTGAGGCCAGTTTTGAACCGCGCGAGATGGTGGTCAGCGACAACAAAGGCAAACAGGTTGTCATCAAGAACATCCTCGTTGGGGAAGTCTGGCTGGCCTCGGGGCAGTCCAACATGCAGTGGACGGTTCAGAAGAGCAGCTGTAACCAGTTGCGTGTGGAGGCGAAGGGCAACGTCGCGCCTATCCGCGAGTTCGAGGTGACCAGCGTCTTTGCGATGTTGCATCCGATCGAAAGAGCAAATGGCGCGTGGAAAAACGGCGGTTACAACAACTACAGTGCCATCGCTTTCGCCTTTGCTCACAAACTCTACGGCGAGCTGAGTGTCCCGATCGGCATCCTGAACTGCTCGTTCAGTCAGACCGCCATCCAGACCTGGGTCCCGCGCGTTGGTTTCCGAGACGGCGAAGACGAATACACCAGGGCCATCTACAAGAAGATCCTTCAGACCGATCCGACCACACCGGAGCACAAAGCGGCCTGGAACACGTTCTATCAGAACATAGAGGAAACCCTTAAGGAAAACGCACAACGGGTCAGCAAGGGAGAGGCTCCGAAAGAGATCTCCACCAGAACGCCGGGCAACATGAGTGGCAACCGCGATGCCTCGTGGCTCTTCAACGGCAGGCTTAATCCCGTGATTCCCTATGCAATTCGGGGCGCCATCTGGAACCAGGGCTACGCCAACATGGGCGAAGGGCTTCCGTACTACAACAACCTGCACAGCCTGATCCGCGGCTGGCGCCTGCGCTGGAACCGCCCCGAGTTGCCGGTTTACTTCCACCAGTTCTACTGCCCCAGCCCAAAGGGCGGATGGCAGGACACGCATCCCAGCATCGGCAGCACTTCCGAGATGCGCCTCGGCACATGGCTGGCTCGTGATATTCCGAATGCCGGCATGGCCAGCCAGATTGATGTCGAGGGTGCCATTCACTATGGGAACAAGGCGGTTCCCGGACAACGGCTGGCGCTGCACGCCCTGAAGAACCAGTATGGCAGGAAGGTCGTCGCGGACGGCCCGATGTTCAAATCCTACAAGGTCGAGGGCAGCAAGCTGATCGTTGAGTTCGACCACGCCGAGGGCGGCCTCGTGGTGGCCGAAACCGGCTCCAATGCCGATCGCAGGAACAAGGAGGGAACCGGGTACGCCGATCCGAAGATCATCCCCGGCGGCGACGACCAGGTGAAGCTGTTCTACCTGGCCGATGAGAACCGCGTCTGGTATCCGGCTGACATGAGAATCGACGGCGACAAGGTGGTGCTCACCTCACCCAAGGTGAAGTCTCCCCGCGGCGTTTCCTATGCCACCAGTGGCGTGGGTTTCCGGCCGAACGTCTACAATCGGGCCCTGCTGCCGATGACGCCGTTCATCTACTATGACAACAAGCTGGTCACCAGCGAGACCTGGCCGGATGAAAAACTGAAGATCGACGGCGTGGTGCCGGATCCCAATACTGTCGGCAAGAAGTATGAGTGGCACAAAATGCCGCTTCTCAGCACGCAGTTCCGTGACAATGCCGTGCTGCAGGCCGGGGTCCCGATCACCATCTGGGGTTCAGCGGTTCACGACTTTGGGTACGAGGCGAAGGGCATAGCGGTCATCACGTTCAGCTTTGCGGGCATTGAAAAGACGATTCCTGTCACCGACGGGCCATCTATCATCACGCTGGAGCCTGGCCAGTCGCGATTCGCATCGGGCAAAGAGTGGCGGGTCACGGTGCCTCCCATGGAGGCCAGCGCTGAGCCCAAGGCCCTGAAGGTGACGTTTCTGATCGATGGCGAAGTTGCCCATGAACGGGTCTGCACCAACATCGTCGTCGGCGATGTCTGGTACGTCGCGGCTCCGCAGATGAAGCTGAAACCCCCCGCGGTGAAGCCCTCCGGCGGTGTCGTGCGGGTGATGAAACGCAGGGCCAAACGCTCCTCAAGCCACAAGCCTTCCCGCTACAGCGTTGCCGTATCCAGAACACCTAAGAACCGCTACGCCTGCACCTGGGATGACGCAGGGTCGGACTTGGCGGGGACCATTGGACATCGCATCGCCGCCAAGACCGGTAAGCCGGTAGGTATCATCTTCATGCAGAACGCTGTTCCCAAAGGTGGCGCGAACCCTGAATTGAGAAGCTGGATCGCCGCCGATTGCCTCAAGCAGGTGGCCAGCCTGATGGGGGACTACAAGGATCTGGCCGCCGTGCTTCCGGGGAATCCGTACTACGACGCCAGTGCCAGGCGCTATGTCGCGGCCTGGAAGCAGTACTGGGGTGAGTATATCCCGCGGATGATGGCGACCCGGGCGGTCCCGGACGGCGCCGTTTGGGGTGGCTATCCAACCCTGGCGAGTGACGTGACCAGTGTCGCCGCTCAAACCTACAACGTCCTGGTTCACTCCTTCACGCCTGCGGGCCTCAAGGGGATCATCTTCCTCGCCAGCCCGGAGATGTTCACAAAAGACCAGGGCGCCAACTATGGTGAACAGCTTTCGGCCCTGGCCAATTGCTGGAAAGACAGATTCGGCGGCGCCGATCCGCACTTCTTTTACACGATCCCGGGCAAAACGCTGGCGCCGAAGGTCACACAGCCCAAGACGATCAAGGGCAAGAGCACCGGTGTGGAAATCACGTCCTGGGCAGATGGCGAGGCGATCATGAAACTGATCGAGCAGGCCGCCGGGTAAACGCTGCGAAAGAAACGATCATGACACACATGGCTACGAAAGGCCTATAATGGGCAAAGTCTTACATCTGTTACATATCACTTGGGTGTTCCTTTTAGCAACGGGTGTCGGGGCGGCCGATGTTAAGCTGAGTTCTCTCTTTCAGGACCACATGGTTCTGCAGCGGGAAAAGCCGATCAAGATCTGGGGCTGGTCGGATGTCGGCGACAAGGTGGTCGTATCCCTCGGCGGGAATTCAACATCGGCTGTTTCTGATGCAACAGGCAAATGGATGGTGACTCTGCCGGCCATGCCTGGGGGCGGCCCCCATGAGTTGATTGTCCGTGGCGCAGAGACTATCACTGTCCGGGATGTGCTGATCGGTGAGGTCTGGGTGTGTTCCGGGCAGTCGAACATGTCATACTGCATCATGCGCTTCAGGAACTGTGCCGAACAGATTCCGACGATGAAGTATCCGCAGATTCGCCACTTCAAGCTTGCCCACGTCGACTGCACAAGGCCTCAAGAGGATGCGCAGGGCGCCTGGGCTGTCTGCTCGCCGGACACCGTGGCTCGTTTCACGGCGACAGGCTTCTATTTCGGCCTGGAGTTGCACAAGGCCCTGGGGACGCCGGTCGGACTGATCAACAGCAGCGTCGGCGGGACCACCATCGAGCAATGGACCGACGTGGCTACGCTTGAGGCAAATCCAGACAATGAGCCGTACGTGGAGAGACGGCGGACCGCGATGGAGGCGGAAACGCCCGAGCTGCGGCAGGCCTATCAGAAGTCCATAAAGGACTACTTGTCGCTCGTCGGCGTGAATCCCTCCGTCATCATCGGCGACAGGGAAGACGCATTTCTGAAACCGGATCTCTCCGATGCCGCATGGAAGCCAATAACGCTGCCAAGAAGTTGGGGCAGTGGAGTTGTGTGGGTCGCCCGAGAGGTTGAGCTTCCCCGGAACATGATTGGGAAGGAACTCACACTGAGGCTTGGGGCCGTCAACAAGGAAGAAATTACCTACTGGAACGGAATCCGGATCGGCTCACAGCTCTTCTATAGAGATGGGAGCATTCACAAGGTCCCCGCGACTCTTGTGAAGGGGCCGAAGAATATCCTGTCCGTAAGATGCACGGCTTACAGAGGTGGAGGGATCAGCGACGGACAGTCGCTTTCCAGTGCGGACGGCCAGTCGATATCCCTTGCGGGAGACGGATGGAAGTATCGCGTGTATGCCAGCGAACCGGCCTTTCCCAAAGAGCTTGTCAGAGGCGCGGGCGGCGGGTTGTACAACGGCATGATCCATCCCCTCATCCCGTACACGATCCGAGGCGTTATCTGGTATCAGGGCGAGTACAATACCGGGAGAGCCTACCAGTACAGGAAACAGTTCCCGGAGATGATCCAGGCCTGGCGAAAACACTGGGGGCAGGGCGATCTCCCCTTTTACTTCGTGCAGCTTGCCAATTTCAAAGCCAAGCAGACCGCGCCGGCCATGAAGGGCGAACACGGTTGGCCCCTGTTGCGCGAGTCCCAGATGGCGGCGCTTTCGCTGCCCAACGTCGAACAGGCATGTATCATCGACATCGGGGAGCTGGGCGTACACCCGCGAAACATACACCCGAGCAACAAGCGGGACGTCGGCAAGCGTCTGGCCCTTGTCGCCCGCGATAAGATCTACGGGGAGGACCTCGTCAGTTCGGGGCCGATGTACGATTCCATGACCATAAAGGGCAGCAAGGTCATTGTGAAGTTCAAGTCGGTCGGTTCCGGCCTCATGACTGGCGGGGTCCGCAGCAGGTACGACCATACGATTATCCCGTTGCCCGCACATCCCGAGGGCACGGGCGTCGCCGGATTTACCATCGCCGGGGATGACGGACGGTTTGTATTCGCCAACGCAAGGATCATCGGCAAAGACAGTGTCGAGGTGTGGAGCGATTACGTGCCGAAACCGGTTCACGTACGTTTCGCCTGGCATCGCAATCCGCTCCACAATCTCTACAGTAGGGAGAAGCTGCCGGCCTCGCCGTTCAGGACAGACAAGGGCGATCTGGCGGAACTGAAGAAGCGGCAATGAATCACACGGCGGAGCAAACGCAATGAAAAACGAACCATCCGGCGAGTACTACGACTACACCATCACCATGAAGCCTGAGCGGCCGTGGCTGCTGCCGTATCACCAGACGCTGATCTACAGAATCATGCACGCTCTGCGCGACGGCACGGGGAAGATGAGCGAGCTGTTCCTGACCTTCGAGCAGGCGCTCGAGGTGATCGAGCGGCTGTACCACCTGACCTGCGGCGT
>Ga0111188_1001_pt1 | contig 52091 bp, 26 predicted proteins | sample DeeMarSWOR324_28_FD_80358 | JGI IMG/M metagenome (GOLD analysis project Ga0111188, IMG submission 80358) | Planctomycetes bacterium SM23_25
CTTGGAAGTGCGATGCCAGCGCGAAGAGAGGGCCCCATCGATCCCGTATACGGGAGATCGGCGAATGCCGATGGCGTCACATCGGAACAAGTCCTTTAGCGTCACGCTTGAATGTTATGCCGTCGCCCGGGAGAATGCTGAAACCCGCGCATGAACATGCAGAGCGCCGAGGTGGACAGCACGGCGATACGCTACCGGCTGTGTGCCGAGGGTAAGGCCACGAGGAATCCGTACGTCCGTACCGAAGGGAGGCAGAACGTGAAGCGAACTGCTCTGGCGATCTCCGTCGCATGGGTCCCCCTCGTGTGCTACGCGAATGCCGTCAAGGACAGCGGCCTGCAGGGCGGGATCGTTGTCCACCTCAACTGCGGCGACGGCAAGGACACGGCGGAGTTGGCGGCCGGCAATCAGTGTCTCGTCCACGGATTGGACCAGGACGCCGCCAATATCGACAGGGCCAGGGCGCACCTGCGATCAGGGGGCCTCTGCGGCCGCGTGTCCGTGGCGCGCTTCGACGGCAAGAATCTGCCTTACGGCGGCAACATGATCAACCTGCTCGTGGCTGACAGCCTCGGCGGCGTGACGCAAGACGAGGTCTTGCGGGTCCTGACGCCGAAGGGCACGGCCGTCGTTGGCGGGAAGAAGATAGTCAAGCCGTGGCCGAAGGACATCGATACCTGGCCGCAGTACCTGAACAAGGCCGACAACAACGCGGTCGCGATGGATTCGGTTGCGGGGCCGCCGCGGCGAATTCAGTGGCTTGACACGCCGACCTGGAGCCGGTCCCACATGGGGATTGCCACGGTAACGAGCCTGGTCACCTGCAACGGGCGCCTGTTCTCCATCGAGGACAGGGCCCTGCCGGACAACCCGTTCCTGCCGGGGAGGTTCATGTACGTGGCCCGGGACGCCTTCAACGGCCGCACCCTCTGGACCCGCAAGATCGAGCGATGGGAATCCATCACCGTCTACATCAAGTGTCTGCCGACCCAACAGCAGAGGCGAATGGTTGCCACCGACAATGTCCTCTATTGCACGCCGGTGCTGGAAGGGCCGCTTGCCGCCCTCGATGCCGCGACCGGGGAGACTCTCAAGACGTACGATGGCGTCTCTCCCGTTCAGGAGGTCGCATACGATCAGGGCATTCTGTTTGTGAACGTGGGCGATCGGTTCAATGCCGCTGCCTACAACCAAACCAACAAGAAAGCCGGCAGCAAGGGCGGTGGTACAAAGGGCGAGCCATTCAGTGGCGGTGGGTTCCGCAGAGGCTACGCGCCGGAGATTAGAGACAAGGAAGTGTCGGCGAGCATTATTGTCGCACTCGATCCAAAGACCGGACGCCAGTTGTGGAGGACTGGGAATCTGAGGAGTTACACCGGCGCATCGTTGGCGATCAGGGGAGAGCATGCGGTCTACCAGACAGCCGAGGGCCTGTTCTGTGTCAACTCGAAGACCGGCCAGGCACGCTGGAGTGTGAAGAAGGAGATCACCAACGTCAAGGGACACGACTCCCGCACGCCCGGCACGATGCCGAACACGGTGATCATTACGGACGACAAGGTGTTCGCCGTCGAGGGCAAGGAGTTGTGTGCCTATTCCCTCAGGGACGGCAAGGCTCTATGGAAGGCCAAGGCGCCTGGGAACTACCAGGCTTCGGTGGACGTGTTCCATGTGAACGGGATCGTGTGGACGGGTGGCAAGGGTGCGACGGGACTCGATGCCGAGACCGGCAAGGTGGTCAAGACCATAGACCAGCAGATCACCGGTCCCATGGGGCACGACCGCTGTTACCGCAACTACATCACGAAGCGGTTCTACATCAACAGCAAGACCGGCGGGGCGGACTTCCTTGACCTGGAGAAGAACCGCGAGTACCCGAACCACTGGACGCGAGGGACCTGCGGGATGGGCGTCCTGCCCGCGAACGGACTGGTCTACAGCACCCCGTACTCGTGCACGTGCAGTGTGGGAGACATGATGAAGGGAGTGCTCGCGTACGGCCCCGATCCCGAGCTGCTCAAGTCGAATGACTCCGGACTCATCCAGCGCACGGTGCGCCTGGAGAAAGGCGCCGCTTACGGGAGGATTGGCGCAGGGAAGGACGCCGCGCCCGACGAATGGCCGACCTACCGCGGCAACCGCTTTCGCGGCGGCATGACCAAGAGCGCCATCCCGGCGAGACTCGAGGTGAAGTGGCAGGCGAAGCTGCCGACCGGTGTCACAGCCACGACCATCGCCGACGGCAAGGTCTACGTTTGCACGCCCGATACCCACACGCTCCATGCCTTGGACAGCGCCGGCGGCAGGACCGTCTGGACCTTCACCGCCGACGCGCGAATCGACTCGCCGCCGACGTACTACAAGGGCATGATCTTGTTTGGGGCACGTGACGGCTGGCTGTACTGCCTCAGAGCTTCCGACGGCGTATTGTCGTGGCGTTTCAAGGACCTCCCCGACAGGCTGGTGGGCGCCTTCGGGCAATTGGAGTCGGCCTGGCCGATCGCCGAATCTGTGCTGGTCTTGGACGGAAAGGTCTACGCAGCCGCCGGCCGTTCTTCCTTCCTGGACGGCGGGATCTTCCTATATTGCCTCGACCCCGCCACCGGCCAGCTCCTGAAGAGCCGGTCTGTTTTCGGCCCGTTCGCCAACGGCACCGGGTTCCCAGTTGCGACCAAGGCCACAGGCATTGCGGGTGGCGGCGGGCGGAGGAGAAGAAAGAAGGAAGGAAGGAGGGGGGAGAAGCCGACGACACCGACATACACGCCGGGATTCAAGAACGATGTGCTCGTCTCGGACGAGAAGGGCATCTACATCCGGCACGTGGCGTTCGACAAGAACCTGGCGGACATGCAGACGCAGAACAAGCGTCTGATGCCTCTCGGCGGATTCCTGGACAGACGGATACAGCACCGCACGGGTTTTGTATTGAGCGACCGATTCCAGTGGTGGCGCAACCTGCCGAAGGACATCATGATCAGCGACGGTCAGGAGAGCTACGGTGTCACAGGCTTCATCTCTTCCCATAACCACGCTTACTTCGACCCGAGGACGAGCGCATACACACTCACTGGCGGGCAGGGCCTGAAGGTCGCGTTGCCCATCAACGGCCGAGCGCTGGCGAAGGCGGGGGACGTCATCCTCGTTGCCGGCGAGCCGATGAAGTTCAAGGACCTGACATGGCAGAACTACGAAGCCGCCTATACCGGCAGGCTGGGCGGAATCCTGCTCGCCCTCTCGGCCGTCAGCGGCGAGGAGATCGCCAGGTACAAGCTCCAGTCGACCGTGGTCTGGGACAGCATCGCCATCGCCGAGAAGCGTCTCTACGTCTCTCTTGCTGACGGGACCGTGCAGTGCATGGGCCAGTGACAGGCTGTCTGCCGGTTGCCCCCCGGATAGTCCCGTCACTTCTGTGCAGAAGGGACGTCCGGCGGGCTTCCATCAGAGCTTTGCTGTGCTATCAGAGGCCCATGGAGCCCGTCGTCTCTACCCCTTGGGCTGTCTCTGAAGCGCGTTGGGATGCGTTGGCGAACGGCGCGCCTGCCTGCTGCGCTTTGACGCCGCCCTTCACACGGATGCGACTGCAAAGAACCTGTTAGCTCAGCAGCCATAGCTAGCGACCTTCGAAAGGCTAACACCCAGAAGACCTCTTTGAGCTCCATGAAGGCACAAGCCATGACACGAATCACCAGCCGCATCGTCCCAGCGGCCGCCCTGATCGTCTTGTCTTTCTCCGTCCATGCCGCCGACGTAGCGCCGGGGGCGGCTACGCCTCGCCAACTGGCGATCGAGTTGGGAGCGCCGTTCTGCGACAACATGGTGCTGCAGCGCGGGATGGCCGTGCCGGTCTGGGGCTGGAGCAAGCCGGGGACGAAGGTCACCGTCGCATTCGCCGGCCAGAAGCAGGCCGCCATCGCCGGCAAGGACGGCAAGTGGGTGGTGGAACTGAAGGACCTGGAAGCCAGTCTCGAACCGGCCGAGATGGTCGTCGCCGGAAGCACTGCTGAGAATGTCACCCTCAAGAACGCCCTCGTCGGCGAAGTCTGGATGGCTTCCGGGCAGTCCAACATGCAGTGGAAGGTGGGCAAGAGCAAGTGCGCCAGGCTGGCGCATCAGCTCGCAGCGGAGATCGAGGGCAAAGTCTCTCCGATCCGAGAGTTCCAGGTCACCTCGGTTACGTCCCAGTTGCACCCCATCAAGAAGGCGACCGGTTCCTGGAAGGATGGCAACTACAGTGACTACAGCGCCATCGCCTTTGCCTTCGCCCACAAACTCCACAAGGACCTCAACGTGCCGATCGGCATCCTCAACTGCTCATTCAGTCAGACAGCGATCCAAGCATGGATCCCGCGTGAAGGGTTCGCGACTGCCAAGGATGAGTACAGCAAGGCGATTCATCTGAAATGCCTGCAGACTGACCCAAGGACGCACGAGCACAGAGAGGCCTGGGGCGCCTTCTACAAGTCACTGGAAGACCAGATTGCCGCCAGCGAAGCCGCGATCGAGAGGGGCGAGAAGGCCAAAGGAATCAGCGCGGGGATCCCCGGCAACCTGAAAAGCAACCGCGATGCCAGTTGGCTGTTCAATGGCCATCTGCGCCCGGTCGTGCCCTACGCCATCCGTGGCGCGATCTGGAACCAGGGCTACGCCAACATGGGCGAGGGGTTGCCCTATTACAACAATCCGCACAGCCTGGTGCGCGGGTGGCGGATCGTCTGGGACAAGCCGGAGCTGCCGGTCTATTTCCACCAGTTCTACAGCGCCGGAATGCGGCATGTCGGCAAGGAGGTCAACAAACCCAGCATTGGTCCGACCGCCGAGATGCGACTGGGAACCTGGCTGGCCCGCGACATTCCCCATACCGGTATGGCATCGCAGATCGATATCAGTGGCGGCATCCACTACCAATGCAAGGCCGTTCCCGGTCAGCGATTGGCGTTGCATGCGCTCAAGAAACAGTATGGCAGGAAGGTCGTCACCGACGGCCCGATGTTCAAGTCATACAAGGTCAAGGGCGACAAGGTGATCATTGAGTTCGACCATGCCTCCGGCGGCCTTGTTGTCGCCGGGACCGCTTACAATGCCGTCGGGCGTCAGAAAGACTCGACCGGCTATGCCGATCCCAAGATCATCCCGAACGGGGACGACCGGGTGAAGCTGTTCTTCCTGGCCGGCGAGGACCGTGTCTGGCATCCGGCGAACATGAAGATCGACGGCGAAAAGGTGATTGTCACCTCGCCCGGGGTCAAGAAACCGCGCGGCGTCTCCTACGCAACCGGCGAGGTCGGTTTCCAGCCCAACCTCTACAACAAGGCTCTGCTGCCGATGACCCCGTTCATCTACTTCGACAACGAAATGGTCACCAGCAAGACCTGGCCGGACGAGAAGCTGAAGGTCGCCGGTGAGACCATTGACCCCGCCACCGTCGGGAAGATCTACGAATACCGCAAGATGCCGCTGCTGAGCGTGCAGTTCCGCAACGATGCGGTGTTCCAGGCCGGCAAGCCGGTCACCATCTGGGGGTCGACCCGGAACTGGGGGGAATGGCAGAGCGAACCGGAAAAGGGTGACTGCAAAGTGCACTTCGAGTTCGCCCCTCAATCCGGTTCGAGGCGGGGCACCATCACGAAGACCATCGAGGTGACACCTGAGATGGCGGAGTGGAAGGTCGCCCTGCCGCCGATGGAGGCCGGCCCCAAGCCCTATACGCTGAAGGTGAGTTTCACCATTGACGGTGAGAAGGTGCACGAACGGATCGTGACGGGCATCGTGTTCGGCGATGTCTGGTGTGTCGTCGCACCGGTCGGCAAGTTCAAGGTTCCGAAGATCAAGCCGTCCGGCCAGATCGTGCGCATGATCGAGAACCAGTCGAACCGCGACGGCAGAGCCGCCCCCAGCCGCTTCAGTATCTGTGTTTCCCGGACCCCGAGGGTGAAGGATAAGAACGGCAGGTGGAGCAACCGCCTGGCCGCCTACTGGAAGGACGCTTCCGGGCTGGCCGCCGCACTTGGCCACAGCATCGCCGACCAAAGGGGCCGCCCGGTTGGCATCATCTTCCTGAAGGCCAGGAAGGACATACCGATCAAGAACTGGATCGCCCCGAGTTTCCTCAAGGACGCCCCGAGCCTGATGGATGACTACAAGACGGTCGGAAGCCAGTATTCCGACAACCCCTATTACCTCGCCAACGTGCGGCGCTACATCGCGGAATGGAAGGCCTACTGGAGTGAGTACATCCCTGCGATGATGGAGACCAAGGCCGTGCCGGACGGGAGTTCCTGGGGCCGCTATCCCTCGCCGAAACCGCAAGTCGGTGATTCCACGGCGACCTTTGAATACAACGTGTATGTGCACTGCTTCACGCCGGCGGCTCTCAGCGGCGTGCTGTTCCTTACGGGCGAGTCGATGGTTGCCGATGACCAGGGCGCCAACTTCGGCCCGGAGATGTCCGCGCTGGCCAACTGCTACAAGACCCGGTTCTCGCTCTGGCAGGAAGGGGAGGATATTCCCTTCGTCTACACCGTTCCGAGCAAGGCGCTGGCGCCCAGACTCACACGGCCGGAGGGAATCAATGGCAAGAGCACCGCAGTGGAGCTGAACGAATGGATGGAGCTCGGCGGGGTCCTTCAGGCTGTGGCGAAATAGGATGACCCGGAGGCCGAACCGGAGAATACGAGAATGAGAAGAACACTCCCTGTTAATGACAACCAGTTGACATGGGCGCTGATGCTCTGCGTCTCGCTTGCTTGTGTCCCGGGCATGGCCGCCGATGTTCCTGCGGTCTTGCCGAGGCCCGACAAGACCGCGCCGTCCGCGGGCAAGGTCAAAGTGTACATTCTGGCGGGCCAGTCCAACATGGTGGGCTTCGGTTACCTTCAGGGAGCCCGGCCTGTCTATCCGAGCATCTACCTCTCGGCTGACCCGAACATCAAGGTCGGCCGCATGCCGGTTGGGCCTTCGGCGCTGCTCGGGCACGGCGTCTATCAGACCGCCGACCGAGATGCGCCCGAGGGGGCCAAGGTCGCCATCTATCCCGGAGCCTACAAGGCGGGCACGGACTACAGCGCCATGAAGCCGGTCAAGGAGGCGAGCGTCGCCCTGGGCGACGTGGCGGCTCAACTGCCGGCCATCAAGAAGCCTCACACGGTGGTGGCGAGGGCTTTCATCGATGTTCCCATGAGCGGAACGCACGAAATCCACGCCGGTTTCGAAGAGAGCACCCACGCCGTGGTCTACCTGGCGGGCGACGAAGTCTACCGCAAGGAGCCCGACAAGGACGCGGTTGTCACCCCCGTTCCCCTTGCACAGGGAAAGCGCTATCCGATCACCATCACCTACATGAAGGGCGGGTCTGCCGCCTTCTGGCTCAAGCATATCGATCTCAAAGGCAAGGGGGATCTCGCCTCTCTCGTTCAGGAGGGTAGGTACACCTGGTTCGCCGACGAGGAGGGCAAATGGACCGTCCGCAACGACGTGACCTACTGGGAGACCCGTGTCTCCAAGGTCGAAGGCGGCAGCGGCGGCCCGCTCTCAACCACCTCCAACGGCAGGTTCATCGGTCCGGAAGTTCCCTTCGGCTACGTCATGGGGACCTTCCATGATGAACCGGTCCTGCTGATCGAGTCATCCATGGGCAACCGGGCGCTGAGTTTCGATTTCCGTCCGCCCTCCAGCGGAAAGACCGATGAGGAGAAGTCGAACAAGTTCTGCGGGTTGGAGTACGACCTGATGGTGAAAGGCGTCCGTAGCACCCTCAAGAACATCGACAAGATCGTTCCCGATTACAAGGGGCGGGGCTACGAGATCGTCGGGTTCGTCTGGTTCCAGGGGCACAAAGACAAAGACGTCCCCAAAGAGGCGTACGAGAAGCACCTGGTCAACTTGATCCAGGATCTGCGCAAGGAGTTCAATACTCCGGACCTGCGGGCTGTGGTCGCTACGGTCGGCTTTGGCGGGATGGACATGGATCCCGGGCATTTCATGACCTGGGAGGCCCAGATGGCTGTCGGCGATCCGAAGCAGCATCCCGAATTTGCCAGCACAGTGGCCAGCGTAGACACCCGTGGGTTCTGGCGCCGCCGGGGAGAATCTCCCACCGGAACAGGCTACCATTACAATCACAATGCGGAGACCTATGTTCTCACCGGTGACGCCCTCGGGCGCGCCATGGTGCGGCTGCTCGGCGGCAAGGCGGAGATGCTGACCGCCCCGGCCAGACCGAAGCGGAACCCGGATGTCGAAACGATCTACTCGGACGCCGTAACGGGCAATTTCAACAAGAGGGGTCCTCACTACGGCCCCGAGTACTACCGGGAGATGGGACAGGCGCTCAAGCCGATCATCATGGAGGAGATGGTCCCTGCTTTCCTGGAATCCGCCTTCGCCCCCAACAGCCGCGGCACGCTCAAGGGGATTGTGACGGGCAAGAAGCCCGCGAAAATGCCGCTCGACATTCGCAGTCAGCTTGACACTCTGATGGACTACTACGATATGGCTGGAGTTCCGGGTTACGGGTGGAGGCCTTTCGGCCCGAAGATGCGCAATGCGACCTGGTCCTATTTCAGTTTCGATCCGCCGGAGAAGCAGGAACTCGAGAAGAGCAACCGTTACCGCGAGATCACCTTCCCGAAGGGGATGGAGAAATGGTTCGCCCCCGAGTTCGATCCGGTCAAGGCCGGTTGGAAGTCGGGCAAGGCTCCCTTCGGGCGGATGGGGGACAAGCTCGACAGGCGACGTCCCCGCTGCAACGGGCCTCTCTGCGGCTGCAGCGAGATGCCGGCCACGCTCTGGGAGAAGGAAGTGCTCTTAATGCGACAGACGTTTGACATTCCGCCGGCTAAAGAGGGGCATGCATATCGCTTTATCCTGGGCGGGGCAGGCTGCGATCGCTCCGGCGAGGGCTTCGCCATTTACGTCAACGGTAAGCTCCTCACCAAGGCTGCCGGCGGCTTCTTCCGCCACTCAGGCATCCGCGGCGCCTATGTATTCGATGACATCCTGCCTGAGCTCAAGGGCGGGAAGGTGACGATCGCGATCATCAACTTCCTGCGCTACACGCACTTTCGAAACGTCACCAAGTACTTTGGACCTCATCCCGACTATATCCCGCCGAAGCGGCCGATCGGCTCGCCCGTGCCTCCCAACGGCCACGTCAGCCTGTGGATGGAGGAGGCCAAACTCTCCCCCGCTACGCTCAAAGCGGCGGAGGAGAAGGAATAGGCAGGACCGATTGAAGTTGAAAGGTGCAGGATGGCGTTTGAAAGGTTCTGAGAGCAGCCGGCCTGATCCGCGGCGGAAGGCTCTCGAACGTTGGCGCCACCCCTGGTGCTGATCGAAGCCAGATGATGGGTCGCAGAACAGCAGCCGGCGGCGTTGCAGAGACCGTGTTCTTCCTCACCTGTCTTGCCGGTCTGCCTTGTGGACGCCCACGATGGTCGTGGACGGAAATCCACCCAGAGAATCCCGAGCAGATGTCTTGCAGCGAACGCGAATACTGAGAAACTGAACTGACAAGAGGTGTTTAACTTGATCGAGGTATTGCCTCTCATCATCAGGAGTCTGACATGAAATCCAGGTTGTTTATCCTCATCTCACTTGCCTCCTTGGTCGTTTGCGCCCCCGCTGCTTACGGAGCGACAGAGCAGGCGTTCCTCAAGCGGTACACCGGCATGCTCAACCAACTGCGCACCGAACTCACAGCAAAGGTCCCGCCGAAGGGCTCGGCCAGCCCCGGTGCCGTGAGCAAGTTCCTGGCAAGCGACGCGTTGGACGCCAAGCTCGTGAAATACGTCGTCCTGCTCGAGGCCACGCCTCAAGGCCTGGCGGAGTTCGCCGGGCAGGGAAAGGAGCAGGCAGCGCTGGTCGAGCGGATGCTGGCGGACGCCGACCTCATGAAGCAGATGCTGGTGGCGGACGGAGCCAGCGCCAAACGAGAAGGCCGCGGCTATGGCCCGGCACGGTACGGCCAGGCGATGAAGATCTACACCGACATCCGCGAGGCGAGCAAGAAGGCCTCGAGGGGCGTCCTGCACCGGCTGGCGCTGGCGATCAGTCTTGAACATGCGGTGCCGATTGGCCAGGTGAACCCCACGGCCCGGACCGACGCCCCTGACACGATAGACCCGGTGAAGCGCTACCTTCACTACGAGAAGGCGCACTTGGGCGGTGAACTGGATGCGGCGTTCGATCGCCTGAGCGTCTGGGAACTCCGCATGGTCGTCAACGGGGACGAGCCGGACGAGATCCTCGCCTGGGGGCGCGAGATGCTCCGGAACTATCGGCCCGACCACATCTACAACTCGAACTTCGGCTGGCGCTACGTGAGCATCGTCAGTTCCGACGTCAAGTACGGGTCAGGGGACGTCAAGTACGACAGGCCAGAGCTGCAGAAGTACCAGAACATCCTCATGAACGGCGGGGTGTGCGGCCGGCGTGCGTTCATCGGGCGTTTCATTCTGCGCGCCTTCGGGGTCCCGACCATTGCTCGTCCCAGTCGCGGCCATGGGGCCCTGGCGCACTGGACGCCCAAGGGCTGGGTCGTCAATCTGGGCGGAGGCTGGGGTGCCGGCTGGACGAAGACGCGCTATAAGAAGGACCTTGATTTCCTCGCGACGACGCAGGCGCGCAACAACAGGAAGGCATTCCTGAAGGTCAAGCGCGCCCAGTGGGTCGGCGACGTCCTGGGAGAAAAGCGGACCTACGGGGAGCACGACGGCGCCCCCGCCTTCTGGAACGGTGTGGCGCTCCGCACGCAGCGGGCGATCATCGAGGAGGCAAAGGCCGTGACGCTCGACGCGCTCGGCGAGGACATCGGCGAGGCCAACGAACCCACGGTTGCAGAGAAGGTCATCGCCTCACCGGTCACGCCCGAGGACAGGAAGATCATCTACGGTAAGGACGGCGTCATATCGATACCGGCCGCTGCATACAGCAAGCCCTCCGGCAACACGCGGGAGGTCTTCGCCATGAAGAGCTTCAGCGGCGGTCTGCAGATCTTCCTCCCGCGCTTCCTCCCTCAGGGCAAGACGGTTTTGCGCGGCGGCACGTGGAAGGGCGCCCCTGACGCATGCACGTCCGGGAAGCGACTGCTTAGCGGAGGCTATGGTAGGTACGAGAACTGGGGGCTGCGGGCAGCTGTGACGCATGCCGGCAAGGGGGCCCCCGGTGAACTGACGCTCGATCTGGGTGACGGCGTGACCATGGAAGTGGTCTACATCAAGCCCGGAACGTTCGTGATGGGAGGCGAAAGCAAGACCGATGGCAGGTTCCAGTGCGTCGAGTTGCCCAAGCACGAGGTCAAGCTCACCAAGGGATTCTATCTGGGCAAGTATGAGGTGACGCAGGCGCAGTACCAGGCCATCATGGGCTCGAACCCCAGCAGGTCGACCAAGGCTCCGGACTGCCCGGCTGACAACATCAGCGAGTCCGACGCGGTGGCGTTCTGTGCGAAGCTCGCCGAGAAGACCGGGCGGGATGTGCGGCTTCCCACCGAGGCCGAGTGGGAATATGCCTCTCGGGCGGGCAAAGACACGAGGTGGTTCTTCGGCAATGATCCGTCCCGGCTCGGAGACTTTGCCTGGTTCAAGGACAACGCGGGTGGCAAGTCGCACCCCGTAGGCCAGAAGAAGCCCAATCCGTGGGGTCTTTACGATATATACGGCAACGTCTGCGAGCGAATATCGGACAAGTATGCCCGAAACTACTACGCAAACAGTCCAAAGGTGGACCCGACCGGGCCAAGCCAAGGGCGGAAGTCCTGTTTCGAATACAAGATCACCGTCCCGCGATCGGGCAAGTACTCGTTGACGGCGCGCGTGGTCACGGCCAATTACGATCAGCAACTCTACGTCTCCGCGAACGGCGCCGAATCCGAGATCGCCATTGAGATGCCCTTCACGGTCGGGAAGTGGCGGGACTCCGAGCCGGTCACCCTCAACCTCAAGAAGGGCGAGAACGCCCTGCGGTTCTCGCGCACCCAGCCGCCGCAGTACGGCCTGGCCATCAAGTCGTTCACATTGAAGCCGGTGTAGCGGTGTCCCCCCGAATAATCCCGTTACGTTGGTGCGACAAGGACTTACGGCAGGTTGCCATCGGAGGTGTTCTGTGCTGCCCGACGCCCACAGGTCCCGCCATCGGCATCATTGGAAGGCTCTGGAATGGCCCAATATGTGCCGGAGAACTGCTTGGTTACAGCCTCTAGCGGCAATCGGCCGACAGGCGGCTCATTTCCGCTAGCACGCGGGTCCGTTCTGGCCCGGGACGCAGAGATTCCAGCGCATGACTGTCACGGGGCGGGTCAAAACCGGCCAGTGATGTGAGGGTCCCTATAGCTCGTCTGGCCTTCTTCTCGCAGGCGGCTTCGGCTTCCGAGGCCCCCTCTCCAGCGGTGGGAGGATCCTCTCACTTGCTCTTCGATGTCTTCCCGCCCGCCGCAGGCGGGCGGACCTTTTGTCCGTCGCCCCCGCGCGGTCTTTCAGGCGGTAGCTGCGGCCCTTGATGGTCAGGACATCGGCGTGGTGCAGGAATCGGTCCAGGATGGCCGTGGCGGATGGGACGTCCCCGACCAGCTTGCCCCAGTCCTCCAGTGGGCGGTTCGACGTCATGCGAGCGTAGAACTCGATGGCTCACTAGAGCTACATCTGGCTCTTCTTCAGGTTGGCAGATAGATGCGAGGCCAGAGGCATGCGCAAGATCTTGTCTCTAGGCGGCTTATCGGAAACGGGCAGGCGCGTGTATGCCGGCGGCTATCCTGGAGGCCGGAAGGTGGGCTCTCGCTTGGCGCTGCCGATCCCTCTGCGCCCTTGCTTCGTGGGGCCGGTGTGGCCTTTCCGGTCCCCCTCCCGATGCGTCCGAGCACCTCATCCGATCCGCAAAGATGAAGAAGAGCCCTACATCTGGTAGGCCGCTTTCACCAGTTCTTCCACACCCGGCCGGGCGCGACTCGCGTGGCGGAAGCTCGCTGAAGTTGGACAAGGGCGCGGAGGAGGAATCCCACGCCGTCGGCGGATTCGTAGTACGGCTTGGCAGGGTGGCTGCGGAACAGGCCACGGTAGTACAACTTCGAGGCGGCCTCGCGCGCGATCAACCCCGCGAAGGCCCGGTAGGTTCGATCGCCGGTCAGGCCGGCCATTTGCAGGAAAAAGGAGATAGCCCGCCCGTACTTGCCGGCATAGGTACCGTGTGGAGCGTAATGCTTCGCGTAGCCCGCGTACCACGTCCGGGCCTGGCAGCGGCGGGGCGGGCAGTTGCGGCGGATGAGACTGGCCCACTTGCGGGCGGTTGCGAGCACGGCCGGGTCCTTCGTCAGCGCGGCGGCGTAGGCGTAGGCCTGAGCGGTGGCCAGGGGGTGTTCGTATCCTGCGATATAGGGCTGCCAGAGGTCGATTGGTCCTCGCGGCTCGTAGCCCTGGTATCCGCTGGCCAGCCGCGGGCCGGGCACCGGCGTGCCGTCCAGCTTCAGGCTGCCCCAGAACGTCTTGCGGCTGGGATCCCAGCCGTACTTGGCGTACGCCTTCAGATACGCCACGGCCTGGTCGCGGAACGCCTTCTCGCCAGTCAGTTCGTACGCCTCCAGCAGCCGCACGCAGTACAACCCCGTGATGGAGGTGTCGAAGTGTCCGCCGTCGAACCGGTGGCGTCCGGCATTGGGGCGGTTGGGGATCAGGTTCGTCGCCACCTCGCGGCGTTGCCAGTAGTAGTCGGCCACTAGCTTCGCCCGGGCCAACCACAGGTCGCCGTTGGCCTTGCGGCGAGTGTGTAGGAAGGCGAAGCCCAGCAGGATTTCTCCCGCGCTCATGGCGAAGTCGCAGCCGCGGCGGCCGTCGGCATGGCGATTGACTTCCCCCGTCTTCTTGTCGATGACGTGCCAGCGCCAGATCGCCTCGATTTCCTTCCGGACGGCTTGCGGGTTGATCCTCCACAGCAGGGGCCACGCAATCTGCTGGATGTGGATCTCGTGGTGGTTGCCGTTGTGCCCGGTTCGCGCGTCGCGACGAGCGTCGTAGTGGCGATGGTAGCCCCACCAGAACAGCCCCCGCTCGTCCACCAGTTCCGTCATTGTGTGGTTCGCACATCGGCGGGCGAAGTCGGCGTACGATTTGCGGCCCGTGATGGCAGTCAGGTCATGCAGGACGGTCAGCGTGGCCTGGTCGAGATAGAGATTGCCGCCGCCCGGCCCCCGGCGGCCGCGACGGATTACGCGCCACGCCTCGTCGAACGCCTCCGGATTCGCCGGGCATGCTTGCGTACGCACGTCGAGGATGTTCATCAGCAGGGGACTGTGAACCTTGCCGTACCGGTCCGTGCCGCGGGCCATGAGCACGTCGGCACACTCACGGACGTAGTCCAGCCAGGCACGCTTCCCCACGTCCTCGACCCGAAGGCCGCTGTCGAGCACAACCGGCGCACCGGCCCCCGCCGTCGCCGGAGCCGAAGCAAGCAGGCCGATGATGACACACACTTGCCTGATTGTTCCGTCAATTGTTCTCATGCAGCGCTTCCGGGTTCTCGTTTGCGGTCTTTCTCAGCCTATCCTGCCAGCCCATAGTCACCGTGGCGTGGAGGCCCGGGCTTTCACGGCTTGCGGGGCGGCTCTGGCAGCGGCTTGCTCGTGATCAGGCCGATGCCCCGGCCCTGGGGACCGCAGGCGCAGTAGTGCATGTAGTAGGTCTTGTTGGCGGGGTTCCACACCAGGGAGATCTTGTGGGCGTATTTCCTGTCGAGCCCGCTTGGATTGCCGCCAGCCTTGTAGAGCGGCTCAGGATGGGCGGCCCAGTGCACCAGGTCGCGTGAGAAGGCGACCATGATGTGCGCGCCGCCGCGGCCTACGCCGAAGTAGAACATCGTCCAGTGGTCACCGTCGCGGAATACCTTGCCGTCCGAGCAGAACTTCTCGTCGAAGCCACCCTTGCGGACGCGGAGGACCGGGTTGGCGGGGTAGCGCATCCAGTGCAGAAGGTCGGTAGAGAAGGCCACACCCATCTGCTCCGTTCCGCCCCGGGCGGCGTTGTAGAAGCAGAAGAACCGCTCGCGGTGCTCCAGCAACCACGGCTGGTAGATGCAGTCCTTCTCCCATGCGCCGCAATCCGGGTCCTGGACGGCCAGCGTGGGAGAATCCCTCCCCCGCCGCCAGGTCAGGCCGTCGTCGCTGACGGCCACGCCCTCGTACCCGGGCCGGAGCTCGTAACCGCCTTGGCGCGGATAGCAGCCATAGAGCGACCAGAATCGCCCCGATCGCTTCTTGAGCTTCCGCGGCCCCTTGATGTCGTAGGACTCATAGAGATACGCCCCCAGCACGCGGCCACCGTGGTCGAACTCGCCCTTGGGGCCGAAGCCCATCGCCAGTCGCATCTCCCTCCAGCGCACCAGGTCGTCACTCTCGGCTACGAACGAGTTGTATCCCTTGCCGTCGAAGGCGATGAAGCTCATGAACCACTTCTTCGGCTGTCCGGGCAGTTGGTAGACGCACGGGACGTCCGTGTTGCGGAATTGCTTGTGGCCGGGGATGTTCGGCTTGGCGGGGATGACATGCTCCCTCTGGTAGTGCCAGCCGCGATAGGGGGCGGACCACTTGTCCAGCGTCTTTCGATCCATGTCCGCTGTCCTGCTCCCCTCGCCGGCGCGCAGCAGACCCGTCGCAACCAGCAGCAGGGCGAGCGTGAGTGGGTGTCGGGTCATGGTCTACTGCCTGTCTAGTGGGTCTCTTCTGTCATCTGAGCCGCGGTTTCTGTTAGGAGATGTAATTCCGTGTGGGCGGGTGGCTGGGTCCGGGGGGCGGGTTTCTCGTAGTTGGCAACTGCACACGGTGACGTGTGGGCAATGTGACGATCAGCCCGGGCTTGCCATCGAAATCCCTCAAGACGATCGGCCGGCCAGTCTGGCCGATCGGCGCGTGCGGGTCACAGGTGGCCACCAGGTGCAGGTCGCCGTTCTTGACGCGACGCACGATGGGCAGGCGTTCGGTGAGCTGCTTGGCCGCGGGAACGTCGATCTTCACTTGGCCGGTGGCCAGGAACTCCTCGAACCGGTGCACGAGGGCCAATCCACGAAACATGGCACCCACCGGCTCGGCTCGGGGACGCAGATGCTGGCGCAGCTTGACCGCGTCCATCGTATAGACGGGATGCGTGTCGCCCACACCCCGATCCCTGCCCAGGTGGTCTCCCACCAACTGGAAACGGACCACGCCTTCGGTCACACCCAGGATATGCACGTGCTCGTATCGTTTGAACGTGCGCGAAGCGCCTGGCGCTTTGAAGGCCGTACCGATCTGCACATCCCTTTGGGGCGCGAGGATGCGCTTTGTGGGTTGGGCGTCCACTTCCGGCGGAGCTTGGTCGCTGCCTGTGCCTGACCAACTCCACAGGACCATGCCTTTCTGACCCGTGAAGAACCCCAGCACGGTGATCGCCTCGGCCTGCTCGTTGGTCATGGGTTGATACTGCCACCAGCGCCAGCCGCCTCCGCCGCCATGCAGGAGCCACCAGTAGTATGGGCGAACGGGCTTGGCCGGTCGGGCCTTGGCGACCATACGTATGTTCTCGTCCACGTTCGCAAGCACATAGGCCGGGTTGTCCGGCGTCCAGTAGAAGCAGTAGACCGAGTTGTAGACCAGGTCGACCTCGGGATAGATCAATCGCCCGTAGAGGTCCCAGCGCTGCTGGTTGCGCTCGCGCAGCTTCCCCGGCGTCTTCCAGCCGAACGCCTGCCGGCCGCCCGGGTCCCAACCGTAGAGCCCGATCTTGGCCCAACCGGCCGCCCGGGCCATTTCGATCGGCAGCGTGTAGGTGCGTGCGTACCCCGCGTAGTACTTCCTCTCGAACGCCATCCTCGTGCGCATACTCCCTTTCGGATACCACGACTGCCGGCGCAGCTTCTCCGGCAGGAGCGCCCCGTGTTCGATATCGATCATCAGCAGCTTGTTCTTGCCGGGCGGACGGGTGAAGATGGCCTGGTCGAAGTCCTTGCCCGTCAGCTTCAGGTCCACGAGCTTGTCGTAGCGCTTCGGGTCGATGCCCTTCGTGGCCATCCAATTGTGCCAGCCGAACCCGCCCCAGGTCAGGTGCTCCGTGCCCTTGGGCAGGTGCTTGAGTTGGCTGACAGGCGGACGCCCGTTGTAGTTGTAGATGTACTTGAATCCGTGCGAGGCGGCGTAGTCGCTCATGTTCCAGTTGTGCCAACCGCCGTAGCTGAACTCGTTCGTGAGATGCTTGAAGCGGAACGCCTTCAAACCCGGCACGACGTACGGGCGATCGTCGGCCGGCACGCCATCCATCATGCGAGCGTGCTTCTTGCCATAGTCGTGCGGCGGCGCCACCGGCACGGTCTCTGGATCGCCCAGCGCGGCATCGGTCAGCATGCCCGTCTCAGGGCTGACCGTGCCGCCCTTGTCGGTCAGGCTCCAGACGGACGTGCCCTCGGGTACGAGCGCGCCCTGCGCGTGGGACGCCATGCCGATCGTGATCCACAATCCGGCGCCCCACAGAATCCTGACGTTTGGTAGTGATGGGCGGTGTGGTTCCGCGTGGGCGGGCGGCTGGGCCCGGGGGCAGGGGGTTTGAAGGGAGGGGGAGACGATGTCCGTCATGGCTCTGCTCCCGAACACCCGTTCTCTTGCGTTCCCGAAGTCTGCCTTCCCACGATCAGGGCTGCGAAGGCGCCTTGGGGACCGCCCCCAAGCCTGACGGGCGCATTGTATGAGCGATCCTGGTCCTGTCAAGTGACGAAACGCGTGGGACTTGAGGCGCTGCTGCGGGCCCGAAGGGCAGGTCGAGCTGCTCGGCATCCTCGCGGCGCTGGGATCTGAGGAAGTCAAGAACCAGCGAGGGGGGGCAAACCTCGCTGGGTGGTGGCGAAGATCGGGCACCATGCGGGCGAGCTGTTATCGCGGGTCAGGTTCATCGTCACAAATCTACGACGGTCATCCCACCGTGTGGTAGAACTCTACAACGGTCGCGGCACAGCGGAGCAGTGGATAACGCCCACGTCCCTTGTGCTGCAGGCTGGGACCAGTGTCCCGCCTGCTCCGTTTCATCGTTCAGCCCGCCGCGGAGCAGACCGCACAGCCAGTTGGCCAGCAGATGGCGCGGTCAAGAGCCCCCGCGCGTTCGGTATCTGTAAGAGCATCGACCTCGATGGTCCGGTATACCGGTACACCACACGGGTCCCATGGCTCGCCCGGAGACCGGCCGGGCCTCGCGAGTTCCGGCAGGTCTGATCCCTACTCGTAGCAGTGGACCTTCCCGCCTCTCGTGACGAGATACACCTTGCCTTGCGATGCCGACATTCCGTCGAATACGGGTGCCGATGGCAGAGGGACTTCGGCAAGTCTCCTGCCGTCGAGCCTCGCGTAGACGGCAAGGAGCCCCCCGTTCCTTCCTTCCACGTGCGCCCACGGGTCCTTCTTCTCGACAATGTCTCTCGTCCCCGCGAGGTAGAGGCAGTTGCTGCCAAGGAGAATGGCCTCTCCGCGAAGAGGCACCTTGTTCGACCAGAGGTACGCTACCTTGCCGGCCCGCTTCTTCTTCCCCCTTCTCCTGTCTCGGGCCTCTCCTGCCGTCGCCTTGTCCGACTTGCCTGACATGGGCTTGCAGAACAGCCGGTAGCCATTCTGCGCCAGCCTGAAGGTGTCGTGCCCGCAGCTCTGGCCGAACCTGTTGTGGGCGGCCAGGCCGAAGACGTGGGTGTCGTCGTGGGCCATCACCTGCCCCTTCACATTGCCGAGCCCCCAGACGGTGGTGTTGAACCAACTGTCGTCGAGGAAGCCGCCGATCGCGCTGAGGCTGCTCTTGAAGCTCGGGCCGCGGCTCGCGCCCTTCGCGAACGTGACCTTCTCGATGTCCCTCGGATCGAACGCCATATGCCGCACGCGGATCGTGTCGCCATCAAGGACGATCAGGTCAGACCGCACGCCGCCGTCGGCCTCATAGGACGACTCGAGGTTCGGGACGAGTTTCTTCTCCTGGGCGACCTTGCCCGTAGCCAGGTCCAGCACGGAGAGGTACATGCCCCCATTGAGGTACGACGACCTCCCCGCCAGGCAGTAGACCTTCCCGTCCCTCACGACCAGGCTGCCGTGCACCGGCCAGACGGACTCCACCTGGCCGTAGGCCACCAGGTTGGCGCGGTGGGGCGCGCCGCGGAAACGCCAGATCAGCTCGCCCGTCCCCGCGTCCAGGCAATAGACGTGGCCGTCTCTGCAGCCCGCGACCAGCCGCCCGTCGGCGTACGTGGGCGCTGAGTCGATCCTGCCGCCCGCCGTGTAGCGCCAGAGCACCTTGCCCGTCTCGCGATCAAGGCAGCAGATCCGGTGCTCGTCCTTCTTCGCAACGTACAGCCTGTCGCCGACCGCGATGACCTGAGTGAGCGGCCCACCGAGGTCGACTGTCCACTTCAGCGCGGGCTTGGCCGGCAGCGCCGCCGGCAAGCTGCCCCGGCGCGAGGCATCCGCGCGGCACATCGGCCAGTCCGCCTTGGCGACCGGTGCGGCCGGCTTGACGGACTTCCCGTAGGCTTCGCCCTTGAGCAGGCGCTCGGAGACGGCGCCGCCCTCATAGCCCCGCGCCGTCTGCGCGCGGAAGCCGGTGTTCTTGATCGGCATGTAGCACGAGCAGTTGTGCGGCGGGTAGTAGATCATCCCGTTGGCCGGCATCACCCCGTAGTTGCACATGCCTTTGATCCAGGCGTGCTTGCTGATCGTGCCCGTGTGGATGTTGATGAACTCGCTCTTGCGGCGGCCGAAGATGATCATCTCCGTTGTCGCCTTGTTCCGGAAGCACAACTGGTGGCCGCCGGCCTTCCAGATCAGGGCCTCGGCCGGGTAGGACTTCCTCTTCCTGCCCGTGCGGAGTTCCAGGCCGACGTAGGCCTTGGTCTGGCCGTCCAGCGTCCAGACCAGCCCGTTGATGACGAAGACGTCCGGCGGCGTGAAATGCGCAAACGTCACCCCGTCAAAGCGCCATAGCTCCTTGCCCGAGGCGGCGTCGTAGGCCGCCGTATGCGCCGTCTTGCCGAGGCGGGTCTTGTAGTTCTTCAGGTCGTCCTTGATCTCCGTGAGAACCACGACGCCGTCGCAGTGTACGATGGCGCAGTTGTTGGGGAAGAACTGGTCGGCGCGGTACTTCGGGACGTTGCCGCTTCGCCTCTTGTCCCGGGCGAGGCTGTTGATGTCGGCATCCGAGAGCTGTAGCCGCTTGCCGGGACGCGGGACGCGCCATGTCTCCTTGCCCGTCTCCTGGTCGAGGCAGACGAGCCTGTCGCCGTCGAGCAGGACGATGCCGCCGCTGCCCGCGGTGAGGAAGGCGTTGGCGTGCTTGTACAGCGAGTTGAGCTTGGCGGAGATTCCGCGAAAGCCCCCCGTCTTCCAGAGAGTCTTGCCCGTCGCCGGGTCGACGGCCGTCACGGCGACAGCCGGGACCATGTTGTCCGTGCCGAGTGAGTCGTTGACGGCGAGGTAGAGCCGGCCGTTGACGTGCAGGATCTCGAATGTCTTGCCCGTTCCCTCGAGGACCCTCAGTTCCCTGCCAGAGGCGGCGTCGAGGACGTGGACGGGCGCGTAGAACCCCGGCGTGACGAACAGCCGGTCGCCCGCCGCCACTAGCCTGCGCATGACCTGGAACGGCGGGACGAAGCGCATCTCGACGCTTTCCTCCTGCTCCGACCAGTGCGTCCAACCCCACTGCTTGATCGGCCGCGTCCACAGGACGAGCCCGTTGAAGGCGTCCCTTGCGGTCAGCATCCACTCGTCGGCCATCCCTTTGATGCCGGGTGGCATCTCGTTGATGATCGAGAAGACGCGCCCCCCGGACGTCACCATGGCGCTGACGCCGGGGTTGAGGTTGTGGCTGGAGATCCAGTTCGGCCCGTGCACCCACTGGAGGTTGCGGGGCACGTCGATCACCTTGTCTCGGGCGACGGGGTTGTTGTCCGGGCCGTGCATCCAGTGCGACCACTCGTCGATGTCGCCGGGAACAGGCTTGACCATCTTCTTGCCGCCAACGATCGCTACCCCGCGCGGCGCGAGAACGCGCGCGACCTCGTCCGACGGCACACGGCAGTCGGCGCCCGGCGCCAGGAGCAGATTCACCAGGTTGTTGAGATAGGGCAGCCTCTTACCGTCGAACACGTCAGCCGAGACCCGTCCGTAGAGCCCTACCTTCTGAATATGCTCGCGTGCCTGGTCGACCTTCCTCGTATCGGTGTCAAGGAACTGGACCAGGTACGGCTCGGTCCGAGCAGCCTCCAACACCGCCTCGAGACTCGCGGCGTCACACCCCACTACAACCACCAGACCGCCCTGAATGCCCGAATCATCGATCGGTCTGACGGCCGCGACAGCGATAGCCGGAAAGACGGCAACCGCTATAGGAAGTGCCAAGCGCCTGTTCATGTTTCTGCCCTCGCTGTGCTGAGGCACAGGGATGCCGTTGTGTCTCGCAGCTTACCCGGGGTCTCCTGGATAGCTTCTCGTCAACGACCGCAGTCGGCATTTCTGACGATTCTATCGCTGATCCCAACGCCTGCAACCGCCTATTCGGCCGGCTGGTGGGGGTATCCCGAGGGTTTTGCCTTTGGCAGCGAGGCGTACTTTCTGGTCGGCGTTGAGGAGGAGTCGCTTGCCACCCACCAGGTCATGGCGAGGATGGTATCCACAAGATGGCTTCCAAGGCAGTCCCGCCTGGGAAGGAACCTGTAGACCCACGCGGATTACTCCAAACATATTGCCGCCCCTGACGCAAGGCTCAAGACCACTCGCCCGCGTGCGGCGCACAAGCCGTCCAGGACCGGGATCGAGTCCACCGCCGTCTCGGACAGCTTCCGTCCCGTTCCCGCGTCGATGATCGCAACCAAGCCGCCCTTTCTGCCGGCCAGGGCTGCCGGGTCGGTCAGAGCCGACGACGGGGGCCCCGCAACGACCAGCCGCCCGGCGGGGGCGTCCTTTGCTTCTCCGCCCCCCGCCAGGAGCATCGCCCGAACCAGGATGGGGAACTGCCTGCTCGACCAGACCGTCGGCGACGCCCCCCGGCGGCCCCGCCCTTTGCTTCCAGGCCTGGGGCGCGAGGGCCTGGTCGCGGTGCAGAACAGGCGGTACCTGCGGGCGTTGTCTCGGCCGTACCCGTAAACGAACTTCCCGTCGTGAACCAGCAGCCGGCCGGCCGGGGCGACGCCGGACCGCCCGACCCCTCTGCCGGGCCCGTTGCGGAACCGCGTGCCGTAGACCATGTAATACCGGTGCCACCAATCGCCGTCGAGGAAGCCCGCAGGGCTGTACAGGTGCGGCTGCGGCTCGTCGAGGAACTCCCCGTCCAGCGACAGCCGCGCCTCGCGGACGAACAGGCTTGCGCCCTGGCTGGATGCGACGTCGTTGAGCAGGCCCGGCATGTACAGGTTGTCGATCCGATCCTCAGCCTGCCGGCCGGTCTTCGGGTCGCGGGTGTAGATCTGCTTCGTCGCGATCGCCTTGCCGGTCCCCGCGTCCAGCTTGACGAGATACACCCCGCCGTCGAGGTTCGAACTCCGGCCGGCGAAGGCGTATACCACGCCCTCCCGCACGAGCACGCTGCCCGGAACGGGCCAGGGCGACTCGAGCTGGTCCCATGCGACGAGGGCCGATCTCCGTGGGGCCGCGAGGAACCGCCACGCCAGGGCCCCGTCGGAGGCGCGGAGGCATTGGACGTACCCGTCGGCCGAGCCGAAGTAGACCCGGCCGCGCCAGTACGTCGGCGGCGAGTCGACGCCCCCGCCGGCGCGATGCGACCACAGCACCTTGCCGTCCGCCAGGTCGAGGGCGTGGACGGCATGCAGGTCGACGGCGGCGATGAAGACCTTTCCGTCAGCCGACGTCGCCGCGCTGAGCTTGCCGGGAAGGGACCGCCGCCATGCCGGCTTGAGGCGCTCGCCGACAGCCGCGCGGGTGCATCCGCTCCGCGCGGCGTCGTGGCGGTACGTGGGCCAATCGTCGGCCCTCGCGGCCGGGCCGGAAGCGTCGTCGGCCCGTCGCTTCTGAAGCCTTGAACCGGCCTCATCTGCCCAGGCCGCTTCCTTCCGGCTGCTGTAGGCGAAGAAGCCGTTCATCTTGCTGGCGTTGTAGCACGTACAGGGATGCGGCGGGGTGTAGAGCATGCCGTTGGCCGGCATGACGCCGTACTGGCACGCGCCGCGTGTCCAGTTGTGCCGCAAACTCGGCCCCCCAGCCAGGTCGATGAACTCGATCCCGGTCCGCCCCATGATGAGGTACCGCTCGGTCGCCTTGTTCCGGTAGCAGCGGTGGTGATGGTCCGGCGTGAAGGCCTCGGCCGCGTCGATCGTCTTCTTCACTTCTCCCGTGTGTGGGTCTCGGCCGACCACCTTCTCGATGTAGAAGTCCCTCCCAATCACCTTCTCCAGGATCGGCCGGGTGCGTTCGAAGAAGAACCGCGCCGGGCCGCGCGACGCCCACACCAGCCCGCCGATCACGAAGATGTCCACCGCGCCATGGAAACACTCGGCCGCCTCATCCTGCCAGAGCACCGACCCGTCTCGGGCGGACAGGGCCGTCAGCAGCGCCAACCCGCCGTGCGCCTTCATGCCCGCGATCAGGGCTGGGTGCTTCCGCCAACTCTTGGGGTACTCCGTCGCCCGATCTCCGCACAAGACCACGTCGCCATGGACCACAATCGTCGGACGGAGCCAGGAGGGGCGCTTGGCGACGCTGGGCAGCGGGCGGCGCCACGCCGGCTTGCCCGTCGACCTCTCCAGCGCGACCACGGCCCTGCCGTCGTGGAAGTACAACGCCTTGTCCCCCACGGCGAGCGTGCCGGGCAGGATGGTTCGCGCCGGGCCCTCGCCGGACGCCCATAGCACCTTGCCGCTGCCCGCCGCCACGGCCAGGATCCGCCGCCCCGTGGCGTTCGCCCCGGCCGATCCCGCCAGATAAAGCGTCCCATCACAGTACAGGATCTCGTCCACGCCCGCCGTGCCTTCGTACGTCTTCAGCGTCTCGCCCGTGGCGGCGCTGAGACAATGGAGTGGACCACCGTAGTTGAGCGCTACGAACACCACGGCCTCACCCGGGCCCGACGCCCCGCCGCTGATGGCAACCAGCCGCCGTGACAACTGCACCGGCCCGCTGCGGAAGCCCCGCTTGGTGGACTCCCACCGCTCGATCGTCCGCCGCCAGAGCGTCACGCCGTTGAAGGCGTGACGGGCAACCAGGCGCCACTCCGCGGGCAGGTCGATCGACAGGGCGCGGGCTCGGTCCTCGATCGAAAACACTCGCCCGCCGGCGCTGACCATCGCGCTGACGCTGGAAAGCCGGTCGTGGTGCCGTCCGAAGGTCGGGGCCGAGATCCACTGCAAGCACCGCGGCGGGCCGACGGCCTTGTCCCGAGACACCGCGTTGTTGTCCGGCCCGTGCAGGTAGTGCGTCCATTCGTCCATGGCGAGGGGGCGGGCCTTCGTCATCACCGTTCGGCCGTCCGGCAGGCGCACGGCCCGGCCGCCGGGTGCTAGGACGCGCCGCATCTCCCCCTTGTTCACTTCCACACCCTCGCTGAGCACCAGCAGATCGACCAGGCAATCCACATACGGGAGCCGCTGGCTGTCCCACACGGCCGCGGTGACCGTGCCCGCAACGTCTGGATCCGCGAACCGCCGCCGCGCGGCCGCCACGCGATCCGGGTCCGCGTCCAACCCCTGGACAAGAACCCGAGCGCTTGTGCGAAGGGCCTGCGTGCGCGACCCGTCGCCGCAGCCGACGTGGACAACAACCCCGCCTTCGAGCCCGGTCGACTCCGACGCGCTCACGAGCGCGCACGCGCAGAACAACCCCGACAGCATGGTCATCTGCCTGACATTTCTCATGTCAAATCCTCTCGATAGGGCAAGCCCGATCATACCGGCTCGGCCGCGGAATCGGAACGCTTCACGACTGCCCCGAGCCAAGTCCTTCCGTCATTGCCCTTTCTGTCTCCCCAAGAGCTGGGGCCGGTGGTATTCGACGTGCCAAACCCGTATGGTCACAAAACCCATCCGGGGCGCAAGTCCCTCTGCGTGAAACTGCTGCGCGGAGGCCCGCGAGGGACGGTCTGACGTGCGTCTGCCGTGAGTGAGACAAGGCTGGGCGAGGCACCCAAGCTCGTCGGGTTGGGGACCCGGAGGTTGAGACGCCCTGGGAACGTCGTCTCCGGCCCTCAACCGACCCGAGAGAATGCTAGCCGATCCCGCGATTGGTGATAGAATCGCCAGAAAGGCCGACGGCGGTCGTCGGCGAGAAGCTACCCAGGAAATCCTGGATGGCGAGATCTTCCGATAGAGGGTCTGACATGAAGACGATATCGCTTTTCGGCCTGGCCGGCGCGGCCCTGCTGCTACTCGTGGGACCTGCGGCGCCGTCAATCGATAAGTCCTGTACCGCGGAGAAGCCTGCCACCAAGGCGCCCGCGAGCGCCCCGCAATGGGTCGACCTGTTCAACGGCCTGGACCTGTCCGGATGGGTGAACGTCAACACGGCTCCGGACACCTGGACGGTCCGCGACGGCCTGTTGGTGTGCAGCGGCAAACCCATCGGCGTGATGCGGTCGGCGAAGCAGTACGAGAACTTCATCCTGCACATCGAATGGCGGCACATGAAGGCGGGGGGCAACTCGGGCGTGTTCGTGTGGAGCGAGGGTGTCACGCCCAAGGGCAGGCGCCTTCCCAAGGGGATGGAGGTGCAGATGCTTGAGCTGGATTGGGTCAACATTCACCGCAAGAAGAACGGCGAGCCACAGGACATCGGCTACGTCTCCGGAGAGCTGTTTGGCGCGGGTGGGCTGAGGGCAACGCCGGACAACCCGCGCGGTAGCCGGAGTAAATCGCTGGAGCTGCGCTGCAAGGGCAAGGGCCAGTGGAACGTCTACGACGTCGTCTGCGTGGACGGGACAGTCAAGCTGGCCATTAACGGCAAGTTCGTCAACTCCATCCGAAACTCGTCCGTCCGCAAAGGCTACCTGTGCCTGGAATCCGAAGGTTCGGAGATCCACTTCCGCAATATCCGCATTCTCGAGCTGCCTCCGGGCATCACCACGCCGGAGCAGACCGCCAAGAAGCTTGACTGAATCGCCTACGCTGGGCGGTCCACACTGCTGGCCCCGCCGCCGACAGAAACGCCACGGGGCCTCCGCCGGACCGGGGCAATTGGGCCCGCGCGAGCACGCTGGGTGCCGCCATTCGAGCCCTTGGCAGCTCAGCCCCATGCGGCTGCGATAGCGCAGTGGGCCAGAGAGATGACCTGCAGAACAGCAGACTTGACGGTGCTGGCCCACCCGGAAGGCAGCACAACATCTGACAGAGACGGGTCGCACATCGGTAGCCCTCCAGAACCTCGTGAGCTTTGACGAGATCGGATGTTACCACGCGAACCCACGACGTCAAGCCCCTCAAATCTGTTCGGGAACTGTACGGGACAAAAGCCGCTGGACCAGGACACCGGGTCTGCTCGCCATGGGTCGTTCTCCGTTTGGTCACCCTATAATACGTCGCGCGCCGGCAGATGGTTACCCCAGCCCGCAACTCATTGCCGGAGGCGCTGCGAGCGCGGGGGCTCCAAACCACTGCGGCCGCGTGCGACCCGGGATTCCCCGAGGCAGCTCTGTTGACTGAGAGGAAGCAAGGCCGCTCCCGATGCTCCGCCCAAGGCGGACCGACGGTTGACCTTCGCTAGGTGGCCCCACGAGAATGCTGCGAGACCGCTCGACTAGGACGTGAGGAGAGAGGCATGAGCAACCAACTAAGGGCATTGCTTCTGGCGGTGTTCGCCATTGCGTGTGCGTCGACGGCTGGGGCGCAAGTCGCGCTGCCGGACGTGTTCGGCGACGATATGGTCCTACAGCGGGGATTGCCCGTTCCGGTATGGGGCACGGCCTCACCCGCGGAGAAGGTGACCGTGTCCTTCGCGGGGCAGACCGCGACGACGGTCGCCGACGGGCGGGGGAAGTGGATGGTTACGCTGAAGCCTCTCGATACGTCGACGGCAGAGAAGACGATGACGATCGAGGGCTCGAACACCGTCACGTTCACCGGCGTTGTGGTGGGCGAGGTCTGGCTGTGCAGCGGGCAGTCCAACATGGCCGGGAAATTCGTCAAATCGAAGGGGCGCTCGATAGATCCCAAGGCGTTCGAGCAAGATCTTACCCGATTTCGATTCACCACGCGAATGGGCTGGAAGGCGCTGACTCCGCGGTCGCAGCAGTTCCTCTCCTGCGTGGCGTACTACTTCGGGATCGAGCTGTACAGGGAGCTGAAGGTTCCCGTCGGGCTGATTCTCCGCTATCACTCGGGCACGCCCATCCAGGCGTGGATGCCCGCCGACGCCGCCGAGGTCATTCGCAAGAAGCTGAACATCCCTCGCGACTGGCACGACGACGAGGCCCTCCGGCGCCCGGGCGTTCAGTTCGACGAGAAGATCGCCCCCATCGTCCCGGTCGCGCTTCGCGGCGTCATCTGGTACCAGGGCGAACGGAACGCCAAGGCGCACACCGGCTGGGAATACCGCTACCTCCTGCCCTTCCACATCAAGACCTGGCGGGAACTGTGGGCCCGTCGCTCGGGGCTGACACTGCGCAGCTTCCCCTTCTACTACGTGCAGGTCCCCACGCAGGAAGGTCCCGTCGAGGCCGAATGGCCCTGGCTGAGGGACGCCATGCGACGCGCGCTGGACACCACACCGAAAACGGGCATGGCGGTCTACTACGATCATGGCCCGAGCCTGCACCCGGCGAACAAGCAGCCGGCGGGGAAGCGCCTGTCGCTGTGGGCGCTCGCCCGTGATTACGGGCGGAAGGACCTCGTCCACTGCGGCCCGCTGCTGGATGAGGCCCGGATGGAAGGGGGCAAGGCGATTCTGACCTTCAGGCACGTCGGCGGGGGGTTGAGGAGCGCTTCGGGAGGCAAGCGGCTGAAGTTCTTCGAACTCGCCGGCAAGGACGGGAAGTACGTCCCGGCCGATGCCCGGATCGAAGGCAACACCGTTGTCGTTCAATGCGAGGCCCTCCCCCGCCCCGTCTACGTTCGGTACCTCTTCAGAAAGCCAGAGCCCGACCCGGAGGTCAGCCTCATCAATGCCGAAGGGCTTCCCGCTTCGTCCTTCATGACGGATGACCTCAAACCGCCCAGAAGCGTGGAGGCCGTTCCACACAAACAGGGAGGCCCGCGCCCGACGGTGGTGACATTTCCCCAAGACGTGCGGGCCGGCTTCAAAGGCCTGAACAAGCAGGCCCTGCTCTATCATCCCGCCGGAAGACCCAAGGACGATATCCCTTTGATTGTCCTCCTTCACGGCGCGGGAGGAGTCAACAGACAAGACGTGTCCTCATTCCATGGGAACAGAGACGTCAGGTGGCTCCTGAGGCCGGAGAACAGACGATACTCGGCAAAGGTTCTGGTTCCGCAGAGTGCCGGGCATTGGGACCCGAACTCCCTCAACAAGATGCTCGACTACGTGCTGGAAACCAACGGCGACATCGACAGAGATCGCATCTACTGCATCGGCTACAGCATGGGCGGCAAGGGAACGTGGGAATGGGGGATGTCGTCACCCGAGCGTCTTGCCGCCATCGTCCCGGTGGCTTTCATTGCCGATCTCAGCAAACTCAAGGACATGGTGGATCTCCCGATCTGGACCATGGTTGGGACAAGAGACCGGCGGCGCGCTCGAGGAATCCCGATCATGGAAAAAGCCCTCAAGGAACTGGGGTCAACCGTGGTTCGCACCACCGTCTTCGAGGGGGCGAACCATGCATCCACCGCCGACAAGGCATGGGCCGTGGAGGGGCTGTTGGACTGGCTGTTCGCACAGTCCCTCAAGAACAGAGGCGCGCGGATCGGGAGCGAGAAGTGATCGTCGACCGCGGGAGCATCTCCTGTCGCTGCGACGGTTCAATCCGGAAGCGCGCTGGAATCATCGTCGGCAGCCTGACGGTGTGCTTTGCCGTGACCGTCCTGTCGAGCGCGGCAACACACAGCGCCGAGCAGCAGTCGGCACTGATGCCATCGGAACTTACCTGCGAGTACGCGGCCAACCCGCTCGGCGTCGATACGCCCCAGCCCCGCTTCGGCTGGCTGCTTCGGTCCGACGAGCGGTCCCAGTTGCAGTCGGCGTATCGCGTCCTGGTCGCCACGAGCCAGAAACAGCTACAAGCGAATGTCGGGGCCATATGGGACAGCGGCAAGGTCAGTTCCGACCGCTCGGTGAACATCGAATATCAAGGAAAGCCGCTTTCCAGCGGCGAGAAACGCTATTGGAGAGTCCGTGTCTGGGACAAGCAGGGCCGGCCCTCGGCGTGGAGCGAGGCGAGCAGCTTCGAGATGGGGCTCATGAAGCAGAGCGACTGGAAGGGCGAGTGGATCGGGATCGCGCCCCCGCGTCCGCCTGCCGAGCACGTGGATGCCGGGAAGCCGGGCCAGATCAATGTCGCATTGGCCGCCAAGCCGTCGACGTCGTTTGTGTCTGGGCATGAGACGCTCAGCGCGATCAATGACGGCTTCAAACCGGCCAATTCCGGCGACAAGCGTTACGGCGCCTACGGCAATTGGAATCGGAGAGGCACGCAGTGGGTTCAATACGAATGGAGCAAGCCGGTCAACGTAGCCAGTGTCGACGTCTACTGGTTCGACGACAGCCGCGGCGTGCGGCTGCCCAAGGCGTCGCGACTGCTCTACTGGGATGGCAAGGCCTTCGTGCCGGTCAGGAATCCCGTGGGCCTCGGCGTTGAAGGCGACCGATACAACACAACGACCTTCGAAGAGGTCACGACACGGAGACTCAAGCTGGAGTTTGACTCATCCGAAACGGCTTCGACCGGCATTCTCGAATTCAAGGTGTACGATGCCGGGGGCTCTCCGAAGCTCCCTCCTGTCGTCAAAGTCAATCGCTTCGTCGCGTTGGCCGGCGCCGCCGTCGCCCCCTCGCCGCTGCTGCGGAAGGAGTTCGCCGTAACGAAGGACGTCCGGCGGGCGCGCGTCTACGTATCTGGGATCGGATGGAGCGAGTTATACCTGAACGGCCGGAAGATAGGCGACCGCGTGCTCGATCCGGCCGCGACCGACTACGACAAGCGGGTCCTGTACGTGACCCACGACGTGACCGGCCAACTGAGAAAGGGCCCCAATGCCCTGGGAGTGATGCTGGGCAACGGATGGTACTGCGAACCGGGGCGGCTGCGGTATGGCCACTCGCCACGCGTCCTGCTGCAAATGCACATCGAGTACGTCGACGGCAGCACGGCCTGTGTGACCAGCGACGCCACCTGGAAGACCATCGACGGCCCCATTCGGCGGAACGACTTTTGGCACGGCGAGGTCTATGACGCTCGCTTGGATAGGTCCGGCTGGTCCCTGCCCGGCTATGACGATTCGGAGTGGACGGCCGTGACCGTCAAAGAGGCGCCCGGCGGCTTCATGCAGTCGCAGATGATGCCGGCCATCAAGGTCAACCAGACGCTGCGGCCGGTGCGCCTGACCCGTCCGAAACCGGGCGTGTACGTCTATGACCTCGGGCAGATCTTCGGCGGTTGGGCCCGACTGCGAATGCGCGGCCGAACCGGCGCCAAAGTGACGATCAAGTACTCGTCCTATGTGCACGATAGCGGGCTGGTCGACCAGAGCCGCTACCGAGGCGGAGGCGCGACGGACCAATACACCTTCAAGAGCGACGGCAAAGAGATCTACGAGCCGAGATTCACCTACCATCCGGTCCGGTACGTCCAAGTCGAGGGCCATCCCGGCAAGCTGGGGATCGATGACTTGCAGGGACGCGTGACCTACACGGACGTCGATCTCTCCGGCCGTTTCCGCTGCTCCAGCCCCGTGCTCAACCGGATCCACCGGAACGTCCGCTGGACGCTGACCAACGGCCTGTTCGGCATGCCGCTGGACTGTCTCTATCGCGAGCACTGGGCATGGACGGATCCGGCCACGATCACCGGTTCGCTCTATCCGCGTCAGCACATGCCCCAATTCTGGACCAAGTGGCTTGAAGACATATCCCACGCCCAACTCCCCAACGGCAATGTCCCGCGAATCTGCCCAAGCTACGACGCCCGCCCGGGGTTCGATCCGGCATGGGGCGGAAACTACCAGATGCTGGTCTGGTACCTTTACCAATACCTGGACGACGAGCGAATGCTACGGCGGCACTACGCCGGCATGCGGCGGTGCGTCGATTACCACACGTCGATCGCCGACGATCACATCATCACGCAGGGAATCTACGGCGACCATATGCTGCCGGGCAAGTTCCCCGGCGACGAGGAGTTCATCTCGCGGGAGACGCCTCCGCCGCTGATCTGGACCGGGCACTACTATCGCGGCGCGTTGGCCGTCTCCCAGGCGGCCCGCGTGCTGCGAAAGACCGAGGATGAGAAGCGCTACGCCGAGTTGGCCGACCGGATCAAGGAGGCGATCAACCGCAAGTGGCTCGATCGCGACACTCACCAGTACGCAACCGGCTCCCAGACGGCGAACCTGTTTCCGTTGGCGCTTAAGATCGTCCCGCAGGACCAGCGGGCGGGCGTGCTGAAGAACATCGTGTCGAGCATCGCCACGAAGTATGACGGACACCTACACACCGGCAACACGGGCACGACGTGTCTGATCGACTCGCTCGCCGCCCTGAGGCACGGGAACCTGATGTATCGTGTGGCCACTGCAAAGACCTATCCCGGCTGGGGCTACATGGTTGACCAGGGCGCGACGACGATCTGGGAGACCTGGGGCGGGTACGCGATGGCCCATGGGTACCCCGGGGCGGAAAGCATGATCATGTGGGCCACCATTGACGAGTTCTTCTACAACGACCTGGCCGGGATCCGGGGGCCGGAGTACTACGGCCCGGCTCAGGTGGCGCCCGGCTTTCGCCGCATCGAGATCCGTCCGCACGCGGTGGGAGACCTAACCCACGCCGAGGCCTCCATCAAGACAGTCCGAGGCGTCATCTCTTCCGGTTGGAAGAGGATGGATGGTTCATTCGTGCTGGAGGTCAAAATCCCCGCGAATTCGACGGCGCGGGTGAGCGTGCCGATGCTCGGCATCGAAAAGGGCGTAGTCACCGAGGGCGGCAAGACCGTCTGGCAGAACGACTCCTACGTTAGCGGCGTTGCTGGAATCCGCGGCGCTGCTCGCGACGCCGACTGGGTGACGTTCGACATCGGTTCCGGCCGCTATCGTTTCGAGTTGAGCGGGGCCGAAAGCAATAGGCCGTAGGACAGGTTGTCGGGAGTCGCTCGGCTGCGGCTTGCGAAGCTCCTGGTCTGGGACAATTGACGGAGGCCCTCGGGATACTATCACGCCGCTACGCGTAGGATTCGCCGTCATCCAGATAGTCGCTTCTGGCCCAGCACAGGGCGTGCGGGCCAGCCAAGTGAGCACAGCGTGCTTCCAGGTCGCGTCGGGCTCGCAGACTGACTTGCTTGCGTTGGGCCAGCGCCTTGACGATCTTGACGTTCGATTCCAGAACTTCCATCCCGTAATGGCCCACCACGGCCGACGCGACCGGTTTCCGGTCGAGCACGTAGGCCAGCAGGTCCTCGGGTTTGACCCCATCGCGGCCGACCAGGCCTCGCATGGCCTTCATGGCCAGCACGCCGACTTGCCGCTGGCGTGCAGGTTTCAGCGTCAGCTTGGCGAATCCGGCGTAGCGGGTGGCGTTCATGGCCACCAGGGCAATGTCCGGTGAGAGCTTCTCGATGAACTCCTTCGACTTCGACGCGCTTCGCATACTGGAAAAGCCGATGAACCTGGCTGTCTTCTCGCTCTTGAGCTTCTGCATCCGCTTCCAGGCGCCATTGGCGAATGCGTCGATATCGTCTTTCGAGTTCAGATCGTGCACGAGCAGGACGTCGACGTAGTCGGTCTTCAGCAGCTTGAGGCTTCTCTCGAACGACCGCATGGCCTTGTCGGGATCGCGCGACTCGAACTTGGTGGCAATGTAGATCTTCCGCCGGTGTTTGGGCAGGATCTTGCCGAAGCGTTCTTCCGTTCCGTAGTCGGCGTGCGTGTCGAAGTAGTTGACTCCCAGTTCAACGGCGCGCTCGAGCAGGGGCTCCCACTTGCCGTCCTTGTTCTTCTTGAACTGGCTGCCCCCGCCGAATGACAGGGCCGTCACGTTCATGCCCGTCTTGCCCAACGGGCGTTTGGGCAAGGCGTCAGCCGGGGGCGCATCGGGCGCGGTCTTCCCCTTGTCAGCGCCTAGTCCCGTTGCGGCCGCCATACCCAACACGGCCGCCGATGGAATCGCCACCGACGTCTGCAGAAACTCGCGTCGTGTCTTGTCTCCACTGTCGTTATTCATGTCTTCTCTCTCATAGCTGGCCTGGTCCTTGGCGGGTCTCACCTGGCTTGGCCGCTGCAGCACTCGGCCTACGGAATATACGTCGCCTTGACATCGCTCAATATCGGCCCGGCATCCTTGTGCATCTTGGGATTATAGCTCACCTCGGCCCGGGCCTCGGCGCCACTGTCGCCAATCTGGAGCGTGTCGGTGCAGACGATATTGTGGCCTTCGGCCACCGACGTCTGGCCGGGGCACCGCTCGCGGAGTCGCTCGCAACGGGGAACAAGCATGGTGTCTCGCGACGAGCCCTCACCCCCCACTACATGGTCGCACGCGACATCCGATTCGACGCCGCGAAACGCAGATAAGTGGCTAGGCAGGGGACGACTGGACGGGGGGGGCTGTCCCCTGTTGATTGTTTCCTGCCAATCCCGATCAAGGCGAATCTGCTCGCGGTGATTCGTTGCCGGTCGCTTGATAAGGCCTTCAAAGGCTGGGAGTCCCGTAACCTGATCCGTTTGTCGCGCCAAGAGAAGTGGGCGACATCGCTCCGGTTCACACTGCCAGGAAGCAGCGTGCACAGCCAGCTGGGCCGCCACACCTTGCCCTTCTTGTCCGGAAATGCATGGAGAGAGGCCGGCAGGCTCGTTGTCGCTATTACCACTGTGGGGTCAGTTTCACGGTCAGCTTCAGCTTCTTCACGCCGCGTACATGGACTGCCAGCTTGCGGACGCCGGTGTTCTTCGCCTGGATGTCGGGGTCGGGCGAGGTCGCCAGCGGCTCGGCGGGCAGGACCTGCAGTTTCGCCTCGGACGGTCCGATGAGTTCGAAGCGGAGTTGTTTGCCGTTCTGGCTGAGCGTGGCGGCGCGGCCATCTGCGTCCAGCTTCACCGCGGCTCGCGTGTGGTAGAACGACCAGACCTCGACGGGCTTGTCGGCCTCGATCGTGTCGGTAACGGTTACGACCTTGCGCTCGATCATCGCGAACGTTCGCTCGACTCGCCGGGCGCCGGCGGCGTAGACGTGGCTCAGGTTTACCACCGCCGTGACGCGCCGTGGCGTGGACTCGAACGTCTTGATCCGCGCCGGCTTGGCTGTGATCTGGTCCGGACCCTTGCGCGGATTGATCATCAGCGTGTTGTGCCCTTCGGCGCGGATGCGGTAGAAATCCCAGCGGCCGAACGAATGCTTGTGACGCATGTACGTCTGCCGTTCGGAGCCCAGGTCGATCAGCCATCGCTCGCCAAGCGCTTCGAGGATGAACGTGCCCGCATCGAGATGCCGGTGGTTGTAGTGGGCGGTGGGCGAGCCCTGGATGCCCACGACCAAGGCGTGGGGGTCCTTCCAGTCGCTGCGCATCGAGGCGATCTCGGCCTCGCGAAAGTGCTTGTCGAGCGCAACCGTGGTGATGTCGAAATCCGCCCCCGACGGGTCATACCAGACCAGGTCGTTCACATGGGCCTTCCTGGTTGAGCGCTGCAACTCGGCGTAGCGGAACCAACTCGCCCGCGCCAGCTTGTATCGCCGGCCGATCCAGAAGTGCTGCGGAGCCGATAAGCGAGCCAGGCCGCAGTCGCAGAAGTTAAAGGCCATCCGCGAGGCGCCCGACATGTACAGGTGATAGTCGCCCGAGATCCCATAGACGTCCAGCTTCGATAAGCCGAAGTCCGTGCCTAACGCCGAGGCCAGTGACGCCAGGAAAGCCGTGTTGTACCTCGTGCCGTAGGACCAATACGTCACGCCCTCCGTGCCCGCACCGTCGGGGGCGTACGCCCGCATCGCCAGTGGGATGGACTTGATCGCTGCGTGCAGGATCTTGACCGCGAGCTTCGGCTCGTCCTCCGCGATCGCCAGCGCCCCCATGCCGATGCCACCGTTGCAGACCTGGTTCCAGTTGTTGGTTCCCTTGGCCCAACTGCGCGGCTTGGGCTGATAGAACCGCAAGGCCTCCTTCAGCCCCTTGGTGACGATCGCCTCGCGAAGCAGCTTCCGCTGGTCGTCCGTCCACTGGTCGTACAGCCAGTCGTAGCCGATGGCCAGTGCGTGGGTCATCTCGGCCGTGTCGAGGAAATGCTTGGGGTTCCAGTCCTTGAATTGGGCTGCCGCCTCGAGTTCCGCCCAGGCGCGGCGGGCGTAGGGTCCGCGGCCTTCGATCCGGTGCACGAATGCCAGCGTGCGGACCCGGTCGAGGACACGCCGGCTGACGCTGAGCAGGCGCCGCCCGTCGGGGATCTCGTAGGTCGACGGCTTGGACGTCAGCATCTTCCTCGCGTTGGACTTGATCTGCTTGTAGATGCGTCCGGCCAGCCCATCGGACGCAACCAGCTTGCGCAGACGCGCAAAGGCATCGGCGTCCAGTTTCAGACGCGGATGCGCCGGGCGGAGCGTCTTGAGAATCTCCTCCGCCGCCGGCGGCCTGAACTTCTCGCCCGCCGCCCAGAGGGCCGAAGCGTGCAGCACAAACACTGCGACAAGGACTAAGCTGGAGGAACGCGCAGCTATCATCGAGGTTACTCCTCTTGGCTGGGATTCCGCTTCGCGGCGCCTTCGGTGTCCTGGGTAGCCTCCGGCCGTCGGCAACCGTGGACCTTTCCGGCGATTCTATCCCCGATCCCGAGATCAGCAAGCACTCCTTTTGCTCGACGGCCTCAGGACACAGGCCCTTTCCAGTTGGTGGGCGACCACCTGGGCAAGGATAAAGGTGTAGGCGACACGCATCCCGTCTATACGATGGACGCGGCCAAGCTGCGCCAGCATCTGCGCCCCCGGGCCAAGCCGGTGGGCGCCATGTTCCGCGGGTTGGCCCTGGTGCACCGGTTCGAGGAGTTCCTGGCCACCGGCCAAGTGAAGATCGACGTGCCCGCGGCCAAACAGCTCACCGAACGCCTGCCCATCGTGCGTCGCGTCAAGAACGGCAACCTGCACCTGGTGGCCACGTGCGACCCGCACACGCCGATCGGCCAGGGGGGCCGGCCCATCGTCTTGAGGAACTTCGACGGCAAACCCGGGCTGACCGTCACGCTGCCCACACGCCGCCGCGTGCAGTTGTTCGTCCTGAAGGCAGACCGCTAAACACAAATGGGCGCCCGAAGGCCCCGCCTGAAGCTGACCGCTAGGGACACCGTCACAGCCGCCCCCGAAGCAAAACCGCAACCCGCAGGAAAGGCAGGCAGCGCCTCGATTTCGTGGGACGGGTTGTCGGACGCTACGCGTATCCGAATTCCCACCCCTTGCGCGGCTCCCGCTTCACCAGGGCGTTGGCCTTATCGCTGTTGGTGAACTTGCCTTCTCGGAAGTCGTAGGTGAGCTTCTCGCGGACGAGCGAGGCCACGTTGCCGACCAGCATGATCTCAGTGAGGCGCGCGGAGTAGTCGAAGTCGGCCGACGAGCGGCCGCCCGTGCGGATGGCATTGAGGAAATCGGCTTCGTGCCCCTTCGAGCGAGGCAGGACGGCCTTAGGCTTGCCGACTTCCTTCATGAAGCTCTCGGGGAACAGCCGCGTGCCGTTCATCCACCAGCCCGAGACGGCCATGCCCTTGGTGCCATAGTAGGCGCTGGGGTGCTTGGCAGCAGCCTTCACCCGCTCGAGATCGACCGTCGAGGGCATCGGCTTGGTGTTGTAATCGTTGTAGATGCCGGAACTCCACCGCATGATGCACGGGACCATGTCGCCGCGTTTGGGGAACTTCCAGGAGACGCGGATGCCGTGCGGCCAGTTCGTCGCATTCGGTTCCTCGCCCTCGCATTCCACCTCGCAGGTGTCGGCTTCGTAGAGTTTCAGCGCCCAGACCGCGCCGTCGGCGTTGTGACAGAACCAGTCGCCCAACAGCCCCGTTCCGTAGTCGATCCACCCGCGCCACCTGGCCGGAACGATGCCGGTGCGGTACTCCCGCTCCTTGACCGGGCCTTGCCACAGGTCCCAGTCCAGGCCCTTGGGCACCGGGGCCGGCTTGCCGGGGTTGCGCGAACCGAAGTCCATCCGGTTGTAGGGCGGGCGCACATGGGCCTCGGTCACGTCGCCGAGGCTTCCCTGCCAGATCCACTCGCACAGCAGGCGGATGTGCTGACCGGAGTGGCCCTGGTTGCCCATCTGCGTGGCGACTTTCTTCGCCTCGGCCAGCTCGCGCAGCTTGCGAGCCTCGTAGATGTCATGGCACAGGGGCTTTTCGCAGTAGACGGCAAGCCCGGCGTCAAGGGCGCGGATGCTGGCGGGAAAATGATGGTGATCGGGCGTGGCCACCCAAACCGCGTCGAGCTGTTTCTGCTCATCGAAGAGCTTGCGGTAGTCGGTGTAGATCTTCGCGTCGGCAAACCGGCTCTTGATGTTCTTGATCGAACGGGAAGCGTGGTTGGCATCCACGTCGGCCGCCGCGATAATCTGCTCGCCGGAGGCAACGCGGACGCCCTTGCCTCCCATGCCGCCAATGCCGATGCAGGCGAAGCGGATCTTCTCATTGGCGGAGTACGTGCGGGCCATGGCTACGGGGCCGATCAGCAGAGAGGATGACGCTGCCGCGCCGGCGCGGAGAAGGTCTCGACGGGTAATTCGATTGCTCATAGTCATATGCGGCTCCTACCGGCCCGTGTTAGGGGGTTTGCCGCTGGCGGTTCAACGTGCGAACGCCGCACGGACCGGCGCGGCCAGTACACACGGCACTCGGTCCGCGAGGACTCCCCTGGAGCCTAGACCATGTCCTTGAGGCCCTTCATCGCGCGGACCTTGACCTTGGTCGAGGCGGGCTTGGCCTTGACGTCCATGAACTCGCCCGGCTTGAACGGGTTGGGGACGTTCTTTCGGGCCTTCTTCGCGGGGACCTTCTGCTTCTCAATCTTGAGCAGGCCCGGAATCGTGATCATGCCTGCGCCGCTGCGGCCCAGACTCTTCCTGATCACGCCATTCAGTGCCTCGAAGACGGAAGCGACCTGCTTCCTCGTCAGATCGGTCTGTTCGGCGATCGCAGTCATGATCTCGGTCTTCGTCAACGGCTTTTTCGGTGCTTTCTTGGCCATACGTGCGGTTCCTTCACAGCAAAAGCTCGACCAACCGGGGTACAGTGACGCGCCCCGGGGGTGGCGGCCGAAACACATCCTTGAGCAGCCGACATCCCTGATTCTCCGGGCCACACGACCCGATTCGCAAACAATGTTGCACCCGCTCCATGAAGAGGTCAACACGAAATCCACCTGGAAGGCAATTAACTTCTCCCCCTGCGGGTGCCCTCCGCAGCGGGGCACTGACAGCGGAGCGTGTATGGCTCGAGGAGCCGGCCGGAAGGGACCCAATCCGGCGCCTCCAGGCCCAGGCTGTCAGTGACCGCCCCGGGCTGGTAACATGTCCCGAAGCCCGCAGAAGGCGAATGGATACCCGGGCTTTCGCCATCCACTACGTGTTGGCAGGAGCAGGGAATGGGATATGAGAGGCTATCCAGAAAGCGTCGGGGGAAAGCGACGGCGAGGCGGGAAGTAACGCCGTCGGGCTTACCGAAAGAGAGTTTGGCATGAAACGGCGCAGTCTTCTCAAGGCAGCCTCAGCGACGGCCGGGGCGATGGCGATAGGATCACTGGTAACCCACGCCGACAGTGTACCCGGAGGCGCCCCGCATAAGGCCGACGTGGTGGTCGTAGGCGGCGGGACGGCGGGGACGATTGCGGCGATCCAGGCGGCGCGGGCAAGGGCGAAGACCGTCCTGATCGAACGCGGCAGCCAGCTTGGCGGGACGACCACCGTAGGGGGCGTGGCCTTCCCGGGGCTGTTCCACGCGTGGGGAAAGCAGATTATCGCCGGCATCGGCTGGGACCTGGTCCGCACGACCGTCGCCACCGACGGTGGGAAGCTGCCCGACTTCACGAGGACCCCCAAGGCACATTGGCATCACCAGGTGCTCATCAACCCGTTTCTCTACGCCGCGCTGGCTGAAGAGGCCTGCCTGCAGGCGGGCGTGACCCTTTGCTACTACGAGTTCCCGCTGTCGGTCCAGACAGCAGCGGACGGCTGGCTGGTCGAATGCGTGGGTCCTGGAACGCGGCGCAAGGTGGCGTGTAGGCAACTGATCGACTGCACCGGCGGAGCCGACGTGGTGGGCATGCTCAAGCTGCCGCGACTCCGCGAGACAGAAACGCAGCCGGGGTCCATGCTGTTCAAGGTCGGCGATGCGTTTCGCGCCGGGCGCGAGCGACTGGAGGCCGTCTACGTCCATGGAGCCGACTCGTCTACGTCCGTCACGCGCACCCAGGCGACCCTCGCCGGGCGACAGGCCATGCTCAAGCGCATTCGCAAGGGCCTCGCACACAAGCGCCTGGTCCAGATGCAGCCGGAAGCCGCGTTCCGCGAGAGCTATCGCATCGACGGCGAGACGGTGATTACCCACGAGGACTACGTCACCGGTCGCCTGTTCAAGGATGCCGTCAGCTACGCGTTCTATCCCGTCGATCTGCATACCCGCAAAGGCGTCAAGCCCAAGCAGCTCGCAAGGGGCACCGTCCCCACCGTGCCGCTGAGAGCACTCGTGCCGAAGAACAGCCGCAACATCCTGGCCGCCGGTCGAAGCGTCAGCAGTGACCGCCTGGCTAACTCGGGCCTTCGCGTCCAGGCGACGTGCATGGCCATGGGCCAAGCCGCCGGCGCCACCGCCGCCCTGGCCGCTCAACGCAAAACCACGCCCCTAGAGGTGCCCTTGCCCGACATCCATCGCCTCCTCCGCAGACACGGAGCAATCGTCCCCACCCAGTTGTGAGTCGCCCGTTGCCGCTATTCTGATCCGGCCACGGCCATCGAGAGAGCAGCCAGCCCTGGAACATGTCCCCTCAGCGACACGTGCAGGCCTCCGATGCCCGGAGGACGCGAGCCGTGGCATGGCGATGCTGTCAAGAGGATGTACGCGACGCAGGCACTGGAGAGGAAGGAGGATAGCTTCGCCGGTCAGGCCACCGACCTGAACTTCTCCCAGAAGACCCGCCGGGTGTGACGAGTAACGTAGCACCCCGGGATGATCTTCTTCGGGGAGAGGCAGTTGCGGCATGCTGTCTCTGAGTTCCTGGCTCATTATCACGAAGAGCGGAATCATCAAGGCCTCGGGAACGAGCTGATCATGCCGGAGGAAGGCGTCGGCGCGGCCCAGGGGGAGGTTCGCTGCCGCGAGCGTTTGGGCGGCTTGCTTCGGTACTATCACCGGGCGGCGTAGGAAGGGCGGTGGGGTCAGTAGGGAGCGAGGAAGGCTGCGCGACGAGGGAGGATGGGCGGAGGGGCAGACGGAACGTCTCCGCCGAGAGACAGATGCCGATGCTCCGTTACAGGCTACCCATAGCAGCCAAGCCCGAGTCCGATGACAGCACTTGTCATGCCGCGCGAGTTTTCGAACCATACGAGGAAGGCCTTGGCGGTCTGGGCAAGCGACCATCCCCGGGCCGCCTTGAGCTCGAGGATAGCCATTCTCTCGACGGCGGGATAGTGTGGACGCCGGCCTGGGCTGATCTTGGCAAGTCGAGTGTTCTTGATGCGGAGCTCCTCACGGAGCCATTGGCTCTCCTGCTGGAGCTGGTCATTGTCGGCCCTCAGACGCACCCGCGCGTTGAGGCTATTGGCAGCCCAGCCTCGGACGGATACCATGGCGTACTGGGCCAGCGAGATGATGTGCAGGACAGCGGACTTGACGTTGCTGGCCCACCCGGAAGGCAGTGGAACGTCCGGCAGAGACGACTTGCACATCGGTAGCCCTCCAGGACCTCGTTAGCTTTGACGAGATCGGATGTTACCAGGCGATCTCACGACGTCAAGCCCCCAGGATCTGTTGGCAAACTGTACGGGCCGAAAGTCGCTGGACCACTACACCGGGATAGGTTTAGCGATGTGGACGCCTCGGGCACGACCGATAGTCGAAAGCCGAACGAAGCTGCTCAGACCGTCACGTGTCGTGAACCGCGTGCTTTGATCCGTTGAAGCAGGCGGTCGAGTTCTGCCGCGATCAGCGGGTGTCTGTCGACCAGATCAACCTGCTCGCCTGGGTCGCTTGCCAGGTCGAAGAGCATCCGCGACCCCGGAGCGTCGTCGGCGTCCGCCATCACGATGAGCTTCCAGTTGCCCCTGCGTATCGCGAAGTGGCCCGTCGTGGCACGATGGCCTCCGGTGTCGAAGACCATGGCGGGACGCGACGGATCGCCGGGGCCCTGACCAAGCAACGCGGGCAGGACGCTGAAGCTGTCTTCGGCGTCGTCGGGGACGGCCCCGCCCACGAGGTCGGCAAAGGTGGCGATCAGGTCGGTCAGGCTCAGGGGCTCGTCCGAGACAGCGCCAACGGGCACGTGACCGGGCCAGCGTGCGACGAACGGCATACGATGGCCGCCCTCGAAGGGCGTGTTCTTGTGTCCGCGAAACGCTCCGCATGCGCGGTGACCCGTCTTGCCCGTGTTGTACTGCGGACCGTTGTCGGACGTGAACAGCAGCAGCGTGTCGTCCAGCACGCCCCTTTCGGCGAGGGCCTTGTAGACCTCGCCCACACACCAGTCGACCAGCACGTTCATGTCCCCCCGCGGCCCGTCGCCGCTTGCGCCCTGAAGGAACTCGGGCACGACCCATGGGTTGTGCGGGGCCGACAGAGGGTAGTACAGGAAGAACGGCTCGTCGCCGCGCGTGCGAACGTGGTTCTCGATGAACTCGACGGCCTCGCCCGTCATGTGGACGTCGACCTCGTCGATGCGCCAGTCCTCCGTCATCAGGCCCGGCCAGAAGCCGGGCAAGGCGTTGAGGTCGTCCGTGCTCGGAATGCGGGGAATGCCCACGGTTCGATCGTCGGCGATGTAGCAGTACGGGGCGTCGGAGGTCGAGCACCCCGCCGTCCCGTAGAACGTGTCGAAGCCCAACTCGACTGGCCCGCCGCGCAGCGGCTTGGAGAAATCGACAGCCGCCTCGTTCTGCGTGTAGGGCGAATCGGCCCCGTCGGCCGTCGGATACAGCAGGCCCAAATGCCACTTGCCCACGCACGCCGTCGTGTAGCCCTGGGCCTTGAGCATAGACGCGATCGTCGTCCGGCCCGGCTCTATCACAGGCGGCTCGTACGGCATGACCAAGGCGTGCTTCTTGGGCGTGCGCCAGTAGTACCGCCCCGTGAGCAGGCCGTAACGCGTGGGCGTGCACAGGGCGCACGGAGCGTGGGCGTCGGTGAACGTCGTTCCCTCGGCTGCTATCCGGTCGACATTCGGCGTGGGGATCTTCGACTCGGGGTTGTAGCACCCGATGTCGCCGTACCCCGTGTCGTCGGCCATGATGACCACGATGTTCGGTCGCTCCATCATTGCTCTCCCGTCCGGGCCCTCGCTCATGCATCGTCGCGCGGACACGCCCTGAGCATGAGCACCACGGCAATACCGATAGCCATGGGCAGGCAGTCAGCACCTTCAGCCACGTCTCCTTGACGAAGAAGATAACCGAGCACCCGCCGAACACGACGACCATCGTGATCGCAACGACCTTGACCTTGACCGAGACGCGCCTTTCGGCGTCCCATTCCCTGATCGTCGGCCCGAACGTGTTGCTGCGGTCCAGCGGAGGTGCCGGGGCAGGACTCTCACCTGCTGGAACGACGTACCTTTGCACGGCACACATAGTCCGCTACAGGAGGTTCACTTCTTCGCCGACTTGAGCTTGTTCTCGAACAACACGGGCCCGCCCCACTTGCCCGTGACCACGATGTCCAGGTCCTTGTCGGCGTCCAGATCGGCCACGACGACGTTCAGCGCCGAGCCGACGTCCTGGCCGTACGAAATCACGTGCTGCGTCCACTTCACGCCGCTCTTTCGGTCCAGCTCGTACCAGTACACGCCGATCGGGTCGCTCGAGCCGGGATCGCCGCCGTTGTGCGCGAGGAACCGCTTGCCGGTCACCAGGTCAAGGTCGCCGTCGGCGTCGAGGTCGGCCAGCATCAGGCTGTGCGCCTGCGACCAGGACTTGTCGATCAGGTTCTGCTTCCACGTGACCTGACCGCCTTTGCGCACCTGACGGTACCAGAAGATGCCGTACTTGTGGGCGCTGCTGGTGATGATGTCGTTCGCCCCGTCGCCGTCGACGTCATAGACGAAGATCTGCGGCGTGTGGTCGGGCTTCTTGCCGTCGAGGCTGCCCAACGCCAGCGGGTGCTGTTTCCACTTGCCCTTGCGGATGTCCGTCGGCGCCTCGAACCACACGTCCGGCCGGATCAGGTCCGGGCGGCCGTCGCCGTTGATATCGCCCACACCGTTGCCGAACGGCCTGCGCTTCGGGCAGACCTCGTACCTGATCAGCCCCTTCTTGCCATCCTCGCCCACACCGACCTCGAACCACGTCGTGTGCCGGGTGGCCGGGACGATCTCGTCGGCCTTGCCGTCGCCGTCAACGTCCCACAGGTCGCCCAACTCGTGGTTGCCGCTCTTGTCGACGACCGTCATCGGCCAGGGCTCGTCCTTGCCCGTGTTGCGGTACCACTGCATCTGCTTGGCGAACCAGCAGCAGGTGGCCACGTCCAGCCGGCCGTCGCCGTCGACGTCCAGCGGGGCGTTCATGAAGTCGTCGAAGTAGCCCTTGCCGTCGGGCGTGACCTTGCCGCTGAGCTCGCGGAACTTGTGTGGTTTCCACTTCGGCGCCTCGTACCAGAACGGCCCGGCGACGATGTCCAGCTTGCCGTCGCCGTTGAAGTCGCCCACGCCGCAGGCCTCGCTGCGGCACTTGCCGACACGGTGCATCGCGAAGCGCACGCCGCCGGCCGGCGGGGCCGGCAGCGGGAGGATCTCCATCTTCTTGATGATGATCTTCATGCCCTTGAAGCCATTGCCGCCGTGGACCTGGATGCCGATCGTGCCTCCGCTGAGCGTGTCGTCGCGGCACTGCCCGACCTTCGTGCCGTTCAGCCAAAGGGTCAGCTCGTCGCCTTCGGCGCGGAGGCGCGCCTCGTTCCAGCCGTCACGCTTCTCCAGCGCTTCTCCAGCGATTCGTTCAGGTTCCGCGTGAGGAACAGCTTGCCCGGGCAGTACATCGTCCCGCTGAACGCGACGGGGCGCTTGTACTTCAGCACGTCGTACTGATAGCCCCTCCGCCCATCGTGGCGGAACCAGAACCCGCTGTTGGCCGGCCAACCGACGCGGTACGTCACGCGCAGCTCGAAGTTGTCGTACTTCGCCTCGGTCCACAGGTCGCCGCCCTTGCCGTCGATCTGGGTGCCGACGAGGCAGCCGTCCTCGACCTTGAAGATCCCCGCGCCGGTCTTCCGCCAGCCGGTCAGGTCCTTGCCGTTGAACAGCGGCTTGGACCCCTTCTCGGCCGCGGCGAGGCCCGCCGACCACGCGGCGATACACATTGCCGCCAGGATGCCCATCCGTCGATTCGTGCGGTTCATCGGTTCTCTCCTTGCTGGTGTCTCGTCTGATGGACTGATAGGGATTCTGATTTCGCGTGGGCAGGTGGCTGGGCCCGGGAGCGGAGGGTTTGCCCTTCTCGGCCTGGAGCCTGGATACCCTCTGCCTGCACGGTGCGTTGGCGTTACGCGGTCTCCTTTCTAACCTTGCCTTTGCCCTTGCCCTTCCGCCGGGGTCGTCGCGGCCTGGGAGCGGGCTTTTGTGGCGCGGGCCAGCCGTTCGCGCGGATCCGCTTGCCGACTTCCGCCAGCGTCTTGACGTCCACTTCGGGAATCGACCCGTCCCCGAGCGGGCCGGTATTCAGCAGCAGGTTCGCCTTCCAGTACGCCGCCTTGGCGAGCATCTGCATTACCTGGTCGGGGGTCTTGTGCTTCTCGGTCCGGACCAACCCCCAGCCCTTCTCCTGGAGCGTGTCGCAGATCTCCAGTGGCTTGTCGGGCGCCTCGGCGACCTTGCCCGCCCTCCGTTCATCGCCCGCGGGGGGCTTGCCGCGCTCGGGGGCGAAGAAGTCTTCCGTGCCCAGCAGCCCCTGCTTGTAGCTGACCAGCACCTGCGGCTGTTCGCCGTGGATGAAGTCGTACAGCTCCTGGGCGCGCCAGACATCCCTGTGCATCCTGCTTGTGCCGATGCCGTCCAGCCAGATTCCCGCGATGGGCCCGTAGTTCTCCAGCAGCTCGGCGATCTGGGCCTGCATGAAATCGACGTACTTCCGGATGTCGTGCTCGGCGCCCTTCTTGTACGCCGGCTCGTCCCGCCAGTACGCCGGGCGCGCGGAGCGGCCGAACTTGTCCGGATTCGGCGCGTGCGGGTGCTTCCAGTCGCGCCCGTGCGAGTAGTAGCAGAACAGGCCCAGCCCCTTCTTGCGGCAGGCTTCGGCCAACTCGCCGACGAGGTCCCGCTTCGCCGCCGTCTTGACCGTATTGAAGTCCGACTGCTTCGTGTTCCAGAGGCTGAAGCTGTCGTGGTGACGCGTGACGAGGTTGACGTACTTCATCTGCGCGCCGAGAGCCATGTCCGTGATGAAGTCGGCGTCGAACTTCTCGCAGGTGAACCGGTCGGCGAGCTTGGCGTACTCGGCGAGGGGGATCTTCTCACGGAGTTGAACCCACTCGTGGCGCCCCAGCAGCGAGTACAGGCCGTAGTGGATGAACAGCCCGAATCTCGCATCGCGAAACCACTGGATGGCCGCCTTCCGAGGGTCCTTGGCATACTGCGCGGCGTAGTCCTTGAGGTAGGAAGGCACGGCCGCGCCCGCCGGCTTGGCGGGCGCCTTCTGCCCAGCCGCCCGCCCCGCCGCCTTCATCGCCGACAGGGCCGCCGCGCCTGCGGCGGCGCCGGCGCTTCCCAGGAACTCCCGTCGCGTCTTCCGGCCCATCGCATTCTACCTTTCCGGCAGGGGGGGATCGACTCTCTCACCCGGTACCGCAGGCTGTCAACCGCCGAGGCAATGATACAGTGTTTCCTTGTTCCGCCGCGGACAGTCATGGTTGCGCCGCTTCCAGCCGTACGATCCGCTGGCGGTGCTTCAGTCCGACGAGCATGAGCCCATCGCCGCAGTGTAGTGCGCGGCGATTTCGTCCGACGGCATCGCCCGACCGTACACAGCGACGTCGCTGATCTTGCCCTCGAAATTGGCGAAGCCGTCGCTTCGCCCGCCGATGAACGCTTCGGACCCCGCCGCGCCCGGCGCCCGGGCGGCGCGGCCGGAAATCTCGGGCTTGGGGCTGCCGTTCAGGTACACCGTGACATCTTCGCCCTTCCGCACGAGCGCTACGAAGTACCACGTCCGGGGGCGGATCTGCGTCGTGCCGGCCAGCGCGTCGGCCAGCGCGTCGCCGTTGTAGAACAGCAGCTTGCCCGTCATCTGTTTGTCGCGTGTGCCGCCGATACCCAGGTGGTCGCCGGGCGCGCCGTCGGCCCCGTCGCGGCCGCGGGAGAAGAAGTAGCCTGTCACCGCCCTGACATCGGCAGGCAGGCCGTTCCAGAACCATAGCTCGGCGGTATACGCTTCGCCGAGGCCCTTGAGCTTCGCGGCCATGCGCCCGCCGGCGAAGTGGACGGCGCGATGGATCGCGAGGCCCCGCGCGAAGCCGGGCGCGACCGGGCCGGGCAGGTAGAGGGCGACACCGCATTCGTACGCGGCGTCGTTCCCACGGCCGGCGGCGTCCAGTGCGGCGGGCGCTTCGATGTCCGCCATCGGCCAGTAGGCCGCCGGCTTGGAGGCCAGCACGGCCTTTGCGTACTCGCTGCGGGGGGGCTCGATCGCTCGCCACGGCCGGCCGGAGACGGCCTCGAGCAGGCCGAGCACGGCCTCGACGATCTTCGGCTCCGCGCCGACCTCCAGGCACGCCGAGCGGGCCTCCCACGTCGTGTAGCCGCCGAGGGCGTGCTGCTCCGGCGGGGGGATGTACCCAGCCGCGCCGTTGGCCAGCTCGAAGTTGACCGTGGGCGTCAGCGGGCTGCGGGCCTTGATCTTCAGCCCCGTGATCCCGTAGACCTCGCAGGGCATGGCAACGAGCCCGAGCCCCCCGATCCGCACGGCCTGGAGCTTCAGCTCCCGCATTGGCCGCTTGTGCAGGTGGATCTGCTCGCGGCTGTAGACACGCTGGTACGTGCCGTGCTTCTTGCCGGCCTCGATCTCCGCGATGACCTTCCGCGCCCACGCCAATCGGGCCTCGTCGGGCCGGCGGACTGCCAGCGTGAGCTTCCTCTCGCGCATCGCCAGCACGGGACGGTCGCTGAACTCGATCGTCTCGTACGCCTGGCACGCCAGCTTCGCCAGCGCTTCGGCGTAAGCGTTCATGTTGCACGGCCGGGCCGGTCGGCTGTAGTCCATCCAGTGCAGGTCCCCGCTTGTGCCCTGGGACATCATCGCCACCGGGGCCGGTTCGGCCTCGGTACCGGCGCGGCGCTCCCTGCCGAGGGCCTGCTCGACGTTCCGGGCGAACGCGCCGAAGTAGTCCGCCGACAGCAGCGGCGCGCCGTAGTAGTGCATCGAGTAGTTGGCCAGCAAGGCGATCGGCCGGCCGGCTTTGGAGCGGACCGCCAGCACGGACAAGTCCGGATCGATCGGCCCGGCCGGGCCTACGAACGCGGGGTTGACGTAGCCCGGGTGCATCATGGCCCGCACGGTGCGTTCGCCGAACGGGTCCGTCCTGACCTTGTCCGGCCGCAGGATCCAGCGGCGGCAGTTGGTGTACTGCGGCGCGGCGACGACGGCGTGGCCGACGCCGGCGGGCTCGAGGCGCCCGGCGGCCTGCCGGACGGCCTCAGCGATCCGCCCGGGCAGGAACTCGGCGTAGTCCGCATCCGCCGGGCAGCCCAGCGCGCCCGTCGCCGCCGGGGCCGAGTGGGTGTGCGTCGCCGCGATGAGGATGTTCTCCCGGGGGATACCTGTCGCCTTGGACGCGACGGCCTTCGCTTCGTCCAGCAGGGCGGCTGGCATGAGGCAACTGTCGACGACCGCGATCGCGATGCGGATCCGCTCGTCGGCGAGCACCAGCGCCCGGGCGTGCAGCCGGTCGTGGGCCCGCGCGGCCCGGCGCTCAGCGAACCCACCGTTGACCAAGACGGGGAACTTCGTCGGCGTGATGTTGACAGCCGCCGCGCCCGCGCGGAGCGGCCTGCCGCTGCGGGCACCCTCGCCCGCGTCCGCCGACGCAACACCGGCCGCGCAGACAGCCGCCCCCGCCATAAAGCCCCGACGGGTCATCGTGCGTTTCATTCGCTTGGCCTCCCGCTCAGATGGCGGACCCAATGATACACTCCCCGGGGTCTCGGCGGCAGAAGGCTGCTGCTCCCCGCGACGGCCCCGAGCGCGCCGAAGGCGGGGCGCGCTCGGCACTTGGTGTCGCCCAGGCCTCGGCCGCCGGACGAACGCCGCCTTCGCTTGGCGCCGGACGGCCGGAGATGCGCGGGGCCGGGGCCCGTGGGCCGTCTTGTCCAGACGCTAGGCGCCACGGCAGGCCGCCGTTAGGATTGTCAGGAAGCCCGAGAGCGGTGGTCGGACAGCAGTATGCCCGGTAGGTCTCGTTTTGAGGAACCGTAGCCATGTCAAGACACATGACGAATAACGCCGTCTCCCTTGCGCTGTTCCTGTCGATGGCGACAGCCGTGGCAGCAGCCGATCAGAAGCTGGAGTTGGCTGCGCCGTTCACGGACAACATGATCCTGCAAAGACAGATGGACGTCCCGGTATGGGGCTTCGACGCGCCGGGCGCCGAAGTTACGGTCGAATTCGCAGGCCAGAAGAAGACTGCCGTCGCTGACAAACATGGCGATTGGATGGTCAAGCTCAGCCCACTTGCGGCATCACACGAAGAGCGCAGCTTCAAGGTGACGAACAACAGGGGCGAGTCGATCGCCTTGAAGGGCGTATTGGTTGGTGAAGTGTGGTTCTCATCAGGCCAGTCCAATATGGTCTGGGTTGCCGGCAAGAGCATGTGCAGCGGGATCGCACGTGAGATCGCCGGAGCCAAGGAGGACATTCCCATAAGGGAGATCAGCATCAATACGGTGTCCGCTCTGTATCCGCAGAAGAGAGCCACGTCAGACGGGGGATGGAAGAAGAGCAAGGGCGCGAGCGGTTTCTCGGCCTTGTCCTTGTCATTTGCGCATGAACTCTACAAGGAACTCAAGGTCCCCATCGGGATTCTGCTCAGCGCCCACAGCAATACGAGGATCGAGGCGTTCACCCAGCGCCGGGCCATCGAGGCACATCCGAAGCTCACAGGCGACGCGGATCTGATGCGTGAGGCGGAGCCGCTGACAGAACAAGGCCGTCGAGCGTTTCAGAAGTACTACAAGGATCTGAGAGCATGGCAAAAGGAAGCCGGCGACATCGCCGTTGCCGGCGGCAGAATGCCGAAGAGGCCACCCCTGCCGGGCATTGCCGGCATGTGGAGAGGCCCTTCACAGTTCTTCAACGGCAAGATCGCCCCGGTCGTGCCGTACGCCGTCCGCGGCGCGATCTGGTGCCAGGGAACCAGTAACGGCAGCGACGGCAGAACCTACGCCGCGAGACTGGAAGCCCTGGTCAATGGCTGGAGAGACGCCTGGGGAATGCCCGATATGCCGTTCTACTTCACTCAGCAGCAGTGTTACGGCGCTCCGGATCCGAACTCCGTGGGATTCGCGGATCTCCGGCAGGCCCAATACATGTTCTTCATGAAGAACCGGAAGAACGTCGGCATGGTCGTCCAGACAGATCTGAACTCAGCCCGGCCGGGGGGGATCCACTACTTCAACAAGCTCCATCCGGGCATGAGGCTGGCCCGCTGGGCCCTGGCGAAGGACTACGGCAAGAAGATCGCCTACACCGGGCCCATCTATACCGGCTACACAGTCCAGGGCGGCAAGGTTGTCGTGTCCTTCGAGAAGGACAGCCTGTTTGGCGGCCTGATGGTCGGCAGTAAGGGCATGGCCAAGGACTATAGAGAGCCGGGCCGATACGTCGAGCCGGCAAGGCCGACCCCGGGCGAGAAGCTGAGTCACTTCCGTCTGTGCGGTGAAGACAAGAAATGGCACGCCGCCGAGGCCGTGATCGTGGGCAATACGGTCGTGGTAACCTCCCAAAGCGTACCCAAGCCGATCGGCGTGCAGTATGCCTACAGCGCCGTGCCGGAGAAGTCGAACCTCTATAACCAAGCCGGTTTGCCTGCTACGGCGTTTGCGGCCGTCGACGGCAAACTGATCTTCGAAGAAGACGACCTGGCGAAAGCGGCAGCATTGAAGGCGAGGTACGCCCGCTATACGGATCCTGACTATCCGATCCTTCAGGTGGTGGAGTATTTTCGCGACGGTGCTATCATCCAGCGCGGCAAGACCATCCCGGTGTGGGGCCATGCAAACAAGGGCGTCAAGGTCACCGTTACTCTCGCCGGCGTTACCAAGACCGCCGTGGCAAACGACCTCCAGCAATGGTCCGTCTCCTTCTCGGCGATGAAGGCATCGATAGAGCCGATCACTCTCACAGTTAAGTCGAGCCACGGTCACAGCAGAACGGTAAAGAACGTCCTCGTGGGTGACGTGTGGTATCTGACGGGGGCTACGCTGCTTACCGGGGAAATGGCCTACAATCCGCGAGACAAGAACGCGAAGATCCCGGCCGCGATGCCGCTTGTCCGTGAGTTCAGGAGAAAGACCAAGGCAAGCTCGTTCCCCACACCAAGAAAACGCCGTTTCGAGACCGGGGGCGGGAGGTACCGCTCCTCTTGGATGATCGCGGAGTTCTCTGCCCCCGACAAAGGCGTCACGATGTTCGCTTATCACTTCGCACGAACTCTGAACCGCCAGGGGATTCCGCAGGGCTTCATCACCATGTCTTCCGGCCGCGGCGGACGTGCCGGGCAGATGGCCTCGCCGCTGTCCTGGACGTCGTTCCATGGCGTCAAGGACATCAAGGAACGTCGGTTCAAGGCTCGTCTGGATGAACTGTTCCTGCAGTTCCCCAACTCGGATGTCGCAAGGAAGGCCGCTGACGAGCATGTTGAGGACGTGAAAGCGTATGTTGAGGCCGTGATCGATGCGGGAAAGCGTGGCGCAGATATGTCCAAGGGGTTACCGTTACGGGTACCGGCCTACCCGCAACCGGGACAGAGCGAAACCGTCAAATCGGACATGATTCCGACGTACGCGTACAACTGGTGTGTCAGCCCGATGACTCCCATGGCCGTCGCAGGTGTGATCTGGGTTCCCTCCGAACACAATCTCGGCTATACACCGGCCAACTATGCCGCGGAATTGGGGATCTATGCCAAGAGCATTCCGAACACCTACGGTCAGGAGGAGGTTCAGTTCATCTTCGCCCAGCCTGCGAGTTCCCTGGTTGAAGGCATCACAACGCCGGAGATCCCGGGAGCGAAAAGCATTACGTTTGACCAATGGCCCAAGAGCCTGCGAGAGATTGCTATCGAGATGGCAAAGCTGACCGAGTAGACGCCGCGACTGGACGCGAAGGGCCTGCCCCGATGCAGCCGGCGCCGCCGGCGTACACACTGGTTCCTCCCAGTTTGCGAACGGTCAATCGCCGCGTGGCGACCAGACTCGCCGTCCGTCACCGCGGCTTGGGCCCATACGAGCTTTGTCGGTGGGCCTGATTGCTGTAGGATCATGGGTGCCGGCCCGCGGCAGCGCCGCAGGTTCGACGATGCGCGGGAGATCCAGAACCGATGGAATGGACACGAGAATCGCATGCCGTGCTTCTGTCGCTGGTCTTGCTGGCGACGTTTTCGGTTTCGTTCGCCCGGCTGACTTTCTATGTGGCCCCCCACGACCTCCGGGTTATGAGCTGGATTAATTGCCCATGCGCAAGTTGTTGAGAAACCCGGAGTTGCTGTAACGCCAATTGCTACAGAGAGCAGCGACTGGTGTGCATGTTGTGCATGTTGCGCATGTTCCGCACGAAAATAAGCACGTTTTAAGCACGCGCCTT
>Ga0111188_1003_pt1 | contig 31568 bp, 24 predicted proteins | sample DeeMarSWOR324_28_FD_80358 | JGI IMG/M metagenome (GOLD analysis project Ga0111188, IMG submission 80358) | Planctomycetes bacterium SM23_25
GGGTAGGCCGCGATGACCTCCGGCCGGCAGCGAGCCACGGCGTGGGCGACGGCCATGGCGCCCTCAAGAATCTCCTGTTCGGCCATCACTTCTCCTCCCTGACCATGTCGATGTCGTCCTCGGGGCACTCGGCCGCGCACATGCCGCAACCCTTGCAGTAGTCCGGGTCGAAGGTGAACTTCTTCTCCTTCGGGTTGCCGAAGACGCAGCCTTCGGGGCAAACGAGTTCACACGCGCGGCAGCCGATGCACGCCTCCTGCTTGAAGACGGGGATCATGGTGCGCCAGGCGCCCGTCTTGTTCGCCACGCTGCCGCCCGGCGGCGCGACGCAGCCGATGGAAAGTCTCTCCAGGCTCAACAGTTTGTCGCTCATTTTGCACTCCTCGACAAGTCACGAACACGCGGGGCAAGTTTACCCGCCGTGGCGGGCCCGCCTGCCGGCCGGCGGGCAGGCCCGGCGGCGAACCGGCCGTCGCATCCGCCCCGCGGCCAACGCGCCGTTCATCTTGTTGACACGGCGATCACTTGGCCTCCTGGGCCGCCTTGTACGCCTTTTCCATGGCTTCGGCGTTCAGGTCGCCCACCTTGCCGCCAAAGCGTTCCTTCGCGGCCGCCTGGAGCGACGCAAGGCTCACCAGGCCTGTCGTGCCCGCAAACGCGCCAACCATGACCATGTTGGGAATGTCGCGGCCGATAACCTCCATGGCGATCTTGGTTCCGGGAACCGGCTTCACGACCACGCCCTCGGGCACACTGATGTCTTCGGGCTTCTCGGTGTTGACCACGGCGACGCCGCCGTCTTTAAGGCCGCCGAAAATATCGACCTGGCTGAAAAGCGTGGGGTCCTGCACGATCACGTAATCCGGCTCCGCGATGACGGCCCGCGTCCGGATCCGCCGGTCTGAGAGGCGGCAGAACGCCTGCACCGGGGCGCCCATCCGTTCGGACCCGAAGGCCGGAAACGCCTGGCTGATCGTCCCGTCCTTGAACGCCGCCTTGGCGAGCACTTCTGCCGCCGTCACGCTGCCCTGACCGCCGCGGCCGTGAATGCGAATCTCTTTCAACATGCCGAATCTCTCCTGGGCCATGAGGCGCTTGGCCTGACTGTACGAGGTTTGAGCGGAACAAAGGAAGCAGATTCTAGGGTACCGCCCCCGAACCGTCAAGGGATTTCGCTGGATGTCGGGAACCGGGCGCGCCAGGTTTTTCTGGCGGCCGGCAAGGGAGCGTAGCGCGGGGGTTTATCCCCCGCGCGAGAACAGCCCCAGCCCACACACCGGCGCGGGGGATAAACCCCCGCGCTACAAAGGCACGGCGCGCCTGCGCACAGGTCCCGGCCGCACGACCATCCTCTGCCAGGAATTCTTGTCGCACCCCGGGAACCCGACGCGGGTAAACCTGACGGACCAGATCCATCGGCTCGCGGCGCGGAAGGGGTCGGTCCAGGGCGAGACGGTCTTGGTGCTGAACGTGGGCGACGTGGCAAGGAAGTGCGCCCGCGCGATGGAACACGTGGCGACCGCGCGGGACGGTTCGGCGCGCGGGACGGTTCGGCGCGCGGGACGGTTCGTTGTGCAGGACGGTTCATCGTGCGGTCCCGGGGCAGACCCCAACCTGCGACAGCGTGGGGAAACTCCTGCGGAATACGTTCTTGACAGGCAGGCAACGCCAGGTATAATCGTCGCAACAGATCGCGGGGTGGAGCAGTCTGGTAGCTCGTCGGGCTCATAACCCGAAGGTCGCAGGTTCGAATCCTGCCCCCGCTACCACGTAAAGCCAGCAGAGACAGCCACTTAGCTGTCTCTACTTTTTCGTGCCGGAGGGCGTGTCACTAAAATGTAACTGTTTTTCGCCCGGGTCAGCGACACGTCACCGGCCGACCATCGCCACAAACACAGCCTCCGATAGACTCGGGAAAGGAGGCGGCGATGGCGTGCCTGTACAAGCGGAGGAACCAGTTCTGGATCAGTTACTACGTGGGCGGCCGGCAGGTCCAGGAGTCCTTGCACACCGACAAGGAGCGGATCGCCCAGGCCAAGAAGCGGCGGGTCGAATACGAGCTCGAGATCGGTGACCTCCACGTCCCGAGCAAGCTGCCCTTGCCCAAGGTGCTGGCGGCGTTCTGCAGACACCTCGAAGTGACGTGTGCCCCCGGGCTCATGCAAGAAGGACACGAGCCGACTCCGGGTCTTCTTCGGCCCGGTCTGCAAGGCCCTCGAGCTCAGGCCGCCGGGACCTCAGATCCACGGCCCCGGCGTCAAGCCCTGCTTCGACAAGTACGCCGGCCGTCACGTCCAGGCCCGCCTGCTCGAACAGGTCACGCCCGAGATGATCAACCGGTTCCTCTCGGAGCGTGTCCAGGAGGACGGGTGGTCGGCGCGAACCGTCAACCACACGCGGCAGATCCTGCACCGGCTCTTCGCCTACGCGACCAAGCACCTCGGCTTCCGCGCCCCGGACCGCCGGTACCCGAACCCGGCAGCAGCCGTCGAGCGCCGGCCCGAGCCGGCCCCAGAGATCCGGTTCCCCTCCCTGCAGCAGGTCGCCGGGCAGCTCGAGGCCCTCGAAGGCGACCGCGCCACCCGCGCTGCGGTCGCGATCTACATCTACGCGGGTCTCCGCCGGGTTGAGGCCCTCTGGCTGACGCGCGAGGACGTCGACCTTCCGAAGCGGCTGATCCGCGTGCGGGCCAAGACCGTCAGCGCCGAACGGTGGCAGCCCAAGACCCGCCGGAACCGGGTCGTCCCGATCAGCACGGACCTGGTGCGAATCCTCCTCAAGTATGCCCCGCCTGGGCGGTCCGTGTGGTACGCGGTTCTCAAAAACCCGCGACGAGAGTGTTTCACGTACTCGCTCCTGTTCCCCACTGCCAGAATCATAGCGGCTTTGCGCTCAGGCGGGGTGGGGCGACGGTTGCGGCTTCCACGACTTTCGCGAGCGGAGCGCGCGGCAGGGCCATTGCAGCCGCACTGCCGACGGTCCAGGCCAGACACTTACGGCGATCAACTGATGGCATCCGCCCTTTTCGGCTGGGCGGCAGAGTCACGCTGTTGCGTGACCCTGCCGGCCGGCTTCCTGGCTGCGCGGCCCTAGCGGCCGCGCGGGGCGCTGCGGCCCTCGGCCTTGTATTTCTCCAAGAGCGCCTTGAGGCGCTCGACGATCTCGGGATGCTCGGCGTACAGGTTGCGGCGTTCGCTCAGATCCTTCGAGACGTCGTAGAGTTCGCCCGGGAAGGTGTGCGGCTTGTAGCCCCGCTCTTCCTTGAGCCAGTCGGGCTCCTTGTTGTCGTCGCCGGTGGGGGCATCGATGAAGACCCAGTCGCCCTGGCGTATGGCGAACTTGCCGTTGCAGCTGTGATGCACGGTCGCCTCGCGGATGGGCTTTCCCAACTTCTCGCCCAGGAGGGCCGGCAGGATGCTGTAACTGTCCTCGGCCGCATCGTCCGGCAGGGGGATGCCCAAGAGGGCCGCCAGCGTAGCCATGAGGTCCACGTGGCAGACAGTCTCGCTGCTGGTCGTGCCCGGCTTGATCTTGCCCGGCCAGCGGGCCATGAAGGGGACGCGGTGTCCGCCTTCCCACGTGTCGCGCTTGAGGCCCCGCAGGTCGCCCATACTATAGTGGCCGAACTCGCGGATCCGTGTGTAGGCAAAGTGCTCGGGGCCGTTGTCGCTCGCAAAGATGACGAGCGTGTTTTCGGCCAGGCCGCCGCGGTCGATCGCATCGAGGACCTGGCCGACCGTCCAGTCCGTCTGGTGGACCCAGTCGCCGTAGTCGCCCGCGCCGCTCTTGCCCTTGAACTCCGGCGCGGGCACGATGGGCGTGTGCGGTGAGGTGAGCGGGAAGTAGAGGAAGAACGGCTTGTCCGGAGTCTTCGCCGCAGCCTCGACGCACGCCACCGCCCTCTTCGTCAAGGTGGGCAGGATCTGGACGAGGTCCCACCCTTCGAGCATCAGGCCGGGGTTGCCGAACATCGTGTTCGGTTTGGGGATCGTGGGAATGCCCAGCGTGCGGTCGTTTTCGATGAAACAGTACGGCGGATAGTTGGGGACGTCGGTGCCGAAGTAGGTGTCGAAGCCGCGCGTTGTGGGCCCCTCGGCGATGGGTTTCGTGAAGTCGATCTTGCGGCCCCCCCGTTTCTTCGCGGAACCCTCCTCAGGAACAGTGGCCTTCTTGCCGGCTGCGGCGGCGGGCTCGCCATCGGCCGTCGGCCACGCCCACCCGAGGTGCCACTTGCCGATGCAGGCGGTCTTGTAGCCAACGGACTTGAGCATCGCCGGCACGGTCAGGCGGCCGGGTTCGATCACCGGCTTGCCGTAAGGCCCGAGGACGCCCTTCTTCATCCACGAGCGCCAGCAATACCGCCCCGTGAGGACGGCGTAGCGCGTGGGGGTGCAGACAGCCGTAGGCGCGTGGGCGTCGGTGAAGCGGATGCCCTGCGTCGCCAGGCGGTCGAGGTTCGGCGTGGGGATCTTCGACTTCGGGTTCTGGCACGCGAGGTCGCCGTAGCCCATGTCGTCGGCGAGGATATAGACGATGTTCGGTCGGCGCGGCGAACCGGGCGCTGGGCTCCCGGCGGCCGCCAACCCGCGCGGCAAAGCCAGCGCCGCGCCACCGAACATCACGGTTCGCAGAAACTCTCGCCTTGATTGCACGTGGCCCTCCTATTTCTTGCGCGGCCGCGCCTTCGCCTTGGGACCGTCCGGCGAACCCGGTTGGTCGGCAAACTCCGGAACGTTGAACGCGATGGCGGCGGCCTGCTTGTCGTATTCCGCTTCCAACTCGCGGCGCAATGTGGCTTTCGAGGGATCGGCGTACAGGTTTTTCAGTTCGTACGGATCGGCGGCAAGGTCGAACACCTCGGTCCACTCTTCGTGGCCGGGATACTTGATGAGTTTGGCCGTTTCGGTGCGGACCGCGGTGACCGTGGGCGTGTTGAAGTTGCGCTCGTAGAAGTAGCAGTAGAAGTATGCGCGTCGCCACTCGGCCGGCTTGCCTTCCAAAATCGGCCGCCAACTGCGGCCCTGCATCGGCTTCGGGACCTCGGCACCGGCGAAGTCGATGAAAGTGGGCGCCAGGTCGATGTTCAGGACCATCTGGTCCACAACCCTCCCCTTGACGCGCAGCCGCGGGTAACGCAGCAGCAGGGGGATGCGCAGGCTCTCGTCATAGGCGGACCGCTTGTCGCCGAGGCCGTGCTCACCCAGGTAGTAGCCGTTATCGCCCGCGAAGACGACCATAGTGTCTTCGGCCAGGCCGAGGTCGTGTAGGGTTTTCAAGAGCCGGCCGACGTTGTCGTCCATGGCGGTGATGCAGCGGAAGTAGCCGAGGTTCGTCTTGACGCCGCCCGCCGCAGCCGGGGAAAGATTCTTCAGGGCAGCCCCCGCACGGTAGATGGCCTTTACACCCAGGTTCGGCGCCGAGCGGGCCTCCTCGCCCTCGTAGGTGTTCTTGCACCGCTCCGGCGGCTCAAACGGACCGTGCGTCGTCTTGTACCCGACCACCAGGAGGAACGGCTTGTCTTTACTGCGGCGGAGGAATTCGATGGCGTAATCCGTGGAGACGTCGTCCACCCAGCCCTCGCTCTCGGTGACGGCGCCGTTGACCACGAAGGGGCAATCGAAGTACTTCCCCTGGCCGATGTAACTGGCGGCAAAATCAAACCCCGGCCGCTCTTTCTGCGGACCCATGTGGTACTTGCCGACGTACCCCGTGGCGTAGCCCGCGCCCCGCAGCACCGAGGCATGCGTGACGTTGCTCTCCGGAAACGGCGTGTGGTTGTTCACAATACCGTTGACGTGGCCGTAGCAGCCGGTCAGGAAGCTCGCGCGGCTGGGAGAGCAGAGCGAGTTGACCACGAAGGCGTTGCGGAACCGCACGCCCTCGGCGGCGATCCGGTCGAGGTTGGGCGTCTTCAGCCAGGGGAACCGGCCCTTTGCGCCCTGCTCGCGCTGCACGACGCTCATGGCATCCCATCGCTGGTCGTCGGTCAAAACAAAGATAAAGTTCGGCCGCTTGCCCGACAGCGAGGCGCCCGGCCGAGCGGCCTCGGCCGCGGCCAGCCCGCGCGGCAGGGCAAGCGCCACAGCGCCGGTGCCGCACAGCGCGCTTCGCAGAAACGCTCGTCTCGATTGCACGGGATTCTCCTGTCGCTTGCGCCGCTACGCCTTCGCCTTGGGACCGGCCGGCGAACCCCGTTCGCCGGCGAACTCCGGTATGCGAAATGCGACGGCGGTCTGTTTGCCGTATTCCGTATCCAACTCGCGGCAGGGCACAGCGACCCGCTACAGCCAGGCCACGATGGTCTTCAGCCACTGGACCGCGCCGGGGCTCAGTCCAGCGGGGCCCTTTCGAAGTCCGAGGGGCTGACCCACCCGGCCTTGAGTTTCTCGCCCTTCATGTAGCGTTCGTAGAAACCACGCAGCCGCTCCTCGGCGTATGGGTACTCCTCGAAGACCTGGCCCTTGCCGAACATGCGCGGGTCTTGCTGGGCTTTGAGTTCGTCGAAAAGTTGCTGCTTCAGTTGCGCCTGGAGGGCCTGGAAATCGGTGTGCCCCGCGAGGTTGCTCACGCAGTCGGGATCCTTCTTGAGGTCGAACAACTCCTCCGTCGGCCGCTTGCCGAAGCACAGGCGCCAGAATCGCTCCTGCCCGGGATCGGTACGCGTCTTCAAGACCTCGGTCTTCGTGGGGCCGCCGTCGGTATCCAGGTAGCCGGTCTCGGGGTTGCCGCCGGGCCACCGCGACGGCTCGAAGTTGTGGAGATAGAGCATGTCGTCCTTGACGATGCCGCGGATCGGGTACCCCCAGTCATGTGGCCGGCCGATGTCAGTCCGCTCTTTGCCCAGGAGCACGTGGTTGCGCGCCGGGTCCACGCGCCCGCCTTTCTCGGTGCGGAAAATGCCGACTAGGCTGCGGCCGGCCGGCGGTGCCATGCCGGTCTCGCTCCAAGCAACGCCCGCCGCTTCGATGAACGTCGGGGCGTAGTCGATGAAACTCACGTAATCGTCCACCACGCGGCCGGGCCCGCGGATGCCCTCCTTCCACATCACCGCCAGCGGCAGGTGATTGGCATCCTGGTACGCGTAGCCCTTGTCGTGCGGGAACGGCATGCCGTTGTCGGACGTCACGACGACCAGCGTGTTGTTCAAGACGCCGCGCTGTTCCAGAAGGGCCAGCATGCGGCCGAGATGTCGGTCGAAATGCTCGACCTCGAAGGCGTAGTCGAGAAGATCGTTGCGGACTACCGCGTTATCCGGCCAGCAGGCGGGCACGCGGTCGACGTCGGAGGGTTTCTTGCCGCCCTTGGCTGCGCCGCTGCCGTACTCGTAGCCGCGATGCGGCTCAATCGAGCCGTACCAAAAGCACCACGGTTGGCCCCGGGGGACCGCGTCGAGAAAGTCTTCAAAGTTGCCGGCGTAATCGTTCTGGCTGATCCCGCGGGCGGGCGGCGGCGCGGTCCGCTTGTTGAACGGCTGGCCGGCCATCTGGCGGGGCTTGCCGTGGGAATCCTTCGCCACGCCCGGTGCCCAGCCCTTCTGGGTCATGCCCACGAAGTAGCCGTGCTCGGAGAGCGCTTCGGCGTAGGTCTTGAACTCGGGCGGGAAATAGCAGACGTGGTTCGCGGCGGCCTTCAGTTGCCACGGGTTCCGACCCGTCAGGATGCACGAGCGAGACGGCGCGCACTTGGCCGTGGGCGTGTAGACGCGGGTGAACAGGATCCCCTCCCGCGCGACACGGTCGAATGCGGGCGTCTTCACCCAGCGGCAGCCGTAGGCCCCCGCATGGCCGTAGGACCAGTCATCGGCCAGCGCGAACAGGATATTGGGCCGGCGCTGCGGCCCGGTCTGCTCTTGCTCGGCCGCACGGAGTGCACCGGGCAGGGCGATGGCGGCCACACCCGCGCCAGCCAACTTGAGCAGATCGCGACGGTTCATGGGCGGCTCCGCCCTTTGCGGCGCACGTCGTCGAGCAGGGCGGACAACTCCTTCACGATCTCCGGGTGCTCGGCCGCGACGTTCCGGGTTTCGCCGATGTCATCGGCCAGATTGTACAGTTGCGCCCCGCCGCCCGCCCCGTTGGCCTTGCCCGTCCCCTTGCCGCTGCCGGGGATGTACTTCCACGGCCCCTTGCGGATCGCAAGCACGTTGCCGTGTTCAACGAGATGGTCGCGGCACGGCTTGCCGCCCGTCTGGCCGAGCAGCGCGGGCAGGATGTTGAAACTGTCGGGCCCCGCGTCGTCGGGCAGCGTCTGGCCCGTGAGCGCCGCGGCCGTCGCCAGCATGTCCACCTGGCAGATGAGTTCATCCGAGACACCGACCTTGACTTTGCCGGGCCAACTGGCGACGAGCGGCACGCGCGTCCCGCCCTCGTATGCGCTGCCTTTGTTGCCGCGCAGCGGACCGTTGTAGGCGTGGCCGTTGTTCGTCTCCACCGTGCCGCCGTGAACGGTGTCCGGCCCATTGGAATCCAGGACGCCGCCGTTGTCGCTCGTGACGACCAGGAGCGTGCGATCGGCCAGTTTCAGCCGGTCGAGCGCCTCTATCACCTGCCCGACCGACCAGTCGAACTCCTGGATCACATCGCCGCGGACGCCCGCCTGGCTGCTGCCCTGGAATCGCGCCGCCGGTACGCGCGGCACATGGATGTCGTGCGTCGGAAAGTACAGGAAGAACGGCCGGTCCTTGTTCTCCTCGATGAACCTCACGGCACGGGCGGTGATCGTATCGGCGATGGCATCGTCTTTCCACAGCGCGGCCTTGCCGCCAATCTGCTTCCCGATGCGGGGAATGCCGTTCACGAACGAACCCGGCTGGCCGCGCTTGACCGAGTAATCGAGTTTGATCGGATCGTTCGGGTCCAGGCCGACCACGCGGTGGTTCTCCACGTACACGCACGGGGTGCGGTCGCCCGTGGCCGGGATGATGAAACACTGGTCGAAGCCGACCTCCAGCGGACCGGGCTTGATCTCGCCGTTGTAGTCCGTCGGGCTCCGCGACCCCAGGCCGAGGTGCCACTTGCCGACGACGGCGGTCGCGTAGCCGGCCCGCTTGAGCAGCGAGGGCACGGTCACCCGCCCCGGCTCGATGATGAGCGCAGCGGTGCCCGGCAGGATGCCCGTGCCGCGCTTCCGCCAAGCATACTCGCCGGTCATGAACGCGTAGCGCGTGGGTGTGCAGACGGCCGACGGCGAGTGCGCGTCGGTAAAACGCCGTCCGCCCGCGGCCAGACGATCGATGTTCGGCGTCTTCACCTTCGTGGCGCCGTAGCACCCCACATCGCCGTAGCCGATGTCGTCGGCGAGGATGAAGATGAGATTCGGCTTGTCGGACGCCGTCTCGGCCCGCGCCGGCCGAACCGCGGGCGCGAGGGCCGCAGCCCCGACGCCCAGGCCCGCCAGTTTCAGAAAGTGGCGTCTTGTTGTCATGCTGTCTCCTTCCTTCGCGTTCTCCCCGGCAGGTACACGTCTGGCCGCGGTTTGGCCGATTCCGCGCCCGCCTTTGCTCGCCACAGCCGCGGGGCTTCGCACGTCACGTCTTAATAAACAGCGCAGGGGCGGAGACATGCTGCACAAAATGGCATTTTCCGACTGTCCCTCCCGGAAAGTTCATCCGGGCTGATCGTGGCGGGGCAGTTGGCGCGGGACCGTGGCCTGGTGGGGGCTTCGGGGCTCGGCCGAGCTTCGCGGCGGCCCGCAGGCCGGGCAGAGACAGGCAGAATCCCCCAGGGGCCGCAGAGTGGTTGGGTCGTCACGTGAGCGGAGGTCGCCGCCCCGACGCTACGCCGCTCTCGTATAGCAGCGATGCAGACCGAGGGCAACGTGATAGAGTTCAGGAACATTCATCTCCGGCCGTTGGGGAAGTAGGGCAAGGCGCTTCAGATCGGCCATCGTCTCGCTTCCTCAAGAACAGAAGGTACATTGCCGGGCTACCGATTGTTACGATGGCGTAGTGGGACAGAGAAATGACATGCAGGACGGAGGATTTGACGTTCTCGGCCCATCCGGAAGGCAAAGAAATGTCTGGCAAAGTTTGGTCTGGCAATAGTAAGCCTTCTGAACCTCGTTACTTTCAGCGAGGCCATAGCTTACCGCGTGATTCTATGCGGTCAAGACCCCAGAGTCTGTTCGGGAAGTGTGCGGGCCGAAAGTCGCTGGACCACTTGAGTCTTACCAAAGTAGAAGTGTACGCTTTCCGAACGAAGGCGGATGAGCTTCGAGCCTGTCGAACCGCAGCATCCGTCTGACAACGAACGTCTACTTCCGCCTCCACTTTATCCGTGGCCCTGAGCCTGTCGAGGCCCTGCCGAAGACCAGAGCCGGGGCCCGTCAATCAGGCACCGCGATTGCCCTTGGCATTCCGAGGTGGCTTGCTCATCGCGGGGCGTTTGCCCACCTGGATTCGTCCGGTGGCGTCCGTTTCCTTCAGCCACTTGCCGAGGAAGTCCCGCATGCGTTTCTCTTCCTGGGCCACCTCGGGTTTGCCTGCGAGGTTCCGGGTCTCGAGCGGGTCGGCCTGGAGGTCGAACAGCATGTCGCCGTTCTTGCCGCGGAGATCCCACTGGGCATACCGCCGCCCTGGGTCCTGCCAGACGCCCAGCTTGTAGCGCTTCCCGATCACCGTGATCTGCGACCAGTTCTCCGAGACGACGTATTGCCGCTCGATCGCCTTGCCCTCCAGCAGCGCTGGAGCGAGGTCCAGGCCGCCAAGCTTCCGCGCTCCGGCGGGAAACGTCGCACCGGTCAGTGCCAGGACGGTCGGGCACAGACCGATCAACGACACCAGGTCACTGCGTGCCGTCCCGGCCTGGAATCGGCCCGGCCAGCGGAACATCAGCGGAACCCGAAGCGTATCCTCGTACACATTGTGGCCGACAGCGCACTTCTCGACCATGCCGTGGCCGGCCACGAAGTCCCCGTGGTCTGACGCGTAGATCACGATCGTGTTGTCTTCAAGGCCCAACTCCTTCAGCTCCCCGAGCACCGCCCCGATATGGTGGTCGATCTCGCTGACCAGTGCATAGTAGTACGCCACGTAGCGCCGGTAGATCGCGTGGTCTTTCGCGGCCGAGCCGCAGTTCCAGGGCGGAGTCGTTCTCGCACGCCAGTTTCGCAAGGCGGGAGGAAGATTCTCGACCGGCTCCTCCAGGTTGTCCGGCAGCTTGACCTTGTCGACGTCGTAGAGCTTCACCCACTGCGGAAGCGGCGCATAGGGCTGGTGAGGGTAGATGAACGAGCACCAGCAGAAGAACGGCTGTCCCTCCTTCTTGCACCGCCGGAGGAACTCGGCTGTCTTGGCGGCCGTGTAGGCGGTCGTTCGGTTGGCGGGCTTCGCCTGCGAGATCTGCGCCATCAGCGACGCATCGCGGCTTCCCACAAAGTCCCGCTGGTATGAGTCGAGCTGCCCCTTCTCGCGAATCCAGTCAAGGTAGTTCTCGTCGGACGGGTCCTGCTTGGGCGAGATCGTCGTCGCCGACGCATCCCACCCGCCTTCGCGAACGCCAGGGGGCAGGTGCATCTTCCCGAACGCTCCCGTACGGTAGCCAATGGACCGAAGGATCTTGTGCAGCGGAAGCAGTGCCATGTCCGCGGGCGGGGCGTCCGAGTTGTACAGCACGCCTGTCGTCCGCGGATGCAGGCCCGTGAACATCGCCGTCCGCGAGGGCACGCAGATGCCATCCGGGCAGTACGCCCGAGTGAAACGCACACCCCCGGCGGCAAGACGGTCCAGGTTCGGCGTCTGCACCGTGGGGTGCCCTGCGCAGCCCAGCACGCTCGCGTTGTGCTGGTCGCTGAACAGAAGGAGAACGTTTGGCCGGCCGACTCGCGTGTCATCGGCCCGAAGCGCGAAAGGCAGCGCCAGTGTCGCGGCCGTCGCGCCGGCCGCTTTCATGAAATCGCGTCGATTCTGCACCATTCCTCTCGTCCTCCGTTGCCTGGTGTGTCGATGCTGCCAGATCCTTTCGCCGGGGCTCCGCCCGAAGATGCACCATAGCAAAGCCTTAGCCTCCGGCCACTCTTGTCCAAAACAATCCGAATTCACGATGGGTTACAAGCGATCCTGAATGGGCAGGTTGGGGATTGACTGAAGCCCAAACACCCCATCCAGGAGACGCTTACATGGTATTGGTCGCGAGTCTGTTTGCACAGTCCTTTCACCTATTTCCCGCCAACACTTCAGTGTTCAACGTCAGCGGCTTTGGCACAAGGATGAGCGTTCGGTGAAGGGAGAGGTCCAGGGGGGCTGGGGGGAAGGCGTCGCTTCCCAATGCTGGTTGCATCAGAGCCAATATGGCGTTTGTCACTTCCGCTGCCAGGCGGCTTGGGAAAGCATATTTCATAATCATACCTCAGGGGAACTCGGGTCCGTGGCTCATGACGTGCCTACTTCTGCCGTGCAGCGCAAAGCAGACGGGTGTTCAGCGCCTCAAACCCGCCGCGGGGGGTGGTGTTTCGGCTTTCGGGCCCGGGTGCGGGGAGGAGGACGCCGCGTGAGGGAAGGCCACGACCTTGGGGCTGCGTTAACCAAACGGCCCGCCGAATTCCGCCGTTGAGTTCTTGGCGCCCGCAACAGACTCGAACCTGCGCCCTTCCGGTTGACAGCTTGAGCTCCAGGCCCAACCTCAGGACCTACCTTCGGCCTGACACCCCGAAGGTAGCCCAACCTTCGGGCCTTCCACCCGAAGGTCGCCGTAGCGACAGTCTGACATCCCCCGTCTCTGCCACGTTGCCAAGCCTCACAGCCTCACGTCAAGGGCCGACAGTAACTGGCCGGACTGAAAGACCCTACCTTGCGCCGAGGTTGTGCCACTTTCGCTGACGACGTACACAGGTGCCCCGTGCCTCCGCGGATTAAGCGCTCCTCTGGGGCGAAGTCCTCCCATGCGTTAACGATATAGGCGGCCTTCCCTCGGTCGGACTTGCCCGAGTCGAAGAACCAGATGACCGATGAACGCGGAGACGAGGAGGCTGTCGTGGACGTGACGGTCGCCCTCTTGTTTCGCGCAGATCAGTGCACGAAGACCCCTGCCTCGCAGGCCCGGACGAAGGCGCCGAAGATTGCCTTGCGATGTTCGGCATCCGTGATCCTCTCGGGATGCCATTGTACGAGCAGCCCGAACCCGCCGCCGGTGAACTCCAAGGCCTCGATCACGCCGTCGGGGCTTCTTGCCGAGACTCTCAGGTTCTTCCCGACATCCTTGACGGCCTGGTGATGGTTGGAGTTCACCTGAGCGCTCGCGCTCGATAGCAGGGAACGCAACGTCGTGCCGGGCTCGATCTCGACCCTATGCGCGGCGTCCCCGCGTCCCTCGCGGTCTCGGTGGATGACGGTGGTGCCCACTTGGGTGGGAATGTCCTGCACGAGCGTTCCGCCGCAGACCACGTTGATCTGCTGGAGGCCCCTGCAGATGCCCAGGATCGGCTTGTGGGTCGGCAGCCACGCTTCGACCAACGCCTTCTCGAACCGATGCCGTTTGGGAGAGAGGGTCTTGGTCAGGGCGAGGGGTTTCTCGCCGTAGGCCTCGGGCGGCACGTCGTCCCCGCCCGTCAGCAGGAGCCCGTCCAGGACGCGAACGTACTCGCCGACGAGGTCATCGTCTTCCGGCACGGGGAGGATGACGGGCGTACCGCCGGCTTCCTTGACCGCCTGCGTATAGGATGAGTAGACCTTCGCGTAATCGCCGTCGGGGATGTACGCGCTGGTGACGCCGATGAGCGGCCGCCGATCGTGTGTGGGCGCCCCGACGCCGCCGGCCTGCGTCAGGTCAGGCGCCTTCTGGCAGCCGCCTGCCGCAGCAAACACAGTCCCCACCACCAGCACGGCTCTCGCCCAATGCTTCAGCATGTTTCACTCCTTGGCTCGACTTCCGCCGTTTACGGCCGAAGAACGGATCCACCGGCGGCCGCGCAACTCGTTGGCCCCCCGGCATTCGATCGTCGGCTGAGTCTTGGGACCCTACGGGAAAGAACTCGGCGGTCATGCTCATCCGACCGTGGCCCGCACGTGCTTCCCCGCATGAAAGAGGCGGTCGTCTCCGGCGGGCGGATCAGACGTACGCGTTGATCAGGTCCTTGAGCATCGCGGCCGCCGCCCCAACCGGGGAACTCCTGCCTCCGCTGACCGTGATGCGGTCCATGGTATCGGTCATGTAACTGATCGCCTTTTCCGAACCGTTCACCGAGGCAAGTGGATGCTCCTTCTTCAGCCGCCTGGGCGCAACGCTGAGCCGGACCTCATCATCGACGAATTCGGCCGTGCCGACCAGTTTGATGACCTCGCCGTCCGTCCCGGCCCGGGCGATATCATCCGGCGTCACCCCGGTTATGCCCACCGTGGGAACATCATCCAACCGGAAGGAAGGGCCGAACAGACAGTTGGCGATGATGACCAGTTTGGTGGCGGTATCGTACCCCCCGACGTCCTTGCCGGGGTCGGTCTCGGCGATGCCGAGTTGCTGGGCCTCCTTCAGCGCCGTTTCGTAGGCGGCGCCGTCGGCGCACATGCGTGAAAGGATGTAGTTGGTCGTGCCGTTGAGGATGCCCTCGACGGAGAGAATGCGGCTGCCGGCCAGGCACACCCGCGCCACGTCGAGCGTAGGAAGCGCCGCCGCCGTGGCGGCGCTTATGTGCAGGCCGCACCGGTTCTGCCGGGCCAACTCCAGGAGTTCTTCATGGAACAGCAGGATCGGCCCCTTGTTGGCGCTGACGACCTCCATGCCCCGCCCAAGGGCCGCCACGATGTGCGTCCGCCCGGGTTCGCCGTCGGTCAGGTTCGTTGGCGTCGCCTCGATCAACGCACCGGCGGCGGCTTGGTCGATCGCCTCGGCGCCGGTCAGGCCCGGCCGGGCGAACTCGCCGAAATCTTCCACGCTCCCGCCGCTACGGAGGTGCGCCAGGAGTGGCCCCGCGGGCAGGCCGTCGGGCGAGTCGCCCACCGCGGCCCCGCCGATGTCCACGGCGGCGGCGAGCACCAAGCGAAGGGCGTACCTGACCTCGACGTCCGACGCCCGCTCGGCCAGCAGTTCCACGAACGCCTTACCGACGTTGCCCAGCCCGCACACCATGATCCTGACGTCTATCACTATCTGTTCCCTTTCAGAAGGAGGTCGTCGTATTCGCGCCCGTCCACGAAGGCCTCCACGATCACCGGGGCGTCCAAGTCGAAGGCCTCGGTCAGCGCCTTGCGGTATGTCGGCTCGTCGCGGGCGGGCAGGACCGGCACGCCGAAGAAAGACCCGGCCGATTCGTACTTCTCGCCGTGCAGGGGCGTGCCGTATTCAGCGTACCCCTTGCGGCCCTGCTTGATGCGAATCAGCGACAGGCTGCCGTCGGTCATCAGCACGAACACGACGTGCACGCCCAGCCGCATCGCCGTAGCCATCTCGCCGGCCATCATCAGGAAGCCCCCGTCGCCCACCACGCAGCAGACGCGCTTCTCGGGCCTGCAGAGCTTCGCTGCGATGGCGGCGGGTATCGCGAACCCCATCGACGACCAGCCGTTGGTCATCAGCAGGCAGTCCGGCTCGGGCGTGCGCCACTGCTGGCCGATCAGGTGCAGGTGCGCGCCGACGTCGCAGGCCATGATGCCGTCGTCCGGCAGGGCCTCCCGGAGACCCGCCAGCACGGCCCGCGGGCCGAAGGTTCCCGCCGGCGGGGCCAGTTGTGCGAACATCTTCCTTCGCCGCCCGGCAAGGTCGTCAAGGTCCCAGTCGGTCTTCTGCAGGTCCGCCTCCGCCAGCCGCCGCAGCGCCTGGCCGAGGTCCCCCACCACGTCGCCGGCGAGGGTGTAGCGGTCCCGGTCGAGGTCGGCGGGGACGGTGTCGATGTGGAGCACCGGCACGTCGGGGATCCAGTCCTCGTAGTTGACCTCGACCGGGTCGAAGCCGACGCCGACCACAAGGTCGGCCTGCTGGTGTGTCAGGCCGACCTGATCGCTCAGGGCGTGGTTCAACACGCCGGCGTAGCAGGCGTGGTCCTCCGGGCAGATTCCCTTGGCCATCGGCGTCAACACGATCGGTGCTCCGGCCCGCTCGGCGATCCTGAGCAGAAGCGGTCCGGCGCCCGCGCGTACGGCCGTCCACCCCGCGGCCAGGACCGGCTTTTTCGCGTCGCTGAAGATCCGGACCATCCGGTCCAGCGCGGCCGCATCGGGCGCGGGCGCACCGGCCGGAGGCTCGGGCCGGGCGTCTTCCTCGCCGGCGGGCTCGCAGCCAACCCCTGCGGGAAGGCCGATATGCACGGGCCCGGGCACCTCCGAGGTGGCCACGTGCATCGCGCGGTACAGCGTCTCGGTCACCCGGTCGGGCGCAAGCCGGGTGGTCCATTTTGTAATCGGCGCGAACAGTGCCTGGTGATCGATGTTCATCTGCATCGTGCGGTTCAGCATCGCATCGGAGGCCACGTCCGAGAAGGCGATGCACGGCAGGCGGTCGAGCAATGCGCACCCGACGCCCGTGCTCAGGTTGGTCGCGCCCGGCCCAAACGTGCCGAAGCACGCACCGGGGGTTCCGGTCAGTCGCCCGCAGACCATCGCCATGAACCCCGCGGAAGCCTCGTTGCTCACGAGCACAAATTCCGTGTCGCTGCCGCGAAGGGCCTCCATGTAGTCAGTGAGGTTCCCGCCCGGTATGCCGAAGAAGTACCGAACACCCATCTCCCCAAGAGTGTCCACGACCCGTTTTGCCACGGTCGCCATGTTCATCTCCTGCTGCGACGTCAGTCCGCTTGCCCTTCGGACAGGTTTTCATCCTGTTGCGACGCCTGGTTGGGAGGGCCTTCGCTGCCCGCTGCCGCCTCCCGATCCGTCTGCCTGCTCTTGCGGCGTATCGACCTGCCATTGAAGACGTCTTCATCGAGCATGCCGAAGCGCGAGGCCAGCACCGTGGTGGCCACCAGGTCGCCGGTGACGTTGCAGCAAGTGTTGCCGATGTCCAGAACAGGCCAGATCGATGCAAGGATCGGAACGATAACCGCCGTTGGCACGTTGGTAGCCTGAAGCAGGATAGCCGACGTGACGATGCCGGCGCCCTTCACGCCGGCCGTGCCGACGGAAAGGGCCAGACCCAGGAACAGGAACTGCAGCATCAGGCCCGGCGTGATCGGCAGGCCGTAGACGTTGCAGGAGAACACCGCGATGACGCCGATGCAGGAGGCCATGCCGTCCATGTTAATCGTCGCGCCGAGCGGAAGCGTGAAACCCCACAGCTTCTCGGGGGCGCCGAGATTCTCTTCCGCCACGCCCATCGATACGGGAAGCGTTGCTGCGCTGGACGTCGTGCTGGCCGCGACCAGCATGGCCGGGGACGCGTTGCGGTAGAACCGCAGCGGATTCACCCGGCCGATAAACCGAACGGCCAGCGGGTAAACGACGACCAGCAGGATCAGGAGGGAAACCTGCTGGGTCAGAATGAACTTCCCCACTTCACCCAGCACGTCGACTTTGAGAGAAGCCGTCATGTTGGCGACCAGGGCGAGGATGCCGTACGGGGCGACCTTCATGACGAACCCGGCAATGCGGATCATCAGGTCGGCGCCGTCCTGGGCGAGGGCGACCAGCCTTTCGGCTTTCTTGCCCATGGCCAGCAACGCGATGCCCACGACGACGGCGAAGAAGATGATCTGAAGCATGTGGGCGGATGCGAAGGCCTCGATCGGGTTCGTGGGAACCCATTCGACAAGGCCGTCCACGAGGTTGAACTCGGCGGCCTTTGCCGTCGCCCCCTCGGCCGTTTCAATGGTCATGCCCTTGCCGGGCCCGAGAATCAACGCCAGGATCATGCCGATTGCGCCGGCGACGAGGGAGGAGGCGGCGTAGTACAGCAGCGTCATGCCGCCGAGAGAACGCAGCGATTTGATCCCGTCCAGTTTCGTCAGCCCGGCGATCAGCGTGAGGAACGTCAGGGGGACGATCAGCATCTTCAGCAGGCGAATGAAGACGGTCCCCACGGGCTTGATGACCGATACCTGCTCTCCGAAGACGGCCCCGAGAGCCACGCCGATGACAATGCAGACAAATATCTGTGTGTGAAGCCGCCGCCGGAACCACCACTTCATTTGCGCACCCCGCACGGTTCGTGCAACAGGCTCAGGTGTCCGGCGATTGTATAACGGTCCGGGAGATCAACAAGCACTTTCCCGGTCCCGGCAAGGAGGCTTTGGCCCCCCGTCGGCCCGTGGCGTTGCCCGAAACGCCCGTGTGAACCCCGGCCGACAACGCGAGAATGCCGCCCTCCTCGATCACTTGGCGCAGGCGCGCCATGGCCGGACGATCAAGGGTCGCGCCGGAGCAGCCCGCGTCGTCAAAGCGTTCGCCGATCGTCAAAGCGTTCGCCGATCCAGTGAAGCCCGGGGTCGCCCGTCTCGGTGGCGAAGTCCCGGCACGTCATGAACTGGGCTTCGCAGGAGGAGAACTCGTCCCCCTTGTCCACGGACTGGCGGGTGTAAATGGCGTAGCGGATGATCGGATGGGCTCTCGTAGCCAAGGAAAACGCGCTCCAGGATACACCAGAACTATCGGCAGAGGAGCTTCCGGCTTGACGCAGGTGTTACAGGCAAGGGGGGGGTTCTCAGCGCAATCTGGTACAATACGGAAACCAGCGGCGGTACTACAACCGGGCGCGGCCGCACAGCGCGCTGGATTAGCGGCCGCAGGCGCCGGAGACGATCGAGCCAGGGCCGGCCGGCTCCGCTCGTGCACTGACTTGCCACGCTAGTGGTATCAGAGTTGGGGAGAGGTCACGCCTGCTGCCAAAGCCCCGGAGCTTGTTCGTGATTTAGACGCGCGGAAAGTCGGTGGACCAGCACACCAATACCTTGAAACAGATTCGGCATACACGGGTCTTGCCGCGGCTACCGGCCAAGGTGACGCAGGTTGGATACCGACAACCGGAAGGAAGATATGCCATGAAAGCCTTGAGTGTCCCTTGGGCGGTGTTGTTACTGGCGTTGCTCATGTGCGCGGTCCCGGCGGCGGGCGCCGAGCAAGAGGCTGCCCCCTGCGGCGCCACGGAAGCGGACTACGGCTGGTGGCGCGACGCACGGTTCGGCATTTTCATCCATTGGGGGCCGGGGGCCGTCATCTATAAGCATGGACTGCAGCGGACCGCCCCGCCCGCCGATCATCCCGGTTACAGCAAGAGATCGTACAACGCCAAGCATCTGCCGGTTCCAAAGGAGATCGACAACGGCGAATTCCTGAAGTACCGGGACACGCCAAGAGCCCCGGTCGACATCTACGACAATTTATACCGCGTATTCAACCCCGTGAATTTCGATGCCGACAGTTGGGCCAAGGTCTTCAAGGATGCCGGCGCGGGCTACGTGATCTTCACAAGCAAGCACATTGACGGCTTCTGCAACTTCAACACCAAGTACACTGACTACAACGTCATGAACACGCCTTTCAAACAGGATATTTGCAAAGAGTTGGCCGAGGCGTGCAGGAAACAGGGGCTTCGCGTTCTCTGGTACTACATCGTCAGCGACATGTACGAAGACAGCTACGACCTCAGCAACCCGAAGCCCTATGAAGACTACCTCTGCCATCAGATCGAGGAATTGCTGACGAACTACGGCGACATTGCCGGAATCTGGTGGGACGGCGGCGCCATCAAACTCGACACCGAGCGCATCTGCCGCCTGATGCGGAGACTACAGCGTGGCTGCATCTACAACGGCCGTTGTTGGGGAGGACGTCACGGCGTCGCCTTCGGTTCGCCGGAGCAGCGGCTCGGCTCGTTCGACATGAAGCGTCCTTGGGAGACATGCGCGGTCATTCACGGCAGTTCCTGGATCTGGAACGGCGGGAAGAACATCAAGTCGGTGAATATGTGTCTTCGCATGTTGATCGATTGCGCGGGCGGGGACGGAAACCTGGCCTTGAATTTCGGGCCTTGCCCGGACGGGTCGATTTATCCGCCCATCAAGGAGCGATACCTGGGCATGGGGCAATGGCTCAGGCAGTACGGCGAGAGCATCTACAAGACCCGCGGCGGTCCCTACAAGCCGGGGCATTGGGGCGTCTCGACGCGACGGGGGAACACGGTCTATCTGCACGTCACGCAGAAGTGGCCGGGCGGCGTTCTGGCCCTGCCGCCGTTGCCGGCAAAGGTGCTCGCCTGCAAGGGATTGACGGGCGGAACGCCCGAGTTCACGCAGAGCGACAAGTTGCTGGAGATCCGGCTCGACGCCGAACAGCATGCCTGTCCGGATACCGTCATCGCCTTGACGTTGGACAAGAACGCTATGGAGATCGAGCCGATCGACATGCCGCTTGCGCCGTCCCTGACGGTCGATGCCAAGGCGACGGCGTCGAGCAGCGTGAATCCGAACGGCGCCCGCGGCGCGCCGGAAACCGTCGTCAACTACAGCTTCGAAACCGGCAAACTCACCAAGCATTTCGGCGAAGAGAGCAACGACCGGGGGGCAGACATCCACCGGCCGGGGAACCGCAAGTACACCGACGCCGACGTGGAGCGCATCAAGAAGAAGGTGGGCAGGAACCACCGCGGACACTTCTGGCGATTCTGGATGCCCAGGGCGGACGATCCGCAGCCTTCGATTGAGGTCGACATTCATCAGCCGCAAACGATCCGGCGGATTGGGATCAACGAATTGTACGGTCAAATCCGGGCCTACGAATTGCAGTACCACGACGGCAAGGAGTGGAAGACGTTCTATACGGGCAACACGGTCGATACCTTGCAGGTGCAACTGGCGAAGCCAATCGTGGCGCAGCGCGTGCGATTGTTGATCACCAAGACCAACGGCGAATCGCCGTCGATCGTGGCATTTGATCTGTTCTGAACGAACGCGATTACGGTGTCCCGGCAAATTGGCAGAGAGCCTCTAATTCGAGGTTCGCGATGCGGCTTTCAGTCTGGCTCCGGCAGCTGCGGCCCAGAAAGCGTGCCGAGCCCGTCCGAGTTCGAAGCCCGTTGCACTCGGACCGCCGGTCGCTTTCTTGCTGTTGAACGAAGCCGCGGCGCGGTAGCGTCGTGGTGCGTGGCGTCAGTCACCCGATACGGTCTTGCCGCAGCGCGGACTCAGACTAAACGTTGGGCCGCGAACGCGCGTTCTGCCTCGTCTCGACCGGCGACCGGTCGGGCACGGAGTAGGCTGGAAAGGGCCAGTGCCGCCACCCTGAAGGCCGTCCGCCTTAGGGGCTGGACCGAGATCTTCACCCACGCCCACAAGCACAACGGCGCCGTGCCCTCCTCCACCGACGCCGTCACGCGCGAGGTCGTCAGGAGCCGCCAGCACCTCAAGGCCCGCCTCGCCAAGGCGTGAGCGGCGGCCTCAGTCGCGCCGAAGCGCCCGGATGGGATCCAGGCGCGCCGCCCGGCGGGCCGGGTAGACGCCAGCCACGACGCTGACGACCACCGAGAACACGACCGTGGCCACGAGCAGCCAGAGCGGAAACGAGAAGATGTCGAAGTGCCGCGTCACGCCGTGGCTTCGCGCATAGATGTTGACCGCCGTTCCCAGGCCCCAGGCGACGGCCCAGCCCAGGAGCAGGCCGCCCAGCCCTCCCAGCAGGCCCACGATGCCTGCCTCCGCCAGGAACAGCACCACCAGGTCGCCGTCCGAGGCGCCCACCGCCTTGTAGATGCCGATTTCCTGGTAGCGCTCCAGCACCGACATCAGGAGCGTGTTGACGACGCCTAGTGCCGCCACCACCAGGGCCACCGTCCCGACGGCAGCCAGCGCGGCATCCATGAAAACGAAGAAGGTCCGCATGTTGTCGAGCCGTTCGAGCAGCGTCCGCGTCTCGAATCCCATGGCCCGAATCCGCTCCTCGAGCGGCAGCAGGTCGGCGAAGTGCTCGACGCGCACAATCGCCTTCTCGTACCCCGCCCCCACGGCACTCTTGCCAGACCGGAGGCGCGCCATCGCCGACGACGCCCGGATGCCGGGAATCTCTTTCATCAGCCCCACCGGCACCAGCACGCCCCCATGCCCAAACCCCGGGACCATGCGCGGCATGCCGTACACGCCGATGACCGTGATGGCGAAGTCCCTCCGCTCGTAGGCGAAGGTCTCGGCATCGGTCGGCGAGAGGCCGTTGGCCTCCAGTTTCAGGACCGCCCCGACGGCCTGCTGCGGCGACTCGAACCCGAGGTCGCGCAGCAACACGACGCTCAGCAGCGCCTCCGGTCTCTCGCCCGAGTCGAAGAAGTGGCCGGCCAGCAGCAGGTCCTCGACCTCGCCGAGCATTGGCACGTGGGTGGCCACGCCCACGGCCGTGGCGCTCGCGGACTTCTCCCCGTTGAGGAGTTTCACCCCCGCCGCCCGGATGTTCGGGTACGCCGCCGCCACACCCGGCAGGGCAGCCAGTTCGTCGATGGCGGCGTCGTCCAGCGTCCGCGCCCCGTCGTCGTCACCCTCGCCGGGTGAGACCTCGATGTTGTTGAGCAGGCCGAGCATCTCGAACGGCGCCTCGGCCATCCGCTGGATGCCGAGCGCGAACGCCACCATCGACACCAGGGCCCCGCTGCCAACCGTGACGCCGAGGACGGTCAGGCCCACGCGGAGCGGCGTCCGACGCAGACCGCCCAGGGCCAGGATGACCAGCCGCCACAGCCTCATGGCGTGGCCCCCTCCCCGTCGACAAGTCGGCCGTCGCGCAGGTGGACTATGCGGTTGGCCACGCGCTCCGCCATCTCCCGATCGTGCGTCACCATGACCACCGTCGTGCCGAGGTCGCGGTGGATGCCGTGCAACAGCGCCATCACCTCCTCGGCGGTCGCACGGTCGAGGTTACCGGTGGGCTCGTCGGCTAGCAGGAGGGGCGGCTGGTGAACGATGGCCCGGGCGATGGCCACTCGCTGCTGCTCGCCGCCGCTGAGTTGGCTCGGCCGGTGCGCCCGCCGGCGCTCCACGCCCACCCGGCGAAGGGCCTCCGCGGCCCGGCGACGCCCCGCCGGCCCGTACGTGCCCTGGAACAGCAACGCGACGGCCAGGTTCTCCTCGGCCGTCAGGCTCGGTACGAGGTAGTACGACTGGAACACGAACCCGACGGCCGTCCGCCGGTACAGCGTCCGCTCGCGTGGCGAGAGGGAGGCGAGGTCGCGCCCCTGCACGACGACGTCCCCGGCGGTGGGCGTGTCGAGACCGCCAAGCAAGTGCAACAGCGTCGACTTGCCCGACCCGCTGACGCCGAGAACCGCGAGGAACTCGCCCCGCGCCACCGCCAGGTCGAGGCCGTCGAGCGCCCGCACGAGGCTGGGGCCGACGCGGAACTCGCGCACGAGGCCGCGCGTCTCCAGGAACACTTCGCCATCGCCGCCCACGTCCATCCCGACCCTCGCATGGCTGATGCGTACCGGGAACCCGCCTGTCAGGCCTCCCCGGCCCTGCGGCCCAGCATACCACGCCCCCCGTCCGAGTTTCCAGCGGATGAACGCCGGCGGCAGAGGCACAGGGGGAACTTCTCTCGATGACCCCCTCCCCGTGATTTGATCCAGGTCTTGTGAGAGAATCCTGGCGGCCGGAGGCCGGAAAGGATTCTGAGGTGAAAAAGCGACACAGTGCGGCGCAGATTGTGGCGAGTGCCGTCCGGCCAACCCGGTGCGCACCCAAGCCGCCGACGGCTCAAGATGCCTTCTCGCTGGCCGTAGTATGACTGGTCCGGCCTGACATTGCCACGAGCCTCGCGCGCGACGCCTATCTTGGGCCACTGACAGGAGCACAAGTCCATCATAAGCCAGCCTACTTCGGCATCATCTTCCCCAGCGCCGACGCCAGCGCCTTCAGGCTCGCCCTGTCCGTCGTGTAGACCACGGCCTTCCCCTGCCGGGTCCCGACGACCAGACGACCCATCCGGAGCAGCCCGAGATGGTGGCTGACCGTCGGCTGCTTGAGGCCGAGGGCCTGGCACAACGCCGTGACGTTCTTCGGGCCTTTCGCGAGGAGCGATAGGATCCCGAGGCGTGTCGGGTCCGAGAGGAGCCCAAAACCCTGGGCCTGTTCGCGAAATGCAGCTCTGCCTGCCTTTGCCATGTTACACTCCTTTCCCTGGGAACTGAATCCCCACTATCGTGAGTAAAATGGTCTACAGCAAGACGGAACCGCGTTGGCCCCGCGTGCAGATCAACGCCGCGTTTCGTGTGTTGCTTCCCGCGCGGGCCGGAGCGCTTCGCGTTCTGCTCTAAGGGTGGCGCACTCGGCACGCAGACGCACCAGCTCTTCGCGTAAGATCTGTGTGTACGCCTGCAAATGCTCCACGTTCTGCCGCTCGACCACCATGCCCGGAGTTCCTTGATCAGCACCCAATCGCCGGGCGCTCGCTCGTACCCACCCATATAATACGGGACCCCTCAAGCGTCAACCCGGCGCACGCTCCCCGGTCCTCCCCGTTCACCGAACGCTCATCCTTGTGCCAAAGTCGCTGACGTTGAACAGCCGAAGCCCGCGACTCCTCGCCCCGGCAGGTGACCGCTGTGTGCAATGGTGTTGCCCGGCGACCGTTCAGGCGCTATAGTGTGCCGGTCCCTCAACGATGCCAGCAAACAGACCATCAGCGTCGTTTGCCGCAGGAACAGGGTGCCGAGGAGGCCCCGAAAGCGAAGAAGGTAGAGGTTCCCCGGCAGGTCAGAGACGAGACCTGGGCGCCGTGGAACGCCGTCAAGCAGGAATGGCTGAACGTTGGCGGTGACGCGGGCTATCACTTCTACGGCAGCGGCAGGATCTTCTACCAGATGGCCGATGCCTTCGGCAAAGAGATGGTCGGACTATTGGAGAATAAGCGACGCGAGGAACCATGGGAGACCCGAGTATGAAAGTCCTGCATCCATTGGTGTTTCTTCTCGCGGCATTTGCGCTCTTTGTGCTGTCGGCCAACGCCGAGCCGTCAGGGCTAAACGGCGGTGACGTCGAGACCAGTATCGCCCTGATGGACTTGTACGGCAAGCAGCCGGAAGCGGTGCATCGCCTGTATCGTGAGGCGTACCGGGCGTTGGCGGCCGATCCCAAGGCGTCGTTTGCGACTCTCGCAAACGATGAGGCGGTCCAGCGGCTGTGCAGGGAACAAGGCGTCACCCATTGGGGCGGCCCCATGCTCGGATGTGTGACGCTGGAGGGGGCGCGCGTGTGGCTTCGCACCTTGCGGCCGGCGCGGGTTGAGGTACGGGTGACCGTGGATGGTGCTGAGAAGTCGTTCGGCCCGGTTGAGAGCACGGCCCAATCGGACATGACGGCCGTGGTGCCCGTCACCGGGCTGAAGCCAAGCACCCGATACCCTTATCGCGTGTTCGTGGACGGAAAGCCTGTTTCCGTTCCGCCAAGTGCGGCGATCGCGACCGCGCCGGCCGAATCGAAAACCGGCAAGGTCCGCATCGCCTTCGGCAGTTGCTTCCATCGTTGGGGGCTGGGCAACAGGACCCAGGAAGACCTGATCCGCAGCCGCCAGCCGGCGGCCCTGCTGCTGCTGGGCGACATCGCCGTGCAGGATCGCAAGAACCATCTGGGCTTTCACCGTGCCGACTACCTCTTGCGCGATTTCTTTCCCGGGTGGAAGGACCTTGTCGCCTCGGTTCCAGTCTACGCAACGTGGGACGACCACGATTACTTCGCCAACGATCTGGCGGGTGTCCCGAAACGCTTCTCCCCGGAGGACCGGGCCGGCGTTCTCGACGTGTTCCGCCGTGCCTGGAACAACCCGGCCTACGGCTTCGGCGACCAAGGGGGCGGCATTTTTTTCCGCGCCCAAATCGGCCCCTGCGACGTCATCATGCTCGACGGGCGATACTTCCGCGAGAACAGGAAAGGCTCCTTCCTGGGCGACGAGCAGATGAAATGGCTCGAGGCCCACCTGCTCGACTGCAAGGCCCCGTTTATCATCCTCTCGTGCGGAACCATGTGGAGCGACTACGTCAGCAACGGCAAGGACTCCTGGGGGAAGTGGGACCCCGACGGGCGCGAACGGCTGTTCAGCCATATCGAAAGGCATCGAATCGGAGGCGTGCTCCTCATCTCCGGCGACCGCCACGGCGCGCGGGGCTTTCGTATACCGCGGCCCTCAGGCTTCGAGTTCTACGAGTTCGAGGGCGGCAGTCTGGGCGGCAGGAGGGGGCCTCCCGCCACGAACGAGGAATGGAAGACACAACTCTACGGCATCTCCGACAAGTATGCGTTCAGCGAGTTCAACATCGACGCCACGCTGCCCGACCCGGAGGTCACGTTCAACCTGATCACGGATGACGGGAAGGTCATCTACTCGATCACGCTCACGCGCAGCCGCCTGACGCCAGGCGGCCTGTGAGCGGCAGCCGACATGCAACAAGAAAGGATGGCCGGGGTTCCCGGATTCGGTGGCAATGTGGCGAGGGATTGGGCAAGAGACCCATGCTGTGGCCATAATAGAAGAGGCTCAACGATACCCCGGAGAAAAGATGATGATCGGAACATGTCCGCCTCTTCCCGGTCGGAAGATCGTCTTTTCTATGGTGGCGGCGCTCGGGCTGGTCCTGGCGCCCGCCCCCGCCATGTCGGTTTCGGCCGCCGACTGGCCCCAGTACCGCTTCGACTCCGGCCGCACCGCAGCCCGCCCGCAGCCGTTGCCCGCCGACCTGTATCCCCTGTGGGAGAGGCAGTTGCCGGCACCTCGCCCGGCCTTTCCGGGGGAAAACCGCCTCTGCTACGACGCGACCTGTGAGCCGGTGGTCATGGGCAAGACGATGTTCGTGCCGTCCATGGTCACCGACAGCGTGACGGCCCTGGACACGGAAACCGGCCGGCAGCGTTGGCAGTTCGTTGCGGAAGGTCCGGTCCGCCTGGCGCCGGTCGCCTGGCGGGACAACGTCTACTTTGTATCCGACGACGGGTACCTCTACTGCGTCGGTGCGGCGGAGGGGCGCCTCAAGTGGAAGTTCCGCGGGCTTCCCGACGGCCGCGAGGACCGCAGACTCATGGGCGACGGGCGGCTCGTTTCGGTCTTTCCTGCGCGAGGCGGGCCGGTGCTGGCCGACGGCGTCCTCTACTTCACGGCTGGCATCTGGTCCGACGAAGGCGTCTTCGTGCACGCCCTGGAAGCCGAGACCGGCCGGGTCGTATGGTCGAACACCGACAGCGGCCACATCGCCATGGCCAACCCTGATCACGCCGTGGCCGCCGAGGCCGGCATCAGCCCGCAAGGCCACCTGGCCATCGTCAACGGTACGCTGATTGTTCCCTGCGGGGCTCAACTTCCCGCCCTCATGGATCCGAAGACCGGCAGGCTGCACACGTACACGATGGGATGGGGCGGCAAGTATCGGATGCCCAAGGGCTGCGTATTCGTTTCCGGCATCGGCAAGTACCTGTTCCACGGTGGCGACCTCTACGACATGGGGCAGCCCGGCGCGGAGCCCTCGCTGAACGACTCTGGGCGGGAATTCGACAAGCAGCGCATGATTCACGTGGGCGGCCTCGCGCGGCTTCAGGTCGACCCGGCCAATCAGAAGAAGGACCTGGGCGATTTCCGCGAGCCGGTCCTGACGCCCGACGCGATGTACTATCAGCAGGACGGCATCGTGGCCTGTGACCTGACGAGGCCCGAGTTCCTTAAGAACACCGCCGCCAAAGGTCCCCGGGTTCTTCAGGAAGAGAATGACGACCCGGACAAGGGGAAACAGAAGAATGAGCGGTATCCCGATCCCGCCTCGGTTGTCTTCCCCGAGCTGTGACGACTGTCGGACACGTCGAAAGTGCATATCAAGGCGGGCGGCCGGCTTTACTGCGGCAAGCCCGGCGCAGTCGAGGCGGTGGATATCCCCGGCCAGGGCGAATCGCCCAGGATCAGTTGGCGTGCCGAGGTGCAGGGGACGCCGCACCGCATGCTGGCCGCCGACGGCAAACTCTTCGTCGTGACGCTGGAGGGGCGTCTGTACGCCTTCGGCCCGGACAGGCTGGCCCGGCCCGTGGTGCACGAGGCGCCGGCCGACCGGGCGCCGGCGGCGGACGCATGGACCGCCAAGGCGGCACGGATCCTCGCCGCGGCTGAAATCACGGATGGATATATCCTGGCGCTTTGTCTGGCGGACCCGCGCCTGGCGGAGGAACTCGTCCGGCAGTCGCGATGTGACGTGATTGCGGTCGAGGCCGACGCCGAGAAGGCGGCCGGTCTCCGCGACGGATTTCAGCAGACCGGCTTGTATGGGACGCGGATATCCGTGCTGGTCGGGGATCCGGCCTCGTATCGTTTCCCCCCATACGTGGCCAGCCTGATCATCCTGGGCAGCCCGGACGCAGCCGCCGTGGCGAAGGATCCGGCGCTGGTCAAGACGCTGTTTCGGCATCTTCGCCCGTATGGCGGCACCATCTGCCTGGAGGTTCCCGCGGCCGCACAGCAGGCGTTGGCCGGGTTGGTCTCGGTCGGCGAGTTCACGGGCGGCGTGCTCCGTCGGCAAGGCGATTTCACGCTGCTGAGCCGGCAGGGCCCTCCTGCCGGCGCGGCCGACTGGTCGCACGCCGGCGCCAACGCCGCCAATACCGGCGCGTCGGAGGACCGGCGGGTCGAGTCGCCGCTGACCCGGCTGTGGTTCGACGGGGCGTTTCGGTGGTCTCGAGAGCCCGGCATGGTGGAGGTCCGAGTCGCGGGCGGGCGGGTTCTGGTCCAGTCGGACGAGTTGCCGTACGCCATGGACGCGTACACTGGCCGCCATCTCTGGCAGGTGGCCTCGCCGTCGAGGCGAGGCAAACTGGTTGCCCTTGAAGACGCCATATACCTGGCCGGCGGCAGGTCGTGTGTGGTGCTCGATCCGGCGACGGGTGAGCGCTCGAGCGAGATGAAGTTTCCCGGCGACTCCAGGGGGTACTGGTCGTCTATCCGAGTGTCGGGCGACATCCTCGTGGCCGCAAGCGGCAATCGTTTGGCGTGCATCGACCGAAAGACCGGCAGGGCGCTTTGGGAACATCCATGCGAGAACGCGGTCGACAGCATCGCCGTCGGCGGAGGTAAGGTATTCTGCACGGACGCGGTCAACCGCCGGCGACTTGCTCTCAAGCCGGATGCCGCCGAAGGCGCAGCGACGGCGTTCGATGCCCGAAGCGGCAAGCGGCTTTGGAGGATCGGTGCGGCCGGCGAAGTCCGCTACAGCGAATCCCTTGATGTGCTCGTGGTAGGCAGCGGCGTCTACCGGGGCCAGGACGGCCAGCTCGTGTGGCGCGGCGCCGGGGCGGACCACGTATTCCTGGTCGGCGACAGGCTGATTACCTACGGGACCCGGGGCACCCGCAAGCACGCCGTCGTCACCGTGTTCAACCTGTTGACCGGAGAGCAGGTCGGCAGCGAACTCGACTGGTGGCAGCGGGGCTGCACCGTCCTGCGGGCCGGATCGAACCTTTTGACAACTCGATATCTGGGCAATGCGGCGTATTTCGACCTTGCCACGGGCCGGATGACTTCGATATCCAATGTCCGGGCCGCGTGCAGCAACAACCTTTTCCTCGCCGATGGCGTCCTCAACGCCCCTAACCTGAGCGGCGGATGCGCCTGCAACTACATGCCTATCTCGCAGGGATTCGTGCCGTCTTCGGCTTCCGAGTGACGCCGGAAACTGCCACCAGCCTGAAAGTCGTGTGCGGACAGAATCATTCAGGTCGTTTGCGCGCTTGCCCGGTGCAGACGGCTTGGTGCCGCCCGCACGGTCGGCAAGGGGCCAAGAGATGATTGCCTGGAACCAGAAAAGGGCGGAGCCAAGCCGCGGCGGGTGGCGGACTGAAAACGCGGTATCGTAAGCAAGTGGCCTCCTGCCGCAATGACTTCGCTCTTGTTGGCGTTACTCTGGTACCCCAACGGTAATTCGACCTTTGAGCCTTCCCTGCGAAGGTCAACACAAGGGCCAGACGGTAACCTCGCTCCCGACCACCCAGCCCCTCGCCGCCGGGAACTACAGGTGCTCTCGTTCAAGAGCACTACGAAACCTAGCGGCTCGATCCGCACCGCCGTTTCTTTCCGGCCTTGAATGCCCGCACGGCATGCTTCGAAGGACCCCGCGGCTTCGCGATCACCACGGCCCATTGTTCTGTCTATAGCCGCCGGGAATCGACCTGTTAGCGATTCGTTTTGCGGGGGGAATCAGCCCATTCGCCGGTACCCATATCGCAAGGCTGACAGGACAAAACCCACAGCCAGAAGCGTGACCGCCGCAGGCTCGGGCACCACCGCCCTGCTCGGATCCGTTCCGCGAGCCAGTTCGCCCGCGTTGGCAGTACCATCGCCGTCGGGATCGTCAGCAGGGCCCTGGAGAAGCGTTCCGAAGTAGTGGAATTCGAACGCGTCCCAGAGGCCGTCGCCGTCGCTGTCGTCGGGGGTGTCCGGGGACGTCCCCGCCAGGAACTCCTCCAGGTTGTAGGACCAGTCCTCGTCCGGATCATCGTATCTCCCGTACCGGCCAATATCGCCCCAGAGGCCCACCTCCCAGTCGTCGGGCAGCAGGTCGGCGTCAACGTCGTTCGCCTCGGCCATGGACGCGAACGCGAGGAACGCGTCGGGTTCCCAACCCAAAGGCGCTTGGTCCGGCGGCTCGAATTCCCTGGGCACGAGCCAGCAGCAGAGTTCCCCGTCGTACAGGTTTCCGACGTTCGTCCACCAGTATCCGGAGGCGTCGATAAAGATGTCCTTCATCGCGGCGTACGGCTGAACGTACAGCCTGTTGGTCTTCACATACACAATAAGTTTGCAGACATCGAGGTCGACGTCGCGGACACGCCCGGACGCGCGGGCCCAACCGACGTCCCCCTCGGAGAAGGTCAGCAGTTCGATGCTCGCTTCCAAGGGCAGCGGGCCGACTGGCGAGATCGTCACCGCGTCATAGTCGGCCCGACTGTCGGCACTGACCGCGATGGCCGTCACCCGGGCGGAGCCGAGGTACGGCCTGCGGTCACCCGTCCTGAACAAGGCCGTCGCAGTCTTCGTGAGGCTCGTGTCGACGGTCGAACTGCCGAGCACGAAGCCCCGCTCCGTCTCCCATCGCATGTGCACCGTACCCGTGACATCGTCCGCGAGCACGGCCGAGACGCTCCAGCGGCCCGTCACCTCGTCATGGCTTGCGTCCAGGCTCTGGACAAGCGATTCATCAAAGTCCAGCGTGTAGAGGCGGCGAAGCACCGCCTCCTGGGGCTTCGGCTGGAGTTGGTACTCGCCGGGCGCAACTTCCTCGAAGCGCATGACGCCGAAATGCTGCTCGGGCATGGGGTCCTGAAAGTCCGGGTTCCCGCCCTTTCGCCACTCGTCGTTCCACTCAAACAGGTCGAATCCGCTGATGGTCCCCGAGAGCCGCGCGTCCCAATACCGGGCCTCCAGGGCCTCGGCCGCCTGCTCCGAGGTCAGGCCGCCGTATCGATAACACGGGTACGTGGGCCGAAGGCAGGCCTGTTCGGGAGGAGGTGACCCGGCCGGGCTGTCGGAGTAGCCGCATTCGGAGCGGTTTGCCGGGATCGCTCGCCTTCAGGGTCGCAAGATAACCGGCATAGGGCGTTCCCGTCACCGGGCCCGCCTGGTGGTCCCTCAGACGTTCGGGCCAGTAACTATAGGCGTTGCAGGCGTTCAGGTCGAAGCAGTCAGGCGCCACGACGTAATCGTAGGGATCGGTCCA
>Ga0111188_1005_pt1 | contig 30643 bp, 31 predicted proteins | sample DeeMarSWOR324_28_FD_80358 | JGI IMG/M metagenome (GOLD analysis project Ga0111188, IMG submission 80358) | Planctomycetes bacterium SM23_25
CGTCTGTGCACAGGGCGTACAGCTCCTCAAGATGTTGTGCCTGCCATCTGCCGAAGGGGTCGGGAGGGTCTTGATCCCGGCCGTGCCGCGACTCACCGTCGGCGATCAGCGTGTTGGGGCTGAATTTCTCGATGGCCGTGCGGAGCATCCGCAGCCCCGATCGTGTTTCCTCAAACGCCTCCTCTATCCAATAGAGATTGCACTCCGCAGCTTGCTCGAGGTACCGGCAGGCTCCTTCGGGCGTATACCCGTCATTTCCATCAACGAGGATATGAGCGTCCGGGTAGTGCTCCCGCACGAGGCGCGTCACTTCCACGTCCCGGGCATCGCCCGCCTCCCTGTCCATGTAGCGAAAGCCCCGGCCGATCTTCAGCTTGAAATGCGCGTGACCTGCCGATGCATCCTGGCGGCAGGCGTCTAGAAGAGCGCCGACGCCCGGCGATTCGCCTTCCGGGTTGAGGTCGTCGAAGTAGATCGCCCCACTGTACACCGGAATGCTCGGCCCGCCGCGAGCGCCCAGCATCTTCCTTCCACACCGGCTGGCCCATCACCTGCCCCGCAAGGTCGTGAAGCGCCCTGTCGATTTCGAGAGCTTCCAGAGCTGTTCCCGTTTCCGGCTTGAAGAGTGCGGACAAAGGCCGACCGACGAAGCGCTGGAGTTCGCTGTCAGGGGTACCACAGAATCCCCATCCGGAGGCGCCCTGGTCGGTGAAGATCACGCAGGCATACCCTCGACTGCTCTTGCCGTGCGGTCCCGACGTCGCATTCCACCCGATCTCGCGAGGGTACCGACGTTTCAGGGCGTGGATCTCGATGCGATCAATGGTGTGCTCGGCGAACTCATTCATGGGACCAGTCTTCCGGCAGCAGGATTATCCGTTTCGCAGGCGTCTCCCGCGACTGTACTCAGCGGCGCGGGTTGGCGTGCCTCGCCGAAGCCGTCGGCGAAGGCAGATCCGCGGCCGCTGGAGGGCCCTGTTCGGCGGGCCGTGCCGGCCTGAACCGGGCCAGGATGCGATCTCCGTTACCCCAGCGACGATCGTTGGTGCCGGCGAACTTGGCCTGGAATGCCCCGGGCGTCGTAGGGAGGTCCGCCGACTGCGTAATCACGGCAGCGTACGCGTTGCCCTCGGCGTCGAGGGCCAGGTTGTGGGTGCTGACCGCCACGGCCGACAGTCCATGGAACAGGGGCGGGCGACTCGTATTCCCACCCGCGGCGAGATTGTCCCGCATACTGGTCGCTCCTTGCCAATGCCGGAAGGAAGCCCCCGTGTTTGTGCCCTACTTGACCGCCATGCGCGTGCGAACAGCCACTTCCGCTCCGAGGCCCGCCGGCACCTCCCAGACCTGCTCGCCAGCCGCCACAGAGACTCCCCGCCGCTCGACCCTGTTGCCGGCAGCGCAATCGAACCAGGTCAGGTCGTACGAGCCGGCGGGTAGGCCCTTCAGACCCATCTTGCCGCCATGCTTCGCCGAATATGCGACGTAGCTTCGCCCCGGATCGGCCAGCACGTACTGCGTGCCGCCGGCCGCCAGTTCGTCATGGGGCGCCATCCGGTTGATGGCGGTCGACTCGAAGAACTGGACGAGCCGGCCGCAGTCCTCCAGGTCGCTCGATTTCGTCGAGGCGATGTCCATCTCGAATACCATCACGTAGGCCCCGCCCATGGCGATGGCCCAGTTTGCCTGGCGGAGGTCGGACATCCTGCCGTGCCCGGCGACTTCAGTTACATTGACGTTGTACCGTCCCTTGGCGTCCGCAAACGCCTTGACCGCGCCGGCGTGAAGCTGATCGATCGTCTTGACGTTGTATTGGATTGCGAACTGATCAATGCTCGGATCGTCGGGGAAGTCGAACTTCAGCCCGTGATTCTGATGAATGGCGATCGGATGGGCGAACTCGTCGGCAGCGCGAATCGCGGCCGCGATGCCCGATGCCCGCTTGGGCGACAGTCTCTCGCGATACTCCTCGGCCACGCACCAGATCAGGTTGCGGTGGTGCTTGAACCGATTGACCAGGCCGTCAAGGAACTGCTTCTCCTCCGGTCCGACCACGTCGCCGGTCTTCCAGACCAGGGCCGAGTCGTCATAAATGAACAGGAAGACCACAATGCCGGCCTTGTCCATCGAGTCGAACCAGGTCTCCCACTGGTCGAGGACCTTCGCGCTCAGGCCCCTGGCCGGGTCGTGGTCGATGAACGGGTTGTGCGTCTTGTCGCCGTCGCCGCCGTGGCTGCGGACGGCCTGGAGGTAGATGCAGTTGGCTCCCGTGAGCTTGAGCTTGTCGATCAGCTGCATCTGGTCGCCATCGCGTGTGCCGTCGGCGTTGAGTTTGCCGCGATGGAGAAAACCCTCCGGATCGCCCGGGCCGCACATGAAGAATGGCTTGTGCTTGCCGTCGGCGGAGTAGCGGACCAGCCACGCGGGGTTGGCTGGATCCACGATAATCTGCCCGGGCAGGTGCCGTGGCCGCGTCGTTGGCCCCGCCATTGCGGTGAGCGGAAGGCAGAGCACTGCCGCTGTCCGTATGATGAGTCGGATCATTCGCTTTGTCTCCATGTACTCATTGGTACCAGTCCCAGCGCAGCTTCCAGTCGGCCAGGAACGCTTTTCGCCACTTATTGATCGTCGCCTGACACGTATCGGCGTCGGCGTCCAGGTCGACGTAGTAGTTGGGGAATCGCCCTGGCTCCGGCCGGTGGAAACGGCCGCCCCAGCTTTCCTGCGTCGGATCGTCCACGTCGCCGACTCCGCCCAACACCGGCGACAGGAGGTACAGGAGCGTCGGCGAGTCGCCCTCCTTCAACGTCCCGGCCGGCCACGTCGCGACAGGGAATGCGTCGCCGCAACATTCTGCGAACAGGCCGCCATGCTTAGAACCATGTCCGCGAATGTTGCGCTCGATGAATGCGACGTTGCCCCACTCGCCGGACTGATCCCCGCCGAGATACACGCCACGGAACGTGTCGTGGCTGAGCCGCGGCAGGACGCCGTCCTCGATCCACCACAGCGAAGGGAATGACTCGGTCATGAACCGGTAAAGGTAGTCGCGGCTGGCCGGGTCGTGGACAGTGTTGGAGGAGCCGGTGCAGTTAATGCGGATCTTCGGCGCGATCGTTGGATCGTCATGTAGCGCCTGGGCGAGGTCCGTCAGGCTGCCCCACACCAGCACCCACAGGGGTCTGCTCAAGCCAAGCGGGTCGGGCGTGTGCGCACAGCGAACCATCCAGTCGGATCCTTCAGTCCGCCGACCGCCGGACGGGCCGCCGGGGGTCAGTGCCCCCTGGCGCACCCCGGCCAGGATGTCGGATTCGCGCATCAGCTCGCCGTACCCGCGATTGCGCAAATGCTCCACATCCACCCGCATCACCCAGTGGCGGATCAGGTCGGCGCTGGGCGAACTGTTCGGCCCGGTGCATGAGGTCAGGCCCTCGATTCTCAGGACATCCGAGTAGTGGATCAGCCGATACAACGACTGAATGTCGTCCGGATCGCCGCCCAGGTCCGTGGAGATCAGCACGCGGTACGTGGTTTCTTGCGCTTGTAACGACATGGATGGCGCCTGCATATTGCGAGCTTGTATTCGGCTGACTGCTCCCGGTCCGCCTGTCGGCTAATCGTGGCAGTCGTCAATGACTAACGACGGATTTGTCCGGCTGAGTGGCGGCCGGCCGGTCCGTCACCGCGTCGGCGCATAGCTTAATCGCCCGCCCGACCTGCTCCCAGCCCTTCAGCTTCGCGTCGTTCCAACTGACGACGAGTCCCAGCGAGGGGATGAGGGCCATCGCCCGCGGCCCGCCGTGGCCAAAGGCCCCGTAGGCATCCTCCGGCACGCCGGGCCACAATCGCTTGCCCTTCTCGTCCAGACCGTTGACCCACCACAGGAAACTGTAGCTGCCCTGGTGCGGGCACTGGTTGTCGGGCTTCTCAGTCGAGCCGAGCGACCGCTGGCCGGGGATGATCTCGGCCAGTTTGCGGCTGGCTCGCGGCAAGGCAGCCAGCAGCGGACGGGTCACCGCCATCACCGCGAGTTTCTCATTCAGCAGCGACTTCCCATTCCACTGGCCCCTGTTCAGGTAGAGCAGGCCGAACCGACAGAAGTCCCGCGGCGAAATCTTGACCCGACCGGGCCGATCCTTCAGTCCGAAGGCCATCATCGTCGGCTTGTCCTGACAACCGATGGCATCAGTCAGCAGCGGCCGCAGCACCTTCTCATCCACCGTCGCGTAATCGGCTCCGTAGACTCTCGTGAACAGCAGGTCCCAGAACAACGCCATCTGCCAGTCGTTGTAGCAGAAGGCCGAGCCGGGCTTGTCCGTCACCTGGTAGCAGGAGGTCTGGGTGGCGAAGTGACGCCAGGTGATGTCCTTGTCCTTGAAGCCCAGATCCTTGTTGATCTGCCCCAGCCGCGGCTCGTATCTGACCACCTTCTCGTCGAGGCTGGGAACCTTTCCCTCCTCCAGGGCCTTGAACAGGAAGTGGCTGAAGAACGGCTTACAGGCGCTGGCGACGTCGCCTGGCTTGGTGTGATTGCCCCAGGCATAGACCATGTAGCCGTGGCGGGTCACGCAGCCTCGGCCGGCAGTGAAATCGCTGAACGCCTTCAGCTTGGACGCATCCAGGCCGACCTGGGCCGGTGACTTGCTCTGCCAGTCGGGCCCGGGGAAGACCGGCTGGACGGCCAGGCTTGCCCGGGCAGCCAACATGAGAACGACAAGGGGGCAAATCACGGCGCAACGCACGGCGATCTCCTTTGTCACGGCACGGCTGGACAGCCACTTGGCCCGCGCCGATGCAGCCGCGCGCCGGCGCACCTCAGGCGTCGCTTGGGGCCCGGCGCGGGGCGTTGGTCTGAACCTGGCCAGGATGCAGTCTCCGTTGCCCCAGCGCGGGTCGTTGCTGCCGGCGAAGGTCGCCTGGAAGGCGTTCCGGACGGGCCAGCCCGGGCCGTTGGCGGACCCGGTTACGCACAGGCTGCCGTCGGGGCCCAGGCAGGCCGACCGGCCGACGTCGCCGGCCTTTCCGCCCATGTACGTTGAATACAGCAGGCGGCGGAAATCGGCCGACAGCACCGCGACGAAGGCGTCGCCTGCCCCGCCGTGGACGGCCTGGAACGCCCCCGGCGTCGTGGGGAAGTCCGTCGACTTGGTATGGCCGGTGAAGAAGACGTTGCCGGCCTTGTCCACGTAGATGCCGTCGCCACCCTCCTCGCCCTTGCCGCCGATGAAGGTGCTGGCCAGCAGCGCCCCTGTGGGCGAGAGCTTCACCACGGCGACCTCGCCGCCGCCGTTGTACGTCCGGTCGAACGCGCCCGGCGTGGTGGGGAAGTCGGCCGAATTCGTGCAAATAAAACCGTAGACGTTGCCCTCCGCGTCGACGGCCAGGTTGTGCGTGTTGCATGCGATGTCGGTGCCACTGCCGCCCAGGTACGTCCCGAACAGCAGCCGCTGCCCGTCGGTCGACAGCTTCCCGTAGTATGGGCCCCCCTTGCCGTTGCAGGTTCGATCGTGGGCGCCGTCGCTGGTCGGCATGTCCTTGGATTGCGTGCCGCAGACGACGCACACGTTCCGCTGGGCGTCCACTCGGACCGAGACCATGCCGGACTCGTTGCCCGAGCCAGCCAGCCAGGTGGCCCACAGCACCCGCACGCCATCGGCGTGGACCTTGACCACGCCGACGTCCAGGCCGCCGGCCGGCTTGGCCTGGAAGGCCTTCGAGAACGCCTTGGCGTACCAGTCGGGCGTATCGCCGCGGCCGGGGCTGATGGCAAGCGGGAGGTACACGTTGCCGTCGGCGTCGATGGCCAGGTCCCGGCAGCCGGCGCAGGTGCCCACGTAGCTGGACCAGACCAACCCCGAGCCGTCCGGCTTCAGCTTGGCGACGAATGCGTTCTGCGAGCCATAGAAGCTGACGGTCCTGCCCCTGTACTTGGTCTGGAACGCGCCGGGGGTGACGGGGAAGTCCGGACCGCACCGACCGGTGACGTACACGTAGCCTTTGGCATCGACCTCCACACCGTAGGCCCGGTCGTAGCCGGGTCCGCCCAGCAGCGTCGACCAGATCAGCTTGCCCTCGGGGGAGAACTTCATGACGAAGGCATCGCACAGGCCGGCCGCGCCAGTCCCCTTTCCGCCATCGTGGAAGGTGCGGTCGTAGGCGCCGGGCGTGGTCGGGAAGTCGGGCGAGGACGTGCCGCCGACCATGTACACGTTGCCGTCCTTGTCGGCGCAGACGTCCCGGGCGTGCTCCCAGTTCTTCCCGCCGGCGTAAGTCGAGAAGACCAGCTCGTAGCTCTGCTCCCCGCCCGCGAGCGCGTCCACAGACGGCAGCGCCCAGATCAGGCACGCCGCACACACTGCCCCTGCTCTCAGTCTCACCGCACACCTCCCCTCAGCCGGACAGTGAATATACAGACTCCATGAGACGCCGTCACGCCCCACAAGCCGTCCGCCCGCCTGCTCCGGGCGGCCGGCAACGCGCGAGTCATGCGCCGCCTCACCGGCAGCCGGCCGCTGGCCGTCCTGCGCCGCGGCGTCGTCAGCCATGAATGAGCCCGGGCACGCGCGGGCAGTCGTGCCGCCACCGATTCATCGGGAGCGTCGAACCCGGCGTCCTGTTCCCCATCTTCTTCTTCCTGGCGTTCAACATGGGCCGAACCATTCCGGCCGAGAACGTCATTCCCGGCATGGTGGCGATGGCGCTGTGGTTCACGGCCAGCGCCGTCGGGCCGCTCGTGACCTCGTGCGAGAGACGGGCAAAGACCTAGGAGCGTCTGATCTCCACCCCCATCTCACTCATGGCGACCTTGGCCGGCGACGTGATCAGTGGGCTGATCCTTGGCGCCTGCCGGCTCCACCGGCGTTGGCGGACGAACGGGCCGTGAAGTCCCCCACAGTGCGGCGCTGGCAGCTTCTGCGCGGTCGGCTTCAGGCACCGGAACGTCAAGAACAGGGTGTTGGCGCAGGGCGTTCTCGGCCGACGAGTCGGCATGCTACAGCCAGCAACGCACGCGCTTCCGGTAGCTGCGATACTCATCGCCGAACGTCTCCTCCATCATGCGTTCCTCCATTGGGATGAATCGCGCCGCCATGAGCAGGACGAAAAGGGGGATGATGATCATCGACGTCAACGTACCCAGCAGAACCGCAAGTCCCGCAAGCAGGGCTGTCATGCCGAGGTACATGGGGTGCCGCGAGATCCGAAACGGCCCGGTCGTGATGAGACAGCGAGACTCCTCGAACGGCTTGACCGTGGTCCTGGCGTGCTTGAACTGCCGATCGGCCCAAAGGTTGAGCGCAATCCCGGAAAGGACGGGGGCAATGCCCAGCAAGCTCCAGGGCCGGGACACGATTCGGCACACGGGCAGCAACAGGTGCAGGATCACCATGGCCGCAACCGCCAGGCCGAACCACGCCGGAGGCAAGAGTTGCCTCTTCATGACCGAAGCCTAACCGGCCGGACTGAGAATCTCCAGCACCTGGGTGGCTGGTGGTGCCGGCCGTCAGACCGGCAGCGGAGACGCGTTCGTGTCGGATAGGTCCGCCGGCGGAGTGATCATCCGGCACCTGAGTTTCGACCCGGCCAAACGCCCTGTGGGCAGCCTCCAGACAGACCGGCATCGCCTTGAATGCGGTCTGGCCCCCGCCGAGGGGTGCAGTGGATTCCGAGGATTGGCACGCTTAAGGTTCCGTCCTTTCACAGAGTCAACCTGAGGTAGAGCTGGGGCAAGATACGAGGCAACTGGCCGACATCAGGCAGTATGACGAACCGCCGGCGGGGGAACATGATCTCCATATCCGCAAGGGAGTTCTCCTCCGTCGAGATCCCAAAGGTATGCACATCATTGCGCGCATTCTCCTCGCAGGCCATGCGAACGTCGTGCTGCGCGTACCGCGTGTTGGGGTCGTAGCCCTGGTCCATCGGCTTGCCGTCGGTCACCAGGATGATCAAGCGCTGGCGGGCCGGCTGGAGGGACAAGAGGTAACCGGAATGGCGAAGGGCCGGACCCATCCGCGTTGAACTCCGGGGCCAGGCGGCCATCACTCGACCGATGGCGTCGCCGGACCAGGAGTCGTCGAAGCTCTTGAACGTGAGATACTCGCACTGCTCCCGGCCGTTGGAGCTGAACCCGCACACGGCAAAGCGGTCTCCCAGTGCCGCCAGCCCCTGCCCCAGGATGATGGCAGCCTGTTTTTCAACGTCGAGCACTTTGGCCTGGCGCCCAAGCTGCTCACCGGTCGACCCGCTGACGTCCAACAGGATCAGCACGGCCAGATCGCGATGATTGACGAGAGGCTTCTCGTAGAAGCGCACCGGCGGGCTGGGGTCGCGATGCCGGTCCAGCAGGTGCTCGAGCAGGCGGTCCGCGTTGATGTCGTCTCCGTCGGAGAGGCGTTTCTCGCGGCGCGCCATGTCCGGCTTGAGACGCTCAAACACGGCTCGCACCTTGCGGGCCTGATCAAGCCAGTCGGCCTGCGGCAGGCGGCTCGAAGACGGCTCAACATGCTTCTGGTGCAAGTGACACCAGGACGACCGATAGGCATTCTGCTGGAAGTCCCATTCGTCATAGATGAATGCAGCCTCGCGGCGGGCGGTTCGGGTCTGCTCCCCATCAACGTCGCCGTTCCCGTCGCCACTGTCGGCGATGCTGACATCCAGGTCGTCGGCATCCTTCGCGCAGCGATGCCTCCGGGCCGTATCCTTCAAGTCGGCGACCAGTTGATCGGGCGGAGAGTCCGAGAATGACACCGGGAACAGGAAGTCAGAGAGGAACCCTGTCGGCCGAACATGCCGGCTGGCGATGGCCGGGTATGCGGCAACTACATCTTGCGCCCAAGGTTCATCGAGTCGCGCGGCTGCGTCAAAACAGTTCACGCAATCCTCGGCGATACGTCGAAGCGTGATCAGGGCAGGCATCTGCAGGGAATCGTCCATCGCGTCCGCCACGGCCCGCTCCGGACTGTGAGGCGTAAGGGAATCTCCCAGTTCGGATTGCAGGCCGAAGGCCACCAGCCGGCGGGCCCCGGGCCAACGGCGAGAGGCCCCTCGCAGCACGCGGACAAACTCGATGATCTGGAAGAGGTTGACGCGCCAAGTCTCCTGCCCGACAAGCTCCGCGCAGGTGCGGTATTCCCGATGTCCGTGGATGCGGGCAAAGCTGTCCTCCAGCAGCATCGAGGCGCAGGCAATGCCGCACAGCAGGTACCACTTGCGGTTGAGGTCGGCCCGATCAAAGCGGCGAGACCGCTCTGGCAGGTAGAGGTGCCCGTGCAGGGCAAGAACTTGGGTCCCACGCTCAATGAGATCGTCCGCGTCGAGCTGGCTCAAGCTGGCGATCTCGCACTCCTGGCTGGTCAGGGCCTTGATCATGGCTGCCAGCGTATCGTTCACATCGCACAGCCGGCACTCTTGCGTCAGCGCCAGGATGTAGGTCTCGGACGTCCTGAGTTCGCCGCGAAGAAAGGCGCAGCCGGACTCATTGCTGCGGTGGTGAATCTCGATGGCGACGTCGATGTATCGCTCCATCTCCAGCGGACGCAGGCGCCGGGACAGGCGGGCATACCCGGACAGGAAGGCCATCGCCAGTTCCTCATCGATCTCGCGCAGTCTCCGCAGCCAGCCGAGACACTCTCGCACCTCCTGCGGCGTCGTGCCCATGCCGCCCTTGGCGAGCGTTTCGAAGAAGCGCGTACCGTAGTAAAGCCTGCTGGCGGCCAGCGCGCCGCCCGTTTCCGTCACATCCGCAAAGATGCCGGGCAGGTCCATGATCCAGCGGTTGGCGGGGTTGAGCGCGCCCAGGAACTGTCGCAGGACGTGATCGAAGCAGCTTTGATCGGCCTGCTTCATCAGGCCAAAGAACTTGGCAGTGACTTCCTGCCGCTGCGACCCCAGGTAGCCTTGTTGGAACAGTTCCTCGATGGCGTTCTCGAAGATCTTGCGGTAACCCCACGTGACGCTGCGCAGGCAGAAGCCCTGATAGCGGTCTCCCGCGCCTTCCTCGGCCGGGCCACGGGGCGGGGCTTGCTCAGCTTGGCTTGGCTTCGGCTTCACCGCTGGCGTCGTCCATCAGGTCCCCGAAATACAGCCTGGCGATGTTTTGGATTGAGTCCAGTACCTCGGCTTCATCGGTCAGCGTCTGGCTGATCGCATGCCGCGTTGCCTGCATCGGTGAAAGCCCCCCCTTGACCAACCGGCCGACGTAGACCAGCAATCGACTGCTGACGCCCTCATCCAGGCCAAAGCCCTTGAGTTGCCGGATTTTCGAGCCCATCTCGGCCAACGTGCGGCTGTCGTCCTGGCCGAGTCCGCTCTCGGTCTGGATGATCTTTGCCTCGATATCCACTGGGGGATGGGTGAAATTGATGCTGGCGAAACGCTGTTTCGTGGACTGTTTCAAGTCCTTGACGATGCTTTGATAACCCGGGTTGTAGCTGAGCACCATCATGAAGTTTCTGTGGGCCCGGACAACCTCCCCCGTCTTGTCAATGAAAAGGATCCGCCGGTCGTCTGTGAGCGAATGGATGATCACCGTCGTGTCCTTGCGTGCCTCGACGATCTCGTCCAGGTAGCAGATGCCGCCGTGCCGCACGGCCAGCGTCAGCGGCCCATCCTGCCAGACCGTCTCGTCCTCCTTGAACAGGAACCGCCCGACCAGATCGGCGGCCGTCAGGTCCTCGTGGCAGGAGACCGTCACTAACGGCAATCCCAACCGGTGGGCCATGAACTCCACGAACCGGGTCTTCCCGCAGCCCGTGGGACCCTTGAGGATCAACGGTATCTTCGACTCAAAGGCGACGCGGAAGACGACGTCCTCGTCATCCTGCACCACGTAGTTCGGTAGCCGCTTGATCCGGAACTGCTCGATGGTCTGCTTGGCGTTCACCTGCGGGTATGTCCTGGGACTTGCATGAACTTGCCAACGGCCTTGGCCCGCACCTGGTCCTCTTGAACCAGCCCTACTTCCACGACGCACAGCGGCGCGGCAAGACGACCGACCCGGGCGTGAACAGGCAGCCCCGCACCTGTCCGGATCGCGTGTCGGAACCGCACGTTCAGTTCGGCCGTCACCGCTGCGTTCGCTGGTGACCAGACCACGCCGCCGTGCAGGCAATCGCGGCAGCCCTGAAAGCGGTTCGGGCAATCGAGGGTCGCTTGGGCGCTGCCATCGCCAAGCGCGCGGAACTGAAGCCCCGGCGCGCAGGGGCTCCCCTCGCGGCACACCACGCAGCGCGGGTGGACCGGCTGCCGCGTCGGGTCCAGGAACTGCCGGGCTAAGTCAGTGGTCACAGACATTCTGGCCAGCTTCCAGCGTGCCGCTAAGGTAGGCGGTCACGATGCTCTCCGGTGTGTCCGCCGGCGCGCCCACGACAACCTGCATGCCGTTTTCGCGGAAGAGGCCCTGGGCCCGCCTGCCCATCCCCCCGGCGATCACCAGGTCCGCGCCCTGCTCGTGCAGCCATCGGGGCAACACGCCGGGCTCATGTGGAGGCGGGGGCAGGTAATCCACCCTTGAGATGGTCTTGCTGTCCTGGTCCACCTCGACCAATGCGAACTGCTCACAGTGGCCGAAATGCGCAGCGAGTCTTCCGTCCGCGGTTGGAATCGCGATCTTCATTCGTGACTTCTCCTTGGAGCCCTCGACGGAAGAGAGGGCGGCATCTGGTCTGCCCTGGTTCACGATTGGCGCGACCGCCGCCGCAAAAGCTTTGGCGGCCGAACTCTGTCTGTCGTGCTGAACGAACGCCCTCCCGGAATCCCCGCTGACCACGATCTGAGGGTCGAGCGGGATCGCCCCGAGGAACGGCACGCCCATCTCCTCGGCCAGCTTCCGCCCGCCGCCGGCCTTGAACAGGTCGATCTGCCCACCGCAGTGAGGGCAGACCAATCCGCTCATGTTCTCCACGATGCCAGCGACGCGCAATGACAGGCTCTTGCAGAAAGATACGCACCTTCTGACATCCGAGACGGCCACCTCCTGGGGCGTAGTAACGAGGACGGCCATCGCCCCATTGCCCACCATCTGTGCCACCGACAGCGGCTCGTCGCCGGTGCCGGGAGGGGAATCGACGACGAGGTAGTCCAGCTTGCCCCAGGCGACGTCCTTGAGAAACTGCCGGATGACGTTGTACTTGAGCGGCCCGCGCCAGATCACGGCGTCCTTGGCGCTGTCCAGCAGCAGGCCGATTGACACGACACTCAGGCCCTCCGTGATGTGGATCGGTGCGATCCCGCCGGCGGCATCGGGACCCAAGCGCTGGTCCTCCAAGCCGAGGATCTTGGGGATGCTGGGACCATGGAGATCCACGTCCAAGAGGCCCACTTTCTTACCAGCGAGAGCCAGGGACATGGCCAGGTTGGCCGCCACGGTGCTCTTGCCCACGCCGCCCTTTCCGGACAGCACGAGGATCTTGCATCGTATCTCCGCCATACGTCGACGCAGCGCCAGCTCCTCAAGCTCTTGCGGCGACGCGTCCGTTTCAGCTGCCTGGGTATGGCTCTTGCCCATGGCCGATACCTCCCAGTTCCGCTTGGGCGCCAGTCCCTCGGAGTAACACGTGCGTGCCCAGATCCTGCCCGGCACGCGCCGCGATTACGGGGCACTTGACCTTGAAAAGGAAGAGGATGTTCTTCCGCTCTTCGTTGAGCGTTTCGAAATTGCCCTGTCCCTTGGCGACAACCAGATCGGCGCGCCCATATCGCTGGCAGAAGTCGGCGCTGCAATCGCCAAGGATCGTGCCCGGGGCATCGGAGCCGTTGTCGACGACCTCGACGATCTCATGCAGACGGGCCGCCCGGGCGTCCTCAAGGGTGGCGTCGTCAATCACCGGACCGCCTCGGACCGCCACCGTCACCTTATCTGTCGGCAACTGCTCGAGGAGCAGCCGATCGAAGCAGATCTCTGCGGCATTGTCGGCCAGGTACAAGATGCTTCCCGCTTGTGCGACGGCCCGACGAAAATGCGCCGTGTCACCCTCGAACGGCTCGGTGAGCGTCTGCTCAACTGCGGTACGTACGTCCTCTTCCCTGAGGGCACCGTTGACGCCCAGGTCGATGACATTGCCCGTGATCGCCAGCCGGACGGCCGTCGTGAAAGGATCGCGCGCGGCCCTCACCTTCGCCCTCAGTTCGGGTAGCAACTCCATGGCCAGGCGGCTGAATCGATCCTTGGCAGCAGCGTACGGGTCATCTCTACCGGTCAGCTCGCGCAGACGCCGGTGAATGCTTTGGCCCACGGCTGGCGGCGACTGCCGGAGATCCAGCTTGGCTACCATGGCCAAGACCTCTCGCAGAACTTGTTCATGCAGCGCCGGCTCGTCTGTGACGAACCGGGCCGCTTCCAACGCCTGACGAACGAAGCAAGGGATGCAGTCAAGACACGTCTTCATGCCGGGCTACACCCAATGGCCCTCGACGTTGGCGGATTCGGCCATCTTCAATCCGCCTGCTCTGAACTGCTCGATTGCTTCAGCCACCGTACCGGACGCGCCGGTATACGCCTTGACCCCGCCGGCTTGCAGGGCGGCGAAGGCCTTCGGCCCAAGGTGGCCGGTGATCACGGCCTCGACTCCCAACGCGACGACATTCTTCCCGGCCTGGATGCCGGCGCCCTGCGCGGCGTTGAGGTTAACGCTGTTGTCCACGGCCGACATCTCGCCGGTCTCCGTGTTGACCACGAGGAAGTACTTGGCTCGGCCGAACCGCGGGTCAACAGCCGATGTCAGTTCCGAACCTTGGGATGTCACTGCCAGTTTCATTCTTGCCCCTTCATGTTTTGGCTGCGTCCGTCTTGCCGCTGCCTCCGATTCCTGTCGCGACGTTGCGAGTCTGCCTGCTCGCCTGGATGGTCGCCGCCTGTCGGGGCAGCAAGAACGATACCAGGACGGCCCCAACAGGGCTGGCTAGACAGAAGAGTCTATGAGAAAAGGACATATGAACGGATGATGGGGCCCGCCTGGGCGGAAGAGATGGAAACAGAGCGGGTGCAACATTGCATCCTGCAATGTCACCGCCGACGGCCTCGCCCGTCAGTCGGCGGCGTCTCGATCTTTAACAGGTTGATCTTGCGGTAAAGCGTGCTGGTGTCGATTCCCAACTCCTTGGCCGCACGCTTGCGGTTTCCCCTATGACGCCGCAGCGCGTCTGTGATCCGGCGTCGCTCCAGCGCACGCAGCGTCATTGGACCGCCCCACTCGCCGGCGCCTGACGTGGCTGCCGGTCGGAACTCCGGGGGAAGGTGCTCCAGCTCGATCAGGCCTCCGCGGCAGAGGGCAAACCCCTGCTCGACGATGTTCTCTAACTCGCGGACATTGCCGGGGTAATCATGCTCCATCAGCCTGCTGAGCACCTCATCCGACACGCCCGCGATATCCTTGTCCTGAAGCCGATTGAACTTGGCGACCAGATGATCTACTAGCAGCGGGATGTCCTCCCGCCGCTGCCGGAGGGTGGGCAGGTTCAGGTGAACCACGCGGATGCGGTAGAAGAGGTCCTCCCGGAACTTGCCCGTCCGCACCAGCTTGGCCAGATTCTTGTTTGTTGCGGCTACAACGCGAACATCCACCTGCATGGGTTCAACCGAACCCAGCGGCTCAATGCAGCGCTCCTGGAGCACGCGCAGCAGGCGGGCCTGCATGGCAGGCGAGACGTCGCCAACCTCGTCCAGGAAGATCGTGCCGCCGTCAGCGAAGGCGAATCGACCCGGCCTGTCCCGCTTGGCATCAGTGAAGGCCCCGGCCTTGTGGCCGAACAACTCCGATTCCAGCAACGTATCCGGCAGCGCCGTGCAGTTCACTACCACGAAACGCTTGTTCTTTCGCGGCGAGAGGTTGTGAATCGCTTGGGCAAACAGCTCCTTGCCCGTGCCACTGGCTCCCTCGATCAGCACGGTGCTGCTGCTCTCAGCAATCTGGGGCAACAGCTCGAAGAGCCGCGTCATTGCGGGGCTTCGCCCCACGATGTCTTCGAAGGTGTAGCGCGACTCCAGCTCCTTCCGGAGCTCCTCAATCTGACTGAGGTCCTGGAAAGTCTCGACGCCACCGATGACTGCACCGTCACCGTCCTTAAGAAGGGCCGTGGAGATGCGAATCGGGACCCGCCTGCCCGCTTCGCTGTGGATCCTCGCTGTCGCGTTCACGACCGGCTGGCCGGTGGCCAGCGTCCGTTTCAGCGCGCACTGCCTCTCGCATATGCTGGCGCGAAGCACTTCGGAACACGGGCGGCCAATTGCGTCCTCCCGACGCACGCTCGTGATCTTCTCGGCCGCTCGGTTGAACGCGGTGATCCGCCAGTCGAGACCAATCGTGAACACTCCCTCATTGATCGAGTCAAGGATGGCATCCTGGTAGCCTCTGGGTCGGCTCACGCTCATGTCGATGTCCTCAATGCCAGGATAACCTCTAATCATGCGGATTGCAACCCTAAAGTAGTGTCGACACTGCGAATCGCGCGATTAGGCGAGCTGGCATCGCTTGCTCCATGGCCGTAAAGCCTTCTTTCTCAATCGATTCGGCTTCCGACAGGCGCCCCCCACATCTGGCACAGGAGTTGAACTGGGTCTGTTGATGAAGGTCGCAATCCCACAGTGGAATGGCCGGGTGTCCCCGGTGTTCGATGTGGCTGGAAGCCTGCTTCTCGTGGAGGTGGCCGATGGGCAGGAACTGCGGCGCAACGAAGGATCGCTGACGGCAACCGACCCTCTCCGGCGGGCCAAGCAGGTCGCCCAGTTCGGGGCGGAAGTGCTGATCTGCGGGGCGATCTCGCTGCCGTTGGAGGCGGCGCTGGCGTCCGCGGGCGTGCAGGTTCTCCCCTTCACCGGCGGCCGGGTCGAGGAAGTCCTGGCGGCCTTCATGAATGGGCAATTGACCGACGGCGCATTCTTGATGCCCGGCTGCTGCGGCTGGCGCCGGCGCTTCCGCCGCCGGAACCGCCGCGGGCGACCGTCAGGACAAGCGTAAAGAGGACGACGGCTATGCCAGGATTCAACGGGACAGGGCCTTTCGGACAAGGCCCACTGACAGGGCGCGGCATGGGCTTCTGCGTGGTGAAGTTTCCCGATGACAGCTCCCCGGCGTCCCGGGAAGACGTCACACAAACGGGACAAGAGACAGAAACGTTCAGAGAAACTCGAGAGGAAGTGATTGCGATGCCAGCAGGTGACAGAACAGGACCGCTTGGATTCGGCCCAATGACGGGCCGCGCGGCGGGATATTGCGCGGGCTATCCGGTTCCCGGCTTCATGAATCGGATCGGAGCCGGCTGGGGTCCGGGATTCGTCCCGGCCTACGGCATGACGCCATACGGACAGCCAATGGCGCCCTACGGGTACGGTATGCCCTACGGCGGCGCGCCTTACGCGCCAATCTGGGGCCGACCGTTCGGTTGGTTCGGCCGGGGCTTTGGCCGGGGCCGGGGCCGGGGCTTCGGTCGGGGTCGCGGTCGAGGCCGGCGGTGGTTCGGATGGTGAGCCGGAGGCCCCCCGACAGGTAGGACTTCTGGCCGATAGAAAGGAGCTTCGACATGCCCCGCGGAGACGGAACAGGCCCGCCGGGAGGCGGGCGAGGCCGTGGCAGAGGCCGAATGGGCGGACCGTTCGCCGCCGGACCAGGCGGGCAATGCGTCTGCCCGCAGTGCGGTCATAAGGCCGCCCACGTCGCCGGGCAGCCCTGCAACCAGAAGGCCTGCCCGAAGTGTGGAACCAGGATGACCAGAGCATAACCGTTTTTGTGAAGGAGAAGCATCATGCCAGGTGGAGACGGAACAGGCCCGGCCGGTCTGGGCCCGATGACAGGACGCGCCGCGGGATACTGCGCGGGGTATCCAGTTCCCGGCTTCATGAATCCCATTCCTGGACGCGGATTCTGGGGATGGGGACGTGGTCGCGGCGGTGGCCGGGGCCGGCGCAATTGGTTCTACGCGACCGGCCTGCCCGGCTGGCAGCGTGGGGCCATGGGATGGCCGGCCTGGGGCGGCCCGCAGCCCTATGGGCCGACATATGGCGCCCCCTTTGCCCCGACCATGACGCAGGAGCAGGAGCTGGACGCACTGAAAGGCCAGGCTGAGTACTTCGAGGACGCCCTGGAAGGCATCAGGAAACGGATCGAAGAGCTGCAGGCCAAAGCGAAAGCTTCTGAGAAAACCGAGTAATTGAGAGCGTATCGTCGCGAGAGAGGCTCTAAGCGCGTCACGTAGTGCTGGGGCTTCTGACCGGGGCGGTGGGCGGGGCAGCCGCCGCCCCGGCGCGGCGATTCGCGGAAAGGGGCTGCGATGAAGGTAGCAGTTACAGCAACGGAGCCTTCCTTGGACGCGAGGGTCGATCCGCGATTCGGCCGCTGTCCGTACTTCCTCGTGGTCGAGACAGACAATGCGACCTTCGAGGCCGTGGAGAATCCCAACGTCTCCCTGGGCGGAGGCGCCGGCATCCAGTCGGCTCAACTGATGGCGGAAAGAGGCGTGCAGACTGTGCTGACGGGCAATTGCGGCCCGAATGCCTACCAGACGCTTTCCGCTGTCGGCATCGCCGTGATTGTCGGATGCAGCGGTACTGTCGCGGACGTCGTTGGGCAATTCAAGGCAGGTCTATTGAATGCCGCCGGCGAGCCTAATGTCGCCGGCAAGTTCGGCCTGAGCAGCGCGTCGAATCCGGCCCAGCCCGCGTCAGCACCTCCCCCGGGGCCGCCGGTCGGGGGCGGTGGCATGGGTATGGGCCGTGGAATGGGCAGAGGCATGGGACGAGGGCGCGGCATGGGCCGAGGCCGGGGAATGGGCATGGGTGCCGGTCTTGGACCTGGGCCGGCCGCGGCGCCGCAACAGCCGGTCCAGGACCTGACCAGGGACGACGAGTTGGCCATGCTCAAGCAGCAGGCTGAGGCCATGGGCCGGCAGATGCGGCAGATCCAGGAGCGAATAAAGCAGTTGGAGCAGGAAGGCTAGGGTTGTGACGGCCACGAGGCCGAGAAAGGCCCATTCGGCCGACGGGCCTTTGGGCGCGGGTCGCGCAGCACGAAACCGATCACGTCGAGGGCCTCTTGGTGTGCGACCGAGGTGATCCAATGCGGTGTTCGCCCGCTCGTTGAGGTGCAAGGTGAGCGAGACCGACAACACACACGTCCTCGCCTGGCAGAAGCGTGGTGCGCTGCACTTTTTGCGCAGAGCGGGCATCAGAGTTGGGCAGGTCGTCCTGGATTTCGGCTGCGGCGAAGGCAATTACACCAAGGCCGCCGCACGGATCGTGGGGGCGCTCGGCACCGTCTACGCGCTGGACAAGAATCCGTCGGCACTCGACGCGCTGATGCGGGCGGCCAGCGAAGACGGATTGACCAACATACACCGCCTGGACACCACGGGAACAATGCCTTTGCCGTTGGGCGACACGTCGGTCGACGTGGTTCTGCTTTACGATGTATTGCATCTGGTGGGATCATCAAGGGAAGCGGGCAAAACGGTCAACCGCAGCACGGTCACGGACCGAAGGCGACTGCTGAAGGAACTGCACAGGGTCCTGAAGCCGGCGGGCCGCGTCTCGGCCTACTGTCCGCATTTGCCCACACATACCGACGTGGAATCGGAGGAGCAGATCAAGGAGGAATTTGAGGCGGAGGGATTTGCCGCTGGCAGGGACTTCCACGCCGAGCTCAGGCACAATGGCAGTATTGTCCGAGGGCGTGTCCTGAGTTTCGTCAGACGCACCGATCCCGGATGACAAAGGCGTTCGGGAACCTTACCGACCACCATGGACAGAACGCGGCTAGAGCAGGAGATTGCGGTGCTGGAGAAGCGCCTGGCCGAAGCAATAGCCAGCAAGCCGGCCCACGACACAACCGGGGCCTACCAGGCAACGCTTCTTGAGATCGAGGACGAACTGGCTGAGATGCGTCAGGCCCTGGCCGCGATTGGCGCACCACCGCCAGGTCAGCCGCCTCGCCGGGCCGCCGAACGGAGGACCGCGGGCAATGCACGAGAGTGAACTCACCTGCTTGCCGCAGGACCAGGCCATGGTTGCCTGTGGCACGCTTCGACGCGAGATGGGTCGTCTGGCTGAGACGGACTTCCTCGGCCGGGACCGACTTTTCTTCACCGGGCCCGGGCTGCACGAGTGGCCTGAGATACTCAAGAGACAACTGACCCGACAATTGGAGAGAGCTCACGCCATAGCCGAACGGGTGATCGTGGCCTACGGAGAAAAATGCTACTTCGACCCAGAGACGGGAACGGACACCGACGGCCTGCTGGCGGAGCTGGCCCCGGGCGCAGTGCGAGTTCGGGCAAAGAACTGCACCGACATGCTGGCCGATGAGGACGAGCGCAAGCGCCTGGCCCGCAGCGAGAAGGTCTACTGGCTCACGCCGGGCTGGGTGGAACACTGGGGTCTCATCTTCAAGGACTGGGATGCCGCCAAGGCTAACGAGACCTTTCCGGCAAATGACAGGGCCATCGTGCTCGACGCGGTCGGCTACTACGACAATCTTTCGCAAACGGACCCGGAGAGGATACTCCGAATCTGCGACTGGATGAGGCTTCAGATGACGGCGGAGCCGATATCGCTGCAGAGACTGAAAACTCTGCTGCTGGAATCCGCCCAGCGGCTGGAAGGCGCGCCATGAACGGACCAGCCTCCCCAACACAGCCTGCAGAGGCCTATTGCCCCGAGCACAGATGGTACAGGCCGGCACTTCGGTTCCTCGGCTGGTGGTTGGGGTTTTTCGCGCTGCTGGGACCCCTTTCCGTATGCCCGGTTTGCGGCCGGGCCGGCTGTCCCGGCCAGTCGGCCGGCGCGGCGATTCTGGGTGGGCTGTGCGCGGCCCTGGCATTCGTTCCCCGGTGGATCCAACGCCGCTGCCGGCGGTGAGCACAACGAAGAGATGAGGTCAAATGAAGGTTGCGGTGGCAAGTGGTAAGGGCGGCACCGGCAAGACAACGGTCGCCACGAACTTGGCGTACATCGCTTCGCGCAACGGCCAGAGCGTGGCGTATCTCGACTGCGACGTGGAGGAGCCCAACGCCCACATCTTCCTGAAGCCGCAGATCACCCGCAGTGAGCCGATCGGCAACCTTGTTCCCGAGGTCGACGAGATCCGATGTATTCATTGCGGCAAATGCGGCGAAATCTGCCAGTACAGCGCCATCGTGTGTGTGGGCGAGAAGGTGCTGGTCTATCCCGAGCTCTGCCACGCCTGCGGCGGCTGCGCGCTTGTCTGTCCGGTTGGTGCGATCACCGAAGCTCCTCGCGAGATGGGCAAGCTGGAAACCGGCCAAGCCGGCCCGATCCGGTTCGTGCAAGGCGTGCTGAATGTCGGAGAGGCGATGAGCCCTCCGCTGATCAGGCAGGTCAGGGCGGCGGCCCCGGCAGCAGACCTGGTGATTATCGACTCTCCGCCCGGGACCTCCTGTCCGGTCATCGAGAGTGTGCGGCATACCGACCTCGTCCTGCTGGTGACCGAGCCGACGCCCTTTGGCCTGAACGACCTGAAACTTGCCGTCGAGATGGTCCGGGCCCTGAAGTTGCCGTTCGGCGTCGTGACCAACCGAGCCGACCTGGGTGATGGGCAGACGACGCAATACTGCCGACTGCAACGGATCGACGTGCTCGCCGAAATCCCCGATGACCGGCAAGTCGCGGAGGCCTATTCCCGCGGAGAGATGATCTGCGAGGCCATCCCAAAGTACCGGGATCTGTACAGCGACCTGCTGAACCTAGTGGAAACGAGGATAGCCGGTGCCCGACAGGGATTGGCAAGCTGAGACGGCCCGCCTGCAGGATCGCGACCGGAAATCGCGAGCCATCCTCGGCGTGTCCCCCACCGCCGGCAGGACCCAGATTCGCCGCGCGTTTCGCCGGGCGAGTCTGACCCATCACCCGGATGCCAATCCACAAGACGACGGCGCCGCGGCCCGGTTCCATCTGGTCTGTTGCGCGTACAAGTTCTTGACCGAGGGCGAAGCCTGCGCCGCCCTGGACGAGCTGGAGTGTCCGCCGCCGCCGCCAACGGGCGGCAAGTACCGCCTGGACAACCCGTGGGGCTACTGGTGCTGGTGGCGAGAGAAGTTCTTCAGTCAGGACAGCAAGGAGAAAGGCCATGCCGATCTTCGAATACCGTTGCAGGAAATGCGGGCACGTCACCGCGTTTCTGGAAAAGGCCGATAGTCGCGGGACGCACGCGTGTGAGAAGTGCGGCTCGAAGGCAACGGAGAAGATCTTCTCCACCTTCGCGGCCAAGTCCGGCGGCTCTTCCTCGGCCGCTTCGAGCTGCCCGACGGGAACGTGCCCGCTTTCGTGACCTGGCCCGCGACTGATCAGGATTGCCATGGTCAAGAAATGGAAGACAAGGAAGAAGAACAGAAGGAAGACGGCTCTCATAGCAACGCTCTCGGGGCTGGGAATCCTTGTCGTCTCGGGAGCGATCGCGGTGCTGATGTTTCCGCCCGGGGCGGAAAGCCAACCGCAACAGACGCCCTACCGTGAGCCTGAGACAGAAGCGGCGACCGACTTTGCGAGGGACGTCCCTCCCCCTGCGCCAGACAAGTCATCGACGAGCAAGCCCCTGCAGGAAACGTTTCGGCGAAAGGCCGAAGAAGCGCCGCCGGCCAAGCCTGCAAGGCAAACGCCTCTGCACATAGAGACCATGCGTGATTTCGACACGCATGTGCTTGACGCGGGGGGGATTTGCCTGGTTGACCTGTTTTCCAACCGCTGCCCGCCCTGCCAAGTCCTGGCACCTACCATCTCGTCACTTGCCAGGAAGTACGCCGGCAAAGTCACCGTATGCAAAGTGAATGTCGACTATCTCCCGGCGGTGGCGAGGCGATACGGGATCCGCGCGATCCCGACGATCCTCATCGTCAAGGACGGCAAGGTGGTGAATTACCTGGTGGGGCTGCGACCGGAGGCCCAGTATGTTGCCGTCTTGGACAGGCTGCTCGCCGAAGCCGGACGGTAGGTATCCTGACCCAAGAACAGACGCCTGTCCGTGCGGGTTTCTGACCCTTTGACGAGCGAAGCGTGGTTTTGGGAACCCCAGCCGCCGGCGTGGCGGCTCCTTGTAGTTGACAAAGAAGATGAAGAGCAATGGCGACCGACAAAGTCATGCGTCTTACCGATGACGCCTTCGACGGCGCTGCCGCGGAAGGCGTTGTGCTGGTGGAACTATGGGCGCCGTGGTGCGCTCCCTGCACGATGCAGGGCCGATCGTTGAGAAGGTGGCCGAGGCGGCAGGCGAGGAAGCCAAAGTGGCCAAGCTGAATGTCGATGAGAGACAGGCCACCGCGGCGCGCTTCGGCATTGGGGCCATCCCGACGCCACTGCTGCTGAAGGATGCGGTCGAGGCCAGGCGACTTGTCGGTGTCCAGACCAAAGTGGATACTCGCCACCAAGAGGTCACGGGGGCGGATGTCTCCTCCGCGAGCTTCGCGAGGCGGCGCGTTTCGCGGAACGGCGTACGGTTTCGTTGCATGCGAGCGGACGCCGCCCGGCTTGCACTCGTCACGGACCGCTCGCTGGACGCCGTCGTCCTGATGTGGGCCCCGCCCGAGATGGATCATGCCGAGGCCATTCCGGAAGAAGCTCGCCGGGTGCTTCGGCCGGGAGGCGAACTGCTGATCGTGGATGTCCCGCGAGGCTCACTGGCCCAGAAGCGGTGGAACGAAGACGGCTGCCGGTCCGAAGAGGCGGAGCGCCTCCGGGTGAACGCGGGATCCGCGGACACCCGAACTCGCCTGAGGGAGCAGCAGGTGCTTCGGGCAAGGGGTCATGAGCCGGCGGAGGAAGTCGCATGAACCAGTATCCAAGAGGCCGAATCAGGAAGGTGACTGAAAGGACATAGCAGCCGATGGCTGGAACGCCAAAGGAGCTTGTGGTCATCAGCGGCAAAGGCGGCACCGGCAAGACGTCCATCGTGGCGTCCTTCGCCGCGCTGGCCGAGCGCGCTGCCCTGGCCGACTGCGACGTGGATGCCGCGGACCTGCACTTGGTCCTTCAGCCGCGGGTCATTCGGCGGGAAAGCTTCTCGGGCGGCAAGCGGGCGCGGATCAAGTCCGGCCATTGCACCGCCTGCGGGAAGTGCGAAGAGGTCTGTCGCTTCGACGCCATCTATTTCGACGGTCCAGGCAACGGGCGCGTGCCCAAGACCTACCGCGTCGACCCCATCGCCTGCGAAGGCTGCGGGGTCTGCGCCTGGTTCTGCGCAGAGAACGCCATCGAGTTCGGCCCGGTCATCAACGGCGAATGGTTCATCTCGGAGACGCGCTGTGGGCCCATGGTGCACGCCAAGCTGGGGGTCGCCGAGGAGAACTCGGGCAAGCTCGTCAGCATTGTGCGAACGCAGGCCAAGGGGCTCGCGGAAGAGCGCCAGCTCGACCGGGTCTTGATCGACGGCGCGCCGGGGATCGGCTGTCCGGTGATCGCCTCCGTCACCGGCGCGGACCTGGTGCTTGCCGTCACCGAACCCACGCTGAGCGGACTGCACGATCTGCATCGCGTAGCGGACCTGACGAAGCACTTCGGGATCGAGACACTGGTGTGCATCAACAAGTACGATCTGAACGAGCAGGTCGCCTCGCAGATCGAGGCGCAGGCCCGCGCGCGCGGCCTGAAGGTGGCGGGCACAGTCCGCTATGACCGAGCCGTGACCGAGGCGCAGATTCAGAAACAGGCTGTCGTGGAGTACCGGCAGGACGGCTGTGCCCAGGACATCCGCCGCGTTTGGGCAGCCGTCCAGCGTGCGCTGCACGCAACCGACCGCCCCGTTCCGGGGCAGGTGTCGTCATGACGGCTGACAACGCAACGCATGCGTCTCACTGCCTCTTTGACTTCAGCGCCATTGCGCGGGACTACGACCGGTGGTACGAGACTGCTGCCGGACGGGCGCACGACCGCATCCAGAAGGCCGATGTCGTCAGGCTCCTTCGGCCCCCCAGGCCGGGAGATCGCCTCCTGGACATCGGATGCGGGACGGGACACTGGAGCCGCTTCTTTGCCTCCCTCGGCTACGCCGTCACCGGGATAGACATTTCCGAGGAGATGATTCGCGTTGCCAGACGCCGCCCCGCGCCAGGTTGCGTATTCGAGCTGGCCGACGCGTGCGCCCTGCCGTTCGACGAATGTTCCTTCGAGGTCGTGGCGGCCATGGCGACACTGGAGTTCGTCTCCGACGCGCCTCGGGTGTTGGCGGAAATGTTCCGGACCGTCAGGCCCCATGGCAGCGTAGTCGTGGGGACGCTGAACCGGCTGGCGCCGATCAACCGGCACCGCCTGGCCAGGGCCCGAGAACCATACGCCTCGGGCCGACTGCTGAGCCCCGGGGAACTTCGCAATCTCCTGGGCCGATTTGGACGTGTTCGCATGGTGGCGTCTCGCATGCCATCGAGCCGTCGGGGCTGGCGGCTTGGCCGGTGGATCGGCCACCGAATCGCCCCGGGACGCCGGAAGTTCGCGGGCCCGTTCATTGTCGCGGAGGTGCGCCTATGAGGGTACAGGCAGAGGTGCGTCTCTATCCGCCACGCACCGCAACGCTGATGGGCTCCGTTGATTCTTTCGCAGGGCGCCGTCGCCGCGGCGGCCCAAGCGTCGCGGTTGGTTCGACGAGCTCTCGTGTCAGTGGCGAGTGCAAGCACGGGTTCGGGGTGTTGGGCGAAGCCTTCGAGGTTGCGGCTCGGCCCAGCGATGTCGTTGTGACGGTCACGGTCGCCAACGCGTGCCCTGGGACGGGCGGGATGATGCCTGATGCGCGAAAGGCGCGTCCGACTGTCTCCCACGGCGGCACGTAGCACGAAAAGGCAAGAGGACGTACCTCGGTTCCCAAAAAGGAAGAATCATGGCGAGAATGCATTTCCCCCAATATCGCAGAGGACGTGAGGGCGTTGAGATCTTCGACGGAACAATCCTGGAGCACGCGCAGAAGGCGGGCGCGGAGGTGGCATCCGAATGCGGGGGCGTCGGGACGTGCGGGCGGTGCGTGGTTCGGATCGACAAGGGGGCCGAGGGTCTGAACGGGCCAACGGCGGTCGAAGGGAGGCATTCTCTCGGGCGCGACGAGAGGCTGGCATGCCAGGCCAGGCCCGTCAGGGCGGAACGGGATATCTACGTGTACATTCGCGACTTCGGTGACTATTCGGTTTTGTCGGACACGCTGGAGACTCACGTTGAGCTCGCCCCGGCCGTTCGGCGCGACGGCAACCGTGTGGTTCATGCCGACCAGGAGGACCTGGGGCCCTATCGGGGCGAGATCTATGGGCTTGCGATCGATGTCGGCACCACGACGGTGCTGACGGAAGTCCTGGACCTGGAGGACGGTCGGCGCCTCGGCATGCTCACTCGCAAGAACCCACAGATCCTGTTCGGTAATGACGTGATCTCTCGCATCGGCCATACGATGCAGCATGCAGACGGCCTGACGCGGCTGCAGCAAACCATCATCCGAGCCATCAACGAGGACCTGGCCGAGTTCGAGAAACGCAACGGCGAGATTCGTAAGTACGTCTATGACGTCGTGGCCGTTGGAAACAGCACCATGCGAGAGCTTTTCTTTGGCCGGGACGTCAGCTCTCTGGGCGTTATCCCGTACGAGCCCGGAAGTCTGGAATGCGCCCAATGCAAGGCCGTGGACCTCGGCCTGGAGGTCAACCCGGCCTGCAGGGCCTACGGCGGGCCGCTCATTGGCGGCCACGCGGGCGCCGACGCCGTGGCTGACATCGTGGCGTGCGGCATGCATGAGGACGACGCCACCAACATGCTGATCGACATCGGCACCAACGGCGAAGTGGCCGTGGGCAACCGCCGCCGCATCATGACGGCATCCTGTGCGGCGGGCGGAGCCTACGAAGGTGCGACGGTCACGTGCGGCGTCGGGGCCATCGCCGGGGCGATCAGGAACGTCTGGATCCACGACGGTCACGTGGACTTCGAGACGATTGGCAACAAGCCGCCCGTCGGAATCTGCGGCTCAGGATTGATCGATCTGCTTGCCGAACTGCTTCGGAACGGCATCATGAGCCGAAAAGCCAGGATCCAGCAGCCGTTCCACCTGACGGACAAGATCCTCATCACACAGCAGGACATCCATCAGCTCATCACGGCCAAGGCGGGGTTGCGCACGGATCAGGATCTTCTGATGAAGTACTATGGTGTCGGCATTGACGACATCCAGAGGATCTATCTGGCCGGTGCCTTCGGAAATTTCATCAACCCGGAGAATGCGGCGGCGATCGGACTGCTCCCGCAGGCGCCCGAGAAGACGGTGCGTGTCGGCAACGCAGCGCTGGCCGGTGCACGAGCCATGTTGCTCTCCCGAGGGGTCAGGGCGTCCGCGGAGAAAACGGCCGCCAGCATCGAACACACGAAGCCGAACGAGCGAGAGGCGGAGTTTGCCTACATTGTGGCCGACAAGATGTACTTCTGACCGACGGTCGGCAGACCCCACGCTGTGCCGCCTGACGGGCCGCATATCGTCGCCGGGGCGCGGAGTGTCGGCGTGTGAGACGCCATGAGTGAGATGGGCGAGGAATGAAGTGCCTTCTCGGAAAGAACGGACGGAGAGGCAGGCCGGCTTGGACGGCCCCGCCGAAAGGCATGCGCACAGCCGTGCTGTGGAGGAGCGGGATCCATGCCAACGTATGAGTATCGGTGCGAGGAGTGCGGGCACGAGTTCGAGCGCTTCCAGAAGATGAGCGACGGACCGGTTCGGATCTGTCCTGAGTGCGGCGGTCGGGTCCGCCGGCTGATCGGCACGGGTGCAGCCGTGATCGTCAAGGGCGCGGGCTTTCAGTCCACCGACTATGCGAATTCCCGGCCAAGCTGCGGACGGGACCGGCCCTGTTGCGGCCGGGATACGCCCTGCGACACCAAGCCCTGCGAGCAATGATGCGGAGATACGTACGATGAGCTACGTCTTTGGCCCTGTTCCTTCGCGTCGCCTCGGCCGATCCCTCGGCGTCGACCTGGTGCCGTTCAAGACGTGCACGTACGACTGCATCTACTGCCAGCTCGGCGGGACGACGAACAAGACGCTGGAACGGAAGGAATGGGTTCCGTTGGGCGAAGTCGTTGAGCAGGTGAAGGAGAAGCTGCCGACGCGCCCCGACTACATCACCCTCAGCGGCTCCGGTGAGCCCACGCTTCACTCGCGCATCGGGGAGGTGATCGCGCAGATCCGCTCGCTGACCGACATCCCCGTGGCCGTGCTGACGAACGGTTCGCTCTTCTGGCAGGAGGATGTTCGCAGACAGCTGATGGCTGCCCACTTGGTCATCCCTTCCTTGGACGGTGGCGATCGGACGGTCTTTCACGTCGTCAACAGGCCTCATCCCGGCATTCTGTTTGAGAAACTGCTGGAGGGCCTGGTGGCGTTCCGCAATGAGTACAACGGGATGTACTGGCTTGAAGTGTTCGTGCTCGCCGGCTACACGGCCATACCCGCAGAGGCACAGAAGCTGGTCGACTGGGTCAAGAAGATCAGGCCGGACCGAGTCCAGTTGAATACTGTGACCCGGCCGCCTGCCGAGGATTACGCCATGGCCGTGGACCGTCAGCGCCTGGAGCATCTGGCCGCCATGTTCGAACCCCCGGCCGAGGTCATCGCGGACTTCCGCGGCGTGCATGCCAGACCTGAGTTCGCGGCCACCCGCGAGGCCGTTCTGGAGATGATCCAGAGGCGTCCCTGTTCCATTGATGACCTCGTGCAGGGCCTGGGTATGCATCGCAACGAAGCCGTGAAGTACATCGAGGAACTCGTCGCGGCTGGGTCTCTGGAGAGACGACGTTCCGTCGGAAAGCTCTATTTCGCCGCCCAGAAGGGCCAATGCAGCGACGGAGCATAGGGCCGCCTTGGCGCCCCCTCAGAAGGTTGCTATTCCCGGCCGAGGGGCGCCGCCGACCGCGTATGCCGAGCAGGCGCAGTGAGAATCAGCGCAGAGATCATCACGGTGCATCTGAGGCATCCCTTTGCCACGTCACGGGATCGTACGATGGAGTCCGAATCCGCCGTGATTCGCATCGAGCACGATGGGGTCGTGGGCATGGGCGAGGCCAAGGTCTCTGCGGATGCTTGCGGCGGAAAGCCCGAAGCCGTCTGCGACCACGTCGCCGGTACACAAGGCATGCTGGGGCAGGATCCGTTCAGGATCGAGCAGATCCTGGCCGCCCTCAACCGGGGCTTGCCGGGCGCATGCTGCACGAGAGCGGCCATCGACATGTCCCTGCACGACCTCTGCGGCAAGCTGCTGGACGTGCCGGTGTATCGGTTCCTCGGGCTAAGCCCCGATCACACGCCGTTGACAAGCTATACGATCGGCATTGATACCATCCCAAAGATGCGGAAGAAGCTGCAAGAGGCCGGAGGCTATCCCATCCTGAAGTTGAAGGTGGGCGTGCCGGGAGACGTCGAACGGGTCAAGGCCATCCGGGACCGGACGCAGGCGATCCTGCGGGTAGACGCAAACGGCGGCTGGAAGAGCCCGGCCGAAGCCATCGAACGCATCAACCGGCTCGCGGAATACGGCATCGAGCTTGTCGAACAACCCATTCCTCCCGGCGACTACGACGGCCTGCGGTCAGTCCGCCAGAACACGGGCGTTCCGATCTTTGCCGACGAGGATGCGCGGAACCCGGGGGATTTGCCTGCCTTGGCCGGTTGCGTGGACGGCATCAACATCAAGCTGATGGAGTGCGGCGGCCTGCGAGAGGCCTTGCGGATGATCCACGTCGCTCACGCACTGGGCATGCATGTGATGCTCGGGTGCATGTTGGAGACGTCGCTAAGCTTGACCGCAGCCGCGCACCTTTCGCCGCTCGTCAAGTACGCTGATCTGGACTCAAACCTGTTGCTGGCAGACGATCCGTTCGAAGGGATAACGCTCCACGAAGGAAAGATCATTCTGCCGGACAGGCCGGGACTGGGAGTCGTTGCGCGGTGACGGCTAGCGCCGGCCTATTCGAGGCGATCGGCACCGTGTGCCTGCGGGCCGGCTTGACACACCGTGCCCGGCCGGCGCCACACGGACATCCGCAGAACGGAAAGGTGGAAGACGAGCGGTGAACATCGAGCCGATTGGCGTGGTGCGAAAGACATCTGAGGAACAATCGACAATCGAGATAGACGCGCGGCACGTGGACGGGCTCCACGGCCTCGCCGAGGGCGATCGTTTGGAGGTCCTGTACTGGATGCACAAGCTGCCGGATGACGACCGTAAGGCCGTGCGGGTCCATCCACGCGGCGACCGAAGTCGTCCCAAGAAGGGCGTCTTTGGGCTGCGAAGCCCCATGCGGCCGAACCCGATAGGCGCTTCCGTGGTCGAGCTTCTCCGCGTGAGAGGCAACCGCCTGTCCGTCCGCAACCTCGATGCCCTGGATGGTTCCCCGGTGCTTGACATCAAGTCCGCGCCATCGCGATCCGAAGCGACGACCTTGATCGATCTCTGGGGAGGAATGCACAACGCGATCTTCGAGGCGCTGGGCCGCCGATTCGGCGAGCAACAGGTGAAAGACGCGCTCTACCAGGCCGTGCGGGAGGCTGGACGAGAAGCTGCGAAGACCGTGCGGGCAGACGCCATTGACATCGGCCGGGCCATCATGGCGGTGGAGAAGCTGTGGGGGATTGAAGGCAGTATCGTTGAAGAGGCCCCGGATCGGTTCGTTCGCGAGGTGACCAAGTGTCCGTGGTCCTACTTCAAGCCATTGGGCTGCAAGGTCTTTGCCTGGTGGATGGAAGGCTTCTGCCACGGGTCGAACGCCGCGTACGCTTACAGCCTGGAGAGGCTCATTCCTGAAGGACAAGAGTGCTGCAGGTGGTCGGTGCGCAGGCTGACCGGGCCCGCGTAGCGCTTGTGGAGAGGACGCGGGGACCGCTTCGACACCGGCCTCCTCGGAACTGAAAGGGCTTGATGATGAAGGGCCTCGCGTTCTTCAGCCGTACCGAGAGACTGTTCGTGGGCCCCGTGCTCACGCTGGCCCTGAGCCTGCTTCTGACACTTGCGGGCTGCCGGGCCGGAGGAAAAACAGCAGAAACGCCTTCGTCCGGGCCATCCGGCCGAAGCAGGGCATCAGTTAAGGGCGAGATTGTGATCACGATTGTCTACGACAACAACGCTGGACGAGCAGATCTGACGCCGGCATGGGGCTTCGGCTGCGTTGTCCAAGGCCTCGAGAAGACCATCCTCTTCGACACCGGCGGTGATGGGCGCATTCTGCTGGCGAACATGCGGAGCCTCGGGATCAAGGCGGATCAGATCGACGCCGTGGTGATCAGTCACATCCACGGGGATCACGCCGGCGGGCTCGATTCCTTCCTGAGCCTTCGCCCAGGCGTCCCCGTGTTCATACCAGCGGGCTTCCCGGAATCCTTCAAGCGGCAGATCCGCGCGCGCGGAAGCGACCCGGCCGAGGCCGAGGAGACGGTCGAGGTGTGCCCCGGCGCCAAGACCACCGGGACTTTAGGCAAAGGCGCGATTGAGGAGCACGGCCTGTGCGTAAAGGCGCCCTCCGGCTGGGTGCTCATCACCGGCTGCGCCCATCCGGGGGTCGGCAACATGGCCGCCAAAGCCAAGGCGGTTACCGGCGGCCCCATTGAGCTGGCCGCAGGCGGCTTCCACATGGGCTCGTATTCGAAAGCCCAGGTAGAAGCAGTGATTGATCGGTTCCGGGAGCTCGGCGTCAAGCGTG
>Ga0111188_1006_pt1 | contig 26082 bp, 25 predicted proteins | sample DeeMarSWOR324_28_FD_80358 | JGI IMG/M metagenome (GOLD analysis project Ga0111188, IMG submission 80358) | Planctomycetes bacterium SM23_25
GCCGAGAGTTTGGCGGGCACCTTGTTCTCGACGACGGGATCTCGCTTGACGGCCCCGCAACCCAGCGACGTCGCCGCGAGCACGACGGTCGCAGCGATGAGAAGAAGGTAGTGCATCGGCGAGCCTCCGTGGACTTGTCCGAGTGCGACGGGCAGCCCCGTATCGAATCCCAAGGAGGGTATCACCCCCGCGCCGGACGGTCAACTCTGCAGCCGGCGCGGCGGCTTTTTCACTTGGAAACCGGCCGGCCGTGTGACAAAGTGGTGGGCCGGCGGGCGCGGCACCCGCGCCCGCACGCGGAACGAGGAGACGGCGATGACACGCAAGGTAGTTACGGCGGCGGCCGTCCTGGCGGCGGTCGCGCTCGCGGCCGGATGCATCGAGACGAAGCAGGACCACACGCTGAACCCCGACGGCTCCGGCAAGGTCCTGGTCGAGATGGTCATTCCTCAGATGCCCTTGGGTCTGGGCCCGCCCGACGGGCAGGGCGACGGCGACCTGATGGCCAAGCAGTTCGTCAGACAGATCCTCGACGGATCCAAAGGCGTGGACGCCTGGTCCGACGTCCGGTACGAGACGACTCAGGACGGCCGCACCAAGTTCATCGGCACCGCCTACTTCAAGGACTTCGCGCAGGCGAAACTCCAGGCGGGGCAGATGGAGGGCATCTCCTTCACCAAGGACGACAAGGGCGGGATGGTCCTTCTCGTCAAGGAGCAGGAGAACGCCGAGCCGGCGACCCCGCCCAAAGAACTCCCCGAGGAGCAGATGGCCCAGCGCATCCAGGCCGAACGGGCGCAGTATCAGCAGATGCGGCCCATGGTGGCTGCCACCCTCGGCACGATGAAGATGGACGTCTCGTTCCGCCTGCCCGGCACGCTGGCCGAGGTCAACGGCTTCAAGAAAGAGCCGGGCGGCGCCGTCCGCCTGACCTTCGACGGGGCCCAGATGCTCAAAGCCCTGGACGAACTCATGGCCGACGACGCCTACGTCCGCCAGAACGTCCTCGCAGGCGAAAAGGGCGCCGGCGGTCCCCAGATGGACCCGCCGACGCGCGAGAAACTCTTCGGCACCAAGGGCCCCCTGCGGGCACGCGTGACCGGGCCCTTCAAGCCTCTCTTCCCGTACGAGTCGGAGGCGGCGGCGGCCAGGGCGGCGTATCCCGCGATGATCGAGCGCCTGGGCCTCAACAACCTCCCCGCCCCCCCGCCCACGCCGACCCTGCCCCCCGGCTTCGGCCTTCCCGAGGGACGCAAGGGGATCGGGGGCTAGGGCGCCGCGCAAAGAGCGGCACAACAGGATTGAGGAAGGCGCTCTGGCCGCCCCGGACCTGCGCGGTATAATCCTTAGGCAGGGCCATCGAAGGAGGCGTGCGATGAAGTTCTATTCGTTCCAGATCGTCATCGAGAAGGAGCCGGAGGACGAAGGCTACTACGCCTACAGTCCGACGCTGCCCGGCTGCTTCAGCAACGGCCGGACCATCGAGGACGCCAAACGCAACATCCGCCTCGCCATCGAGCAGCATCTTGCCTCTCTGTTGGCTCACGCCCAACCCGTCCCCCAGAGCGAGAGCCTTGTGCACGTCGAGGAACTGACCGTCGGGATGCCCGAATGAGCCGCATGCCCCAGGTGACGGCACGTGAACTCCTGCGGTTCCTGAAGGCCCAAGGTTTCGCTGAGGATCGACAGACCGGAAGTCACCTGACGCTGTGGCACGAGGGGCGCCAAGTGTCCGTCACGGTTCCAGTGCACACCGGTTGCGACGTGGGTCGCGGCTTGGCCGTTCGTATCCTCAAGGACGCCGGGTTCTCCGTGCAAGATTTCCTGCGCCTGCGGTGAGGCGCGCCAGGTCCGCAGGGCCGCCGTGCAGCCACGTCAAGAGACCTGCGTCGGACCGCTCAGGCTGAAGCGCTGCGGCGGCGCCAGAGCATCGCCACGGCCAGCATCGCGGCATAGGCGGCCAGCGCCCAGTACAGCACCTGCACCATCAGGCCCGTGTACTCGTCGAGGACCACCGCCAGCGGGTAGTAGACCGTGAAGGCGGCCACGAGCGCGAGCGACTGGTGGGCGGCGAACGTCCGGCCCCACCCCAGCCACAGGTACAGGGCCGCCAGAACGAGCGTCGCCACGGCCGCCAGGACGAAGCACGCCGCGAAACTCGTCAGGTGGTCCGACAGGTACGCGACGAACGTGTAGAACAGGTAGTACGCCACCACCAGGACGCCCAGGCTGAACAGGTGCGTCTCCCGCCCCAGGAGCATCCACGTGACGACGAGCCCTGCGGCCAGGAGCATCAGCCCCAGCGGCGCCTCATGCAGCAGCCGCGCCACGTACCACCCCGGCTGTGTGATGTCGGGCAGGATGACGCCCATCCCCAGGCTCGTAACGGCCGACGACATGTCCCACTCCAGGACCATCGGCTCGCCGTCGGCCGGCGAGGCCGTGCGGACGTGCGGGGTCACCGAGCCGATGGGCAGGCCCATGTGGTCTTCCCAGGTGAAGCGGCTGTCGCCTTTCTCCTTTTTCTCCTTATCGGGGTGGATGCGCATCGTGACCTTGTACTGCTCGCGGTGGGCCATGTGGGCCGGCGTGTAGCGGACGAACTCCATGCCGCGCGAGGCGTAGGCGATGCCGACCTGCACCTGCTGCCCCGCCTTCATCGCCATGGTCCAGGTCTGCGCGTTCTCCTTCAGGACGAGGTTCTCGGTCCAGTCGGCGCCGTCCACCTTGATGGTGAACTGGTCGTAGATGCCGTGGTCGGCGGGCATGGGGAAGCGGAACTCGGCCTCCGTCTCGGAGTCGCTTCGGTTCTTGACGGTGTAGGCGAGGCGCCACGCGTCCTCGTAGCAGGTGTAGAAGGCCGAGCCCTTGCGTCGGTAGTTCATGCGGACGTCGACCTCGACGGAGCCGCGGACAATCGAGTTCTGGGGGACCGCCTTTCGGACCTTGCGTTTGACCTTGACGGGGTTCTCGCCGACCTGGTCGGCGTCGCCGGAGCCGATCTCGTCTTCGGGCACCTGCCGCCCGTCCTTGAAGAGGATGAACGTCTTCTCCTCGGTCACGTAGTGGTGGACGGCGAGTTCGCGCTGCTGGTGCGGCTCGCCCCAGTTGGTCCGCATGGCCTGGGCGTTCTGCTGAGTGACCTGGCCGTGTTTCTCGCTGAACAGGCCCGACTGCACAAGCATAGCCCCGCCGAGGGCCGCCACCAGCGTCGCCCCCACCAGGAGCGTGATCAGACCTTGGGCGAGTCCCATGACGACGGCCCGCCACCCGCCGTGCTCCTGGGCCTCGGCCACACCGCGCCGCCAGGATTTCGACAAGAGCAGCAGGACGGCCGCAGCCAGCGCGGCCAGGCCGGCCGCCAGAACGATCTCGGCCTTGCCTCCAAAAAACTCGTGAAGCAGATTGAGGACGTGACGGTACACGACGAACCTCCTCCTGGGTCGGACGAACGGTGGCGCACAGGTCGCGTCGCAGGCACTCGAAATGACGCATCGGACAGGCCGTCGGCAGGCAGGCACCGCCACGCAGTTTGATACCGCGCGGCGGCGGACGTGTCAACGAGAAACGCCGGCTCCGGGAAAAGAAAAACGTGCCGCACGCCCTGCTCGTGGCCGACCGCCGCGCCCCGCCCGGGGGATTTACGGCGCGTCCTCGGGCGGGTCGAAGTCGCGCCAGGTCAGTTCCGTCTCGAACCGCTGGTACTGGCGAAGGTAGTGCAGTTGCGAGAGGTGCCAGCCGGCGGTCCCGTCGTACCCGGACGCCAGGCAGACGGCGGCTTCGAGCGAGTGGTACCCGACGGCCCAGGGCAGCCAGACCTCGTCGGGAGGACTCGGCGAGGCCGCCTGCTCCAGGTGCCGCATCAGAAAATCCATCTCGGTCTCATCCGGCTGACGGGCCGCAGGCGTCGCGAACCGGGCCGCCGCTACGGCACAGTACACCTTGTCCCAGTCGCCCAGGGCCAGCCACGCGGTCCGGCTCGACCCGCGCATGTTTCCATATTGGGTCAAGAGTTGCCGAAGGTGCGCATCGAGCGCCGCCACGAACTGTTCCCACGGCTTGGCCGGGATGGAGAACGCATCGAGGTTCACGACACCGACCCCTGCAAGCCCCGCCTGTTCGGCCACGGCGCGGTGCCTCAGGACCTGGAACATCGAGCGGGCGTCGAGCGACGCGTCGAGCCACGTGGAGTCGCCCCTGGCGGCGGAGGTCAGGTTCCGGGTTAGGTCCTGACCCAGGTGCTTGAGCGCGGCCTTGTAGGCCGGGCCCACCAGGTTGGCGGCGATCTGCGCGTGCTCCGGCCCGGGGAGCCGAAGTTCGGCCAACTTGCGGAACGGCCCGAAGAACACGTCCAGGTCGCTTCGCAGCGTCTTCGTGTCGGCCGAGGGGTCCAGGATGATCTTCTCCATCCGGCGGACGAGTTGCCCGTACAACGGTCCGGCCTGATTGGGGACGTACTTGGCAGCGGCCTTGACGGCCTCGTCGGCCTGGACGAGCCGCTTGACATCCCCGGCCAATCCGCCGACCTTCGATGCGACCTCCTCCAATGCTTCGATGTCGTCGTGCGGCGCCTTTCCGAGGGCTTCGGCGGCCTCCCGAAACGCGGCGACAGACTGCAAACAGAGAGGCTTGAGTTGGCCGGCCATGTCGGGCGGCGGCCACCCGTGGATGCGGCCGAGCACCTCGATGGTCACGCCGATGTGCTTCTGAAACGCGTACTGGTGGGAGTAGGCCTTCGAGTCCTTGCCGAAAGCGCCTTCGCCAATCTGCCTGGCCCGCATCAGGCCCTGGCACGCCTCGGCGCTCAGAGGACTGCGGTCCAGCGCCCGACGGTCGGCGTCGCCCTTGCACATCAGGCGCAGGCGCGAGATCTGCCGCCTTCGGTACGCCGGGTTCGAGAGGTTCTCGAGCGTCTCGGTGAGCGATTCCTGGCGCCGGACGATGAACTCCGGGTACGCCGACTTGCTGGCGGTCAGTTCCCGGATGTGCTCGGCCGTGCTGGCAAGGACGTGCAGCAACTGCTCGGCCTTCTTTCGGCTGCTCGGCACCTTGAGTCCGCTCTCCGCCAGGGCGACGAAGTGCTCCAGTTTGGCCCGGATGGCCTCCCACCCCTGGCCCTGGATGGAGGTGAGGGTCTCGGAGACCTTCTGGATGGCGGCCTTGTCGCCGGCCGTCAGGCCGGTCGGTTCGGCGTCGGCCGGCGCCTGCCCGGGCGTCTCCAGCGCCTTCAAGCGCTCATCGAGTTCGGCCAGCGTCCGCTCGGCCTCGTAGACGGCCAGCAGGCCGCCCACGAATGCCGGGAGGGTCTTCATCCGCGTCTCGCGGCCGCGCGCGGTGCTGGCGTCGATCGTGTTGAAGTCCTCAACGGCCTTGGCCATGCCGCCGATGCCGTCCTTGGCCTCGCCCAACGCCTTGAGCATGACCTGGCGCCGGGGACCCTCGGGCATCGGAGCGGTTTCCCTGGCGAGGTGCGCTGCCACGTCGTCCAAGAGTTTGTCGATGGCCCCCACGTTGTTGCAGAGGTAGGCGCCGAGGGCATCGAACTGGTACTTCTCCGGCGTGCTGCTGCCAGACCAGCCGCGCGCCAGGCCGATCGACGCCATCCGCCGCACCGCCAGGCGGGCATCGAGGGCAGCGGCCACGGCGCCCTGTGGCCGTGCGCGCAGGCCGAGGCGCTTGATGCCAGCCTCCATGTCGCGAAGGGCCGCATCGTGCCACATGGCCTGGCACTTGATGCGGTTGCCGTCGGCATCGGTAGGGCCGAGTTCGTGCTTGGCCGATTCGAGGCCGTTGATCAGAACTCGGCGCTGATCGGGGTCTTTCTCGGTGCGGAGTTGCTTCTCGATGCTGTTGATGCGCTGCGTCAGACGTTCGCTGCGAGTGGGCTCCCTGGCAGCACTCAGCGCGGCCGAAACCGCCACCAACCCGAGAGCGGCCGCGCCCACGAGAACGATTCGCCTTGCCACCGTTTGCCTCCGCGCCTCGGCGCCGCAAGAAAACAGATGCGCCCAAATCATTTAGCGCGGCCGCTGGCGCTCGGTTACGGCGAAAGGCGGTCCCGGGGCCGTCCGGCCCCCGGCCGGCGTCACCGTTCCTGGCCGAGGGCGCTGGTGCGGCCCTCGGAGAGGCCGTCGGCCAGGCCCTGGCCCACGTTGAGGCTGGCCACGATGCCCGCGATGAAACCGCCCACCCATTTGACGGTCTCGAGGTCGTGGCCGGCCAGCACGAGGCTCACCACGGCGGCGATGCCGATCAGGCTCAGGATCATCTTCTTGCTCTTCAGGAGTTCCGTCATCGTTCGCGTTCCTTTCATTCATGTCCGAGCCGCGACCGTGAGGGAGCGGACCGCTCGCTCACGCTGGCCGCTCGGTGGCCTCCCGCCGGCCTCATGCTCCCATCAGCGTAACCGCCACCTGCCGGGCCAGGGCGACGAGCGTCACAATGGTCTCAGGCACGAGCCGCTCGTTGTCCAGGCGGCGCTTCAGTTCCGCGAGATCCTGCGGCGTGACGGCCGGTTCAAGGTCGCCGAGTTCAAACAGGTCGGTCGAGACGGCATCCAGCGGGTCGGCGGCGCTGTTGGCGTTACGACCGGCCACCTGTTGGGCCGCCTCGAGGAACTCAACGGCCGCCCGCTTCAGGTTGGCTTGGGCTTCCTGCATGGTTGCTGCTCCTTTCGGTTTCGTAGTCTTCGATCGCCCGGCGGGCTTCGGTCTCGCGTACGAACAGGCTCCGCAGCAGGGAGGCCAGGCGCCCGTATTCGGCCACGAGGTCGAGGGTGTCCTCGGCGAGTTCGATGGCCCGCCCGATGGCGGCCTGGCGCTGGGCGAACTGGCCGTCGAGGCGGGCCAGCGCGGCGCGGTACTCGTCTTCGAGGGCGATGCGCTTAGCGAAGGTCTCGACGGCGGTCGCCACGTCGAGCCGCCCCTCGGCATCGGCAGCCTGGGTCAATGAGGCGGCCAGGGCGGCGTCCAACTGGGCCCGCTTCTCGGCGGCCAGTTGAGCCGTGACCTTCTCGTGATACGCGGCCATCTCGTCGCGGTACTGGACCATGGCAGCCCGTTGCAGTTCCTGGCTCCGCTCCAGCGCCGCCGGCACGCCACACCCCGCGGCGGCGAGGACGAGGAGCGTTGCTGCCGCGAGCGTGCACCGCATGAATGCGCGGGTCATTGGGTGTCTCCTTCATGGGGTCCGGGCGGCCCGAGTTCCCCTTGCCGGGGCCGGACCGCCAGCACCAGTTCGTACATCTCGCGCCGCAGGTCCTTGAGGTCCTGGCGGGCCTCGTGGCGGACCGCGGCGACCATCTCGACGGCCGAGGGGTGCGGCTGCGCGGCGTGCCGGTCGAGCCAGTACGCCACGCCCGCCACGTTCATTCCGCCGCTCAGCAGTTGGCCCCCCGCGACGAGCACAATCACGAGGCGCCGCAGGCCCCGAATCTCCTGCCACGTGCGGGCGTTCGCGTCGCGCTGCTCCTGGCGAAGCGACTCGCAGACGTCGCGCGACACGTACGGACCGTCGCCGGGCGCATGCCTATCCGTGGTACTCAAAGTCCACCTCCACGATGAGTCGGACCGGGCCGGTCACGGCCAGCCCTTCCCGATAAGTGCTCGTGTAGTCCGGACCGCCGGGGCTCCATGCGGGACGGTCGGACGTGTCGTCGCGCGTCGAGCGGATCACGAGCGACGTGTCGGCGCCGGTGTGGATGGAATCGGCGGGAACCAGGATGCGCTTGGGTCCGTAGTCGGCCGAGTCGAAGGAGCCGAGCGGCGTGCCTTCGCCGTCGGCCACCTCGGCGGTAAACGTGTCGGAGAAATCCGCCGAACCCGGGGGCGCTTCGGTCGTAAAGTCGAGCCAGGCCTCCTGGACGGTGTAGCCCGCCAGGGCGCCCGTGGCGAACGTCATCCGGAAGCGGCGCGACTCCAGGAACCACTGCTCGCTGGCGCCGGCGTCGAACACCTCGCCGCCCATGCCGACGTCGTACGACAGGTTGACCGTCTGCCCGTCGTCATCCCCGTCGAACAGGGCAAAGGTGGCCGCCCGCTCCTCGGGCCAGTTGCTGATGCCGAACGTCAGGCGGTACACGCTGTCGCGCCGCTCGCTTTCGCTGGCGGTGGGCAGAATGCGGACACGGTCCAACCGGTTGACCGTCTCGTAGAGTTCCCTGAAGATCGCGGCATAGGGCGGCGTCCAGGGGTTCGCCGGGTTGCCTTGCCCATCCTCGGCCGTCAGGTCGTAGGACCAGCCGTCGGCGCCGAAGGCGTCCTGGCACAGGTTCGCGAGGGTGTAGAGGGTATCGCGGTTGGGGTCCCACCACCGCAGGGGCCACACCAGGTCCAGCATCCGGTGGATCTCAAACTGGAAGTTCGCGACCGTCGGCCATGGCACCGAATCCTTGCCCGTGGGCGTGCCGCGCAACGGGTCCCACCGGGAAAACACCTCCGGCACGTAGCCGGCCTGGACCAGCCCGTCGCGCTCGGCCAGCGCCGCGCGGACCTCGTTGATGATGCCATCGGTATCGAGGGCGTCGCACGGTTCGGGCGGCCATCGCTCGGGCGTCCACGGCATCGGTTCGCTCCTCACACCATCCGCGGCGGGTGCAGCACGATGGTCCACCCCGCGGGGGTCCAGACGATCGGCACGTACCGGTCGAAACCGTCCGGGCCGGCCAGGTACCCGGCCTCGTCGGGCCAGAGTTCCCCGATGTTCGGCACGCCGGCGACGGGGTCGCCGTCGTCCTGGAAGCCGCCCGCTTCCCGGCGGACCGGCTGGACGGTGTAGGTCCCGCCGCCGTAGGAAACGATCCGCGCCAGCCGCTGCGTCCAGCGCTCCACCGGAACGTTCGCCAGGTACACCATGTCGGGCGGGGTGCTGCGGTCGAGCCGCTCCTGGACCGGGACAACGGTGTCCTCGGGCACCAGGTGCGCCCCTGTTCCGGCCTCGGCGGTGTTGTGGACGACGATCCCCTGGAGTCCGCCGGGCACGGCTTCCCACTCGACGTGGCCGCCGGCGTCGGTGCCTTTTGGCCGCACCTCGTCCGCGTAATACCGCTCGTCGGGCGGGCTGCCCGGGGCGCCGCTCGTGATGCGGCACCAGAGGGACCGGTACGGCGGTCCGCCGGGACTGATCTCCGCCCACCGGTCCTTCGGGCGGTCGGCTTCCAGGTGGCGGTCGTCGCCCCGGTCCAGCGCGATGCCGGGGCCGTACATCCTCAGTCGGTCGGTTTCCATGAGGGCGGTCTCACTCCAGTTCGAGTTCCGTTCGCGGCGCCGGCGCGAACGTGAGACGGACCCGTTCCACGACGGGAGCGGTGGCGCAGGCGCCGTGCTCTCGCGCCAGGTCCAGCCGACGGCCGCGCAGGCCCAGGACCCGCTGGCCAACGCGGTGCCCCATGGCCAGGTACGGAATCTCGATGCGCGTCGGCGCCGGCGTGCGACGGTCAGCCAGGTACGCGGCGCGGACGAGTTCCTCGAGCCGTGCCGAGTCGTCCGCCTCGTCGGCGCCGGCCTGGCCGTAGAAACGGCTCGTGGGCGCGACCCGGCGGTAGCGGTATCCGGCCGGGACGTTCAGGTGACGCGTGCGGCCGGGCAGGTAGATCGATGCCTCGTCGGGGTACGCAGCCGCGACGACGGCGTCGCTCTCGATGGCGGCGGTCACCCGGACGCGCACCTGGTCCCGCATGGCAGCGGCGATGTACCTCGGCGGCAGCGGGTCGTCCGCCAGGTACAGACCACACTCGTTCTTGAGGACCCGGACGCCGAGGTTCATCTGTTCCCACGCGGCGCCGCCGTCGAGCGACAGTTCGGCGTAAACGCCGCGGCTTCGGCCGAGGCCGTCGCGCGACAGGCACGGCAGCAGACGCCGCCGGCGACGGACGTAGGGCGCCCCCTCGAAGAGGGCTGACAGGTCCACCGCCGGCCCGCGCTCGTACGGGTCCTCGCTGTAGGCGCCCGTCTCGTTGAGGACCCACTTGCGAAAGACGTCGCGGACCGTGTCGAAGTCCGGGTTGGCGCTCGGGCTGAAGTCGTCGGGGTCGTAGGTCGCAAGGGCGTCGTCCCAGCCGGCCACCAGGTCGAAGGTGGACTCGTACACCTTGCGGTCGCCGCGGGCCACGTAACGCCGAGGCGCCGAGTCGAAGCGCAGCCGGACGCTCAGCGCAGCGAGGTTGGTGGCGGCCGGGTCGTACCGCCGGCCGGGAGGCTGATGGGCAAGCCGGACGGCCGGCGCGCGGCCGGGATACCAGATCTCGAGCCGCCGGCTGAGGCCGGCCGTGTGCGGCTCGGCCGTGACGACGATGCGGCCGCCGGCCAGTTCCAGCAGCGCGTCCAGCGCCTCGACAAGCGTCTGCCCTTCGAGCGAAACGTCGCGGATAACGAGGGCGTCAACCGCGGCGCGGACCTCGCTCGGCGAGGGCACATCCACGTCTGCCGACGCGCCGTGTTCGCAGAGAAGGTAGGCGATGGCCTCGTCCAGCGTCCAGGCCGAGGCATCGGCCCCGTCGGGTGCGAAGACGGCATACGAGTCACCGGTGCCGGGATCGTAGGGCTGGCCGGACGCGTTGGGCCGGCCGTCGGGGTTGAACACCAGGGGCAGACCTTCGACACGGTCGGCGTCGCCACCGGCCGTCCAGGCCCGCTGTCCGCCGACGCGCCGCCGGAGCAGTTCGTTGGCCGAGTCCTGGGCCTCAAAGCGAAGGCTCTCGCCGCGGGGGTCGAGGTTCATTTCCACGTGTCCGATTCGGCCCTCGAACACGACGAGGTCCTGGCTGCCGGCACCGGGAAACACGCCCCCGCGAAGCAGCGTGGCGTGAACCGCCCGGCCGGGCCGGATCGACGCCGCGACGTCCTCCAGGCGGACCTCGTCTCCGGTGGCAGGACTGTGTCCGAAGCCCACCGAGAACCACGCCTTCGGCGCGGCGCCCATCTCAGACTCCACAGAGTCCAGGCGGATGCGCGGCTGGGCGAGTCCGTCGATCCAGACCCGGACTTGCGGCGGCACCAAGCGCGTCGGGCCCGCGGAACGCCCGAAGAATACGGCGGTGTTCGGCTGCAGGGTCATGGGGCGATCTCCGCTTCGAGGGCGTCCACCTGGCCGGGAGGTGTGGCGTCGGGCGTGACCCGGGCGACGGCGGGCTGCTCGTCCCACACCCCGCCGGCCGTCACGGCGCGGACCGCCAGTTGATGTTCGCCGCCGGGTGCCAGCGGGTCGCTCGCCCACGCGTACCAGACCTGGCCTTCGCACCACGGCACCTCGTCGAGGGGCGTTTCATAGTTGATGGTGCCGGTGCCGCCGTCGCCGAAGATCCGGAAGGTCTGCGGCAGGACGCCGTTGTGTCCGACCCTGTACTGCCACCGGAGCCTGGCCGCGCCGAGGGCCAGGGGAACCGCGGCGGCGGCCAGGGCCCCCGCCGGCCGGTCCGGCACGTGCTCGCCCTGAACGCCGGTCTCCAGGCGAACTTCGCCCTGCGCCGCAGGACTTTCCCTGCCGTTCGGGTCCACAGGCCGGATGGCAAACCAGTGAACGCTTTGGGTGTCGAGGACGTCGGTCTCGACGTCGGTGACGCTCGGACCCACCTCGGCCCACGGCTCGGCGTAGTCGAGGGACTCGGGCCCGGGTCCGGTGGCGTGGTAAAGGTTGTACCCGGCCTCGCTGGCGATGGCCTCGACGGCCTCGACGGTGGGCGAGGCGAGGCGGCTGGCGTCGGCTTCGAGCGTCGCTCGCCACTGGAAGTACCTCGCGTGCGGCAAGTCCGCCGGGTCGCCGGAGTACGGCTGCCACACGGCCTGGGGGGTACCGTTCATGTCGGTCTCATCGGCGGCGCGGACCTCCCAGTCGGTCTCACACCCCGGAGGCAGGCCCTGGGTGCGGACCAAGTCTGCCCAGTCGGCCGCATGCCGGACCGCATCGAACGTCGGCGACGTGAACGTCCCCGACTCCAACAGCCGATGCGGAGTGAAGGTCGATCCGTACCGGGCGCTCGCCGAGAGCCGAACCTCGTCGAGGACGGCCGAGAGGTGGTCGGTCTCGTCGGGATGGCAGCCGATCTTGAGCACGAGGTCGCCGGCCGGCAAGGTCCCAAGGCTGGTTGTGTCCTCGGCCCGTTGAACCCCATTGACGTAGAGTCGAAGGGTGTTTGGATAGTCGAGGACCGCCGCGATGTGTATCGGGTCGGGAGCGGCCAAGAGGTTGTCAACGTCCGTACCACCCCACTCCGCCCACCCTTTGTTCTCGCTGCCGGTTCTCAGATACGCCACGACCCGCGAGTACACAGGATTCGTGTGCCGCCGCCCGTACAGACGCAGGCAATCGTCGGCTCCGCTCCCATAGGCCGCTATCCAAGCGTTGTCGGCAGCACCAGTGACAAATCCCCAGTCGCGCAGCCACACTTCCATCGTCAGTGCGCTGCGGGCTGGCTGGCCGGGGAACGAGGCGTCCAGGTAATCGCCCTGGTCGCGGACGAAGCGGTAGCCATCCTCCACGCTCTCGGCGCCGTGGTTGGTGAGATCATGGCCGCCGCCCGACTCGTCCTCCAGGCCGGTCCCTTCTCCCTGGCAGCCGCCATCGTGCAGGTGCCAGAGGCCGAGCGTCGAAGCGTCGGTGGCGAACTCGTCGAAGTCCACCTTCAGCCCGGCGCCGGTGACGATGCGCGCCCCGTCGCGGTCGCCGTCGGCAAAGTTCGTCTCGTCCATGCGGAAGGTCAGCATGACCGGTGAACTCCTCGTCAGACGGTTCCCAGGTCCACCTTGTAGGTGGTTGCGCCGACGCGGACGCGCAGTTGCCCGAGGTCGGAGCGGACCCACTGCTCGCCATCGGCGGGCGAGGCCGGGTCGTCGGTCCGCACCGGGACGAGCCAGGCGGCGGCGTCGATTGCGTCGAAGTTCGCATTGAGCACCTCGTCCCAGTCGCCGACGTGATCGCCGTGGCCGGGTTTCTCGAGGTTCAGGTTCGGCGTATACGTCGAAGCCATGTCACGTCCCCTTTCTTCAGGGTCTCTTCTTTCGTGCGGCTAGAGGTCGGGGCTCGGCTGCCAGGCGAGCGCGGCCCTGCGGGTCTGGGCGTCATAGGCTGTCAGCCGGAAGTTATGGGGGAGGCGGGGCAGCGGCGCCACCGAGATCTCGACCTCTGCAGCGCTGGCGAGACGGTTGCCTGCGGCGTCCACGGCGACTACGGCCAAGCGCCACGTGCCGGGTTCCAGCAGGTCGGTCGTCCAGCCGTACACCGCGCCTGCCTCGCCGTACGCACCCACCCCGTAGCCGCCGCAGCCGTACCCCCAAGGCACCAGGCCGCCGGGCCGTGCCGGGATGGGCAACTCGTTCAGCGGCGTGCCGTAGTCGATGGTGCCGGTGCGGTCGTCGCCGAAGACGTCGAAGGATTCGAGTCCTGAGTCCAGGTAGTGGCCCGCCTGCCATGTCAGGCGCACCTGGGCGCCGGCATCTTCCGCGAACCCCCCCAGCAGGTTGCCGAAGTCGGTCCACCGGTCCGGGGAGTCGACCGCGATGATCTCGACCAGGAGCATCTCGGCGGGCCCGTTTGGGCCGACCGGGGCCGACACGACCAGCCGCCGATCCTCCGGCTTTGCCGTCACTGCCGACAGTTGGCCGTTGACGTAGACCTGGTGCCACCGGCCCTCTTGCGCCGAGTCCCAGGCGGCCTCGATGGCGCCGGGGGCCACGGCAGCGCCCTCGGGTCCTGTATCGAGGGCCAGGGGCCGAACGCGAACATGCGTGATGCCTTCGGTCGAGTAAGACACGGTCACCTCGCGAGTTGCCGATACGTGATCCTGTAAGGCTGGTGCCACTGTGTCCCGACGCGGGGGGGGCCGAGGCGGTCGAAGCGCTCCAGCCGACAGTTCGGGCAGTCCACGCCCTCCGGCGTGGTGAGCGTGTAGGCGCGGCCGTCAACGAACGCCTCGATGGCCGCCTCGAGGATCGCCAGGGCCGGCGCGGAGCCGGCCGACAGGACGCCCGTCTGGTGGATGTCGCGCGGTCCGTCGCCCAGATCCAGGGCCAGCCCCCCGGCCAGGCCGTTGAAGACCTGGTCGGCAACGCGGCGGGCCGGGCTGCCGACTTCCACGACGTGGGGACCGGAGGAGAAGAGCGCCTCGTCGTCGAGCATCGCGGCGCCGGTCATCGACTCGACCCAGTAGCCGGACGCCCCGGCGAAGGCGAGCGCCGTCGGCCGACCCGGCACGGTTTCGCAAAGTTGGACCGCTCCAAGGCGGGTCGCGCCCACGGCGGGGCGGAGCGAGGCGCCGCGCCCGGACGGCGGCCCGTCCTCGGCCTTCCCGCCGAGCAGCGGGGTCGCCTCGACGGCGTCGCAGCAGGCTTCGGCGAGCCAGGCGAGCGCCTCGAAGGCCCGCCCCCCGGGCACCGCGCGGTCGAGCACGCGGGTCCGCCAGTGCACCAGGTGGTACGTGGCGGCAGGCACGTCGGGCCATGCGACGTCCTCGACGCCGGCGGGTTCGAGGACGGCGGCCGGCAGGCGGCTCAGGGGGATCTCGACCGCCTCGTCCGCGCGGATGAGGCGGACCACCCGCAGACCCGCGACGGCGGTGAGCGTTTCACGAATCGCTTCCAGAATCGCGAGATCGGCCACGTTCATCGCACCCTCCTCAGTCTCGTCGGAGCCGATGGCTTGCGAGCGTCCGGACGTCGTCGGGCAGGCCGTCGGCATCGCGGTCGAGGACAAGGCGTGCCTTGGCGACCTCGTCCTCGTACATGCGGGCGTAATGCTCGGCCTTGCGCGCCAGGCCGCTCGCTTCCGGTCCCCCGGCCGCCTGACCGCGATAGAGGGTGGCCAGGACGAGCGCGACACTCGGGCGGCGAAGGCTGCGATGCTCGGCGATCCACCGCGCCAAGTCCCCGCTCTGGTTGGAGGCATCGGTCTCCAGGCCGAACCTCGCGAGGAGCGCCCAGCGCGCCTCCTCGTGCTGCGGGTCGAACGTCTGAATGTGGAACTCGAGGTCCGTGGCCGTGGGCAAGGGCACCCACTCGTCGCCGCGCCCCCCGACCAGGCCAGCCATCAGTTCGGTTTCGCTTTCGACGCTGAGGACCTCGTAGTAGCCGTCCACCCCCTGGTCTGCGTTCCTCAGGTGAACGACGTGCCCGGCGCGGACCTTGCTGGTGACGAACAGTCCACCGGTGGCCACGACGGAGAAGGTCTGGCTTGACGCGCCGTCGCCCTGGGTCAGGCACTGGTGGTCGAGGACGATCTCGCGCATGAGGGCGGGTTCCCATTTGAGCAGGTCCGCATCGGTCGAGAAGTGGGTCATCGGGCATCTCCTTGCCGCGGGGGTTCGGTTCCCTTCCGCTTCCCCCGCGGGGTGCGGCCTTTCGGATCTGAGATCTCAAATCTGAGATCTCGAATCTCAGACCGCCGCGGGGGAGGCGGGAGGGGCCGGCCGCCGCGCCCAGCGTCCCGCTGGGAGAGCGACCGGCCTCCCGACCGCGGTCAGGCGGTGGCCAGCCCGCGGATCACGCCGTGGGCCGCCTCGTTTCTCAGTTCCAGCGTGTACTCGCCCAGGACCTGGCCCTTCTCGAAGTCGCCCGTGACCGCCAGCGGCCGGTAGTGGAAACTGCGCCCGGCCAGCGGGAGGACCTGGATGCGGCTGGAGTCGAGCAGGACGACGGCATCGCGCGGCACCCACCGCGAGAGCACAACGCGCTGGACGCCGAAGTCGCTCTCGTAGATGGCCACCTGGCTGGTGAACCGCGGGTCGTCGGGGGCGTAGGCCCGGGAGCCCGCGCCGAACTGGCTGACCACACGCTTCTGGTAGCCGTTGACGACGATCAGGTCCACCTGGCCGCTCGACCGCTCCCAGATCAGCCGCAGCGCCGCGTTCAGTTTGGTCTCGTCGAGGCCGTTGCCGGTCGGGAACCCGTTCTCGCCGGGGACGAACCGGTTGGTGGCGAGTTGCGGCAGGACACCGTTCATGGTGCGGCGGACGGTGCCGGAGCCGATCGGGTCGGCCTGGGGCGAGATGCCGCCGAGAACGGTGTTCTCGAGGTCCCTGAGGAGTTCGCGCAGGGCCTTGGCCTTCTGGAAGTCGACCTCGTCGGCCACGCCCAGGTGCCGTACGGCCAGTTCACTGCCGGACACCAGGACGGTCTTCGAGAAGATCTGGGTCCAGTTGCTCCGCCGCGTGCGGACGGTGAAGCGGGCGGCGTCGGCGTCCTGGCCTTCGAGCGAGGCGTTGCCGAGGATGTGCAGCGTGGCGCCAGCGGTGATGTCTTCGGCCGTCGTGCCGCCGTAGCCACGGGTCACCGTGATGGTGCTGGAGCCGACCGCCGTGACGAGGAGCAGTTCCTCCAGGTCGCCGCAGCGGACCTGGTCGCCCACGCGGAACCGGTCCGCGTGATCCACCTCGATCTCGGTGTCGGTCTGCGGGTTGGTGGGGGTCGTGGTGACGGTGTCGGTGTTCGGCAGGAGGGTGTCCTCGAGCCACTCGTGATGGGTGGAGCGGGCCTCCACCTGCGGGTCGCCGAGGGCGTCGAGCAGGGGCGTCTCGAACGGGCTGACGATGCCCACCAGGTCGGAGACGTCTTCGGCGATCTCGGGCAGGCTCGCGCCTGCACCGTACGTTGCTTTTCCGGTAAACGGCATGGTTGTCTCCTTTTCGTGTTTCGGGTTGGCAAGGGCGAGCCGCGGGCTTTGCCCGCGGGCACGCGGCCGCGACGGAAAGGTCGCGGCTCGATCCGCGGCGGCACCTATGCCCCGACGGCGCGGCGGGCCCTCATGTAGGCCATGACATCACCAGCGCTGCCGCTCTGGCGGGCCTGTTCGGCCAGGCGCTGAGCCGTACGGCGCGGCGCAGCATCGCCCGCCGGTTTGGCGCCGGCCGTCGGCGGCGGCAGAGCAGACAGCGTGCCCACCGGACCCGCCGAGCAGACGCCGCGAAGGTGCGGCTTCTCCTGGAGCAGGGCCTTTGCGAAGGCCGCCGGATCCTCGGGCGGCTCGCCGCCGGTCAGGCGCTCGCGAGCCAGCGCGAGGGCGGTCTCGGTGTCGGTGCAGCCGGCCTTGACGAGTTCGCGCTCGAGGCTGCGGTTCCGCTCGAAGTCGGCCAGTCGCCCACGAAGCGCCTCGGCCTGGCCTCGAGCCTGGGCGAGTTCGGCCTCCAGGGCGGCCTCGCGCTCGTGCCGGGCCTGACGGAGGCCGTCGATTTCGGCCTCGAGGGCCTCGGCCCGGCGCTCCGCGTCCTGTGCGCGGCGTCGGTACTTGATGCTCTCGCGAATGGTCGTCTGCGGCTCGTGCCGCTCCCCCGGCTCATCGGCATCACGGCCGGCGGCCAGGGGCTGGCCCTTCTGGGCTGGTGCTTCCGTGGACATCGTGTCCTCCTTCCAGACAAACCTTGGTGCGGATGCCTCGCCGCTCCCGCGGCGGGCCTGGTCGCTTATGCCGCGTCGGGGCTGTAGCCCAGTTCGCGGAGCACGGTCTCGGCGGGGACGCCGAGTTCGCGTTTGGCCTGGGCCTGCCTGAGTTGCTCCGTGACGTTTTCGGGGAGCGGGTCGGGCCAGTAGAGGCGCGTTGCCCGGTCCTCGGGGGCGGTCTTCAGAATGCCGAACCGGTCCAGCGCGTCGAGGACGAGGCGGTTGGCCTCGACCAGGCCGGCCCCGTAGGTCACGCGCTTCCGCTCGAGCCGCGCCAGCGTCCCCATCAGGACGACTTTCAGCGCGGTGGCGCTGGTCAGGTTGCCGAGTTGGTCGCGCAGCAGTCCTGCTGCCAGGGGGGTCACGCCGCTGGTCTTGTCCATGGCCTGGCGGAGTTGGTCGATGTGGGCGTCCTCGCTGGGGCTGGCGGCATCGCCGCCGAACTCCTCGATCTGGGCCTCGGGGTTGTCGGTGGCCCACATGCGGCCGGGGGCGATGGAGCGGTCCTCAAACCCCTCGAGCCCCTTGCCGAGGTACATCTTGAAACTCTGGAACGTCACGCGGTTGGCCCGGTCCGACAGCCGCGTGTTCAGTTCGTCCTGAAGGGGGATGAGCGGTTCGACCTCGCCGGTGCCCTCGTAGTGCATGGGGTTGGCGAAGTTCTGGACGTGCACGACGGGCACGCGCCCGAGCGGGTTGGGCCCCTCGGCGGCCAGACGGCCGTCCTCATACCGCTGCCACCAGGCGGGGCCGAGGATCTCGATCGTCTCGACCTCGGCGGCGCGTCGTTCGCCGCGCCCGAGCAGGCGCGCCAGGACGCTCGCCCCCGGCGCCAGGCGGTTGGCCTGGCGGTGGAACACCTGGACCCAGTACCGCAGGCGCCGGTAGTCGTGCTCGTCGAGGACGGGCAGGACGCGCGGCGCCTCGATGGCCTCGATCGAGACGACCCGGCCGGCGCGGAGAGCGGCGCGTGTGTCGGAACTGGAGAGGGAGGAGGGGTCGCCGCTCTCGCTGCCGGGGTGGACCTCGGCTGCGTCACCGCTGTTCGGGCGCACGCGGATCACGAGGTCCACAAAACCGTAGACAGCCCCCATGAGGGCTATTTCCTGAACGAGCGACACGCCGCCGCTCGACTCCCACACGGCCCCGAGCGCCGCCTCGATGCGTCGGGCGTCCTGAGGCCGGCGGGCAAGGCTCTCCGTGATCACCGGCTCTCCGGCTAGGAAGTGGACGCCCGTGTCGATCCGCCAGCCGATGTCGTTCTCGACGACGACTTCCTTGCGCGTCAGGGCGGGCTGGGGCACGCCGGTCCCGCCGTAACCGAGGTGAGACCGACCGGTGATCCGGGCCGGCAGGCCGAACTCCTGGGCCTGGTAGTACGGCCGCGAGGAGGCCAACCCGTCCAGGTCGGACGCGGCCGGCACGAGGCCGACGCCGAGCGGCGTCAGGTCGTTCTTGTAGTAGGCCCACAAGCGGCCAAAGTGGAGGGCCCGATCCGGCGCCTCCTGCCGCAGGAGATGCTCGACAAACTCCTCATCGAGGTCCGGGTCGGCGAAGTGCGTGAAATCCAGTTTCATCATGGGGCTCCCACTATCGAGCCGCAGGCTCCGCCCGCGGCTGCATTCGGCGGCGCCAAGCGCGCCCGCGACCACAGGTCGCGGCTCGGGACGCTCGTTTTCGCATGGGCATCGTCCCTCCATAAAAGGATGGCGCGCTCCGTTTTGCGCCCGATTTCGGATGGCTTGCGACCGGCGTGGCTCACGTAAGTCATGCATCGGCAGGGGCTTGCGATTCTTGAAATCCTTCGATTTTCTCCCGGAGGGGGGTACAGGTTTGGATCGCCTCGTTTGGCAGGCTCACCTGTGGCGGGAGGGTCGCCATCGTCGGCACGGCCACGGGAACGGCCTCCCCGCTACCACACTGGTTCTCGCACTTTAGGGTGCCACTCGCGATATGAGGGCTCGGGTGGGCCGTTGCAGCAAGCCTCAGATACCTCGCCCCGACCGTGGTGGGCCGCAACCTTGTGGAGAATCTTCACCTTTCCCGGTAGAATATTTGTGGTATCCACGCCGGACCTTTGGCGGGGGGCTACGGATGTCGAAACACACGTTCCTTATTCCCGTCCTGATGGTCCTGACTCTCGGCGTCGTCCTTCCCAGGCGCCTCCCGGCCGCCGATGAGCCCGGCCTACCCACCCGCGAGCAATTGGACCGGGCTTTCGCCTGGTTCGACGGCCTCGGCTTTCCAAGCGTCAAGGGCCGCCCGTTCGTCACCGTGTCGACGGGGGACGCCGACTGGTTCTCTGAGCCTCCCGCGAAGCAGTTCATCCCCGCCTTTCTGCTCGAGGAGAAGGGAGAGACGTTCGTCGTTCTGACGCTCGGCCTTGAGAAGGCCGGGTACACAAAGACGCCGCCGGGGACGGAACCGATGGAGCAGGTCTATTACCGCAAGGCGGACCTCCGGGAATGGGCGACCTCGGCCCTGGATTCCCTGGCGGCCGGGACGTTTCGCGACCGGCCTCTCGGCCGGCGCGAACTCGGCAAGAACGGCCGCGTGTTCGCGCTCGCCCGTCACTGCGCGAGCCACGGACATCTCGACCTCGCGTCGCGGCTGTGCGCCCACCTCCTGAAACAGAGCCACGCCGGAACACCCATCAAGGATGTCGTGGAGCGTGACTTCGAGTGGTTCATCACGCGGCGGGCGTTCGACGCGCAAGGGGATCTCAGCCTCAGCCGTCCTGAAGTGCTGGAGAGGTTTCGGGTCTACCTCCGCGCCTTCCCCGACGAGTTCCCGGAGGCATGCAGGAAGGACATGGACCTCCTCGAGCAGATGATCAAGGAGGATGAGGAGCACGCCCGCAAGCAGACCAAGCCGCTGGAGAAGATGACGCAGCAGGAGCGCATCGCGGAACTCATCTGGCGCTTGCGGGACCAACGCGGCTATAAGTTCTCCAATCCGGGCACGGTGGACTTCTTCGTGGAGCGCTATGGCCAAGACCCTGACACGCCTAAATTCCCCGCCTCTCAACTTCTCGACATCGGTCTCGATGCGGTCCCCCGCCTGGTGGAGGCGATGACGGACACGCGCTTCACGCGTGCGATGGACCCCGACTGGGGGCAGGACTACCGCGTGGGCGACTGCGCGTGGGTAATCCTCCAGGAGATCGCCGCCCGCGATTTCGGCTGGGACCAGACCAAGACCGTCGATCAGGTCGGCAAGGAGACGATTGCTGCCGCACAGGCGAAGGTCAGGAAATGGCTTGCGGATTTCCAGAAGAAGGGCGAGAGGCAGATGCTCATCGAGGGCACCGCCGCCGGGGACGAGAGTTCACCAAAGCAGGCCGCGCGGCTCATCGAGAAATACCCCGAAGCGGCGCTCAAGGCCGTGACCGAGGGGGCGAGAAACGCCGAGGGCTGGACCCGCGAGAGACTCGTGCAGACGGCCGCGGTGCTCCCGGGCGACGGGCCGGTCCCCTTCCTCCTGGAGGAGATGAACGCGGGTAAGGCGCCCGTCCTGGCCGCGGCCGCACTCCTCAAGCGGGGCCGACCCGAAGCGGTGCCGGCGATGGTCGCCTTGTGGGACAAGGAGAAGACGAGGCAGGGCTCCTCGGATCTGATCGCTTTCCTGGCCTCCTGCGGCGATCCGGCCGGCGTTCGGGCGCTGGGCAAGGACTTCGGCACGTTGCCTGTGGCCACGCGCTTCTCGATCATTTCGGCCCTTGGACCGAGAGGGGGGTCGGTCCTTTTCGTGACCGCCGGAGGGGAAGGCCCCGCGCTGCCCCAGGAGGAGTCGCGGAAGCAGGCAACGGACACCGCGGCGCAAGAGGTCCTCATTGCGGCACTCGACGACACCGAAGCCTACTGGGGATGCAGCGGTACGTGGAACGGCAAGGGCTTCACCGATCCGAGGGTCTGCGACATGGCCGGGCTCGTCGTTTCCATGCGATGGCCGAAGAAATGCTTCTTCGATATCGACGCGTCGTTGTTCGAGCGCAACGTCGCCCGGGTCGTGCTGCAGAACGTCTGGCGGAAAGAGCACGGGCTGGCTGAGTTGCCGCTCCCCGAGCGGCGGAAGCCCCCGGAGATTGCGCCGGAAGTCGCGGCACCGCTTTTTGCGCGTCTGAAAGCCGCGCGCACCGACCAGGAGCGTCGAAAGGCCGCCGCCGCCATCGAGGCCCACGGCCTGCTCGCGCTCCCACCCGCTCTCCGGCACCTCGACGGCCTGGAGAAGGATGCAGAGGTGCGCCCGACCCTCGAGGACCTCGCCCGCCGCCTCTCCTGCATCGTGGCCGAGGCAACGTTCACGAAGGACTCCGTCAAGCCCGACGAGGAGTTCCGCAAGGTCATCGAGGATCTCCGTGGAAAGCCACTGACCGCGGACGCCTTCATGGGTGTGCTCTATCATGTGGTGCGCAGGCTCCCGCCGGGGACGGTGGGCATCCGGCTGGAAGCGGTTCGCGAGGACGACGGGGCGGGCGTCACACTGAAGGCAAGCCTCCTGGGAGAGGACTACCGTCCCCACGGGTCTCCCTGGAGCTGCGACGAGAGCGTGGAGATTGGCGGCAAGTACGCCGGGGGAAAAAGGGGCGCTGCCGCCCGGTCCTTCCTCCTCGAAGGAATCGCCCACGCGGAGCTCATCGCCGGAATCGCGAAGGCCCTCAACGCTCCCGTGAAGGAGCGCTTCCGCATCACCGCCACCATCGCCCGAGCCAAGGAGGAGTGATCCGCCTTCGGGAAGCCGGCCAGCCCTGTCAGCCCTCGCCGACGCCGGTCTGCGCCGCGGCTGCGGCAAGCGGCTCCAGGTCGGCTTTCTCCCATTCCCAAGAACTCGGAGAATCAGCGCCGAACCCTCCCCGGGATTAGAACGCCACCGGCCGTCGCCGTACCGGCGACGGCTAAATGCAACCATGCCTCGACCCTACGGGCGGCCAAAGCGGTTGACCCCGCCGCCGCGAGGCGGTACCATCAAGGGTCCTGCGGACGGTGCGTGTCGAGCGTTCGCTCCGGCGGGGGATTGGGTATGGTGGACCCGATGGCGGCAGAAGCGGGGTCTCCGCGCATCGAGCCGCGACCTTTCGAGCCGCGGGCGTTGCCCGCGGGTACGTCCAGCAGGCAAAGAGCCGCGGGCGTTCGAGCCGCGGGCGTTGCCCGCGGGTACGTCGAGCAGGCGAAGACCCTCGGGCGCGCGAACATGCCTGCGACCGAAGGTCGCGGCTCGAAGGCAAGGCTCCCCTGGCCGCGCGCCTCGGGCACCGAACGACTGCTTCAGGGAGGCGTTCTGGTCATCCTGACGGGGTCCCTGGCGCTGGGGCTGGCGCTGGAGCCCTCGGAGACGGGCACGGGCACGCACAGTGCCCTCGGGCTGCCGCGGTGCGGCATGCTGGCACTAACGGGCCACCCGTGCCCGACGTGCGGGGTGACGACGTCGTTCGTCCTGGCGGCCCATGGAAGGTTCCACGACGCGCTGGTGAACCAGCCGTTCGGCCTGATCTGCTTCCTGCTGGTGGTCGCCGGGATGCTGGTGACGGTGGCAACGCTCACCACGGGGCGGAGTTGGGTCCCCATGCTGACGGTTTACGGTGTGGCCGTCCCGGCCGCAGTCTTGCTGACGCTCGCCCTGCTTTCCTGGGCGTACAAGTGGATGAGGACGTGAATCGGCACGCGCGGGCGGCGTGAAGCCGAGGCGGGAAGGCCGGCGGAAGGGAAGGTTGGAAGGCCATGACGAGAGCCAAGGCCGTGCCGCGCCGAAGGATGGCGGCCGTTCTTGTAGCGCTGGCGCTGACGGCGAGCGGCTGCCAAGTCCCCGTGCAGTTCCTGGTGTGGGCCTTTGCGCCGCGGCATCCGAAGAAGACGATCAAGGCCGAGTACGACCTGAGAGCCGAACGCCTGGCCATCGTGCCCTACGCGGGCACCGACATCCTGTTCACCTACCCTGCGGCCCCGATCGAGGTGAGCCGAGATCTCGTCAACGAACTGGTGGGGCAGTGCAAGGATCGCGTCAAGACCATCGTGCATCCGGTTGAGGTGGTCCGGTGGCAGGAATCGAATCTGGAATGGCCCAACATGACGCTCGAGGACATCGCCAAGGCGTTCCAGGCCGACACGGTCCTGTACGTGGAACTGGAGCAGTACACGATGATCGAGGAACGGTCGGCCAACCTGTTCCGCGGCCGCGTGAGGGCCCGTGTCCAGGTCGTCAAGGCCGACGGGGCCCGCAATCCCGTGTACGAGACGACCGTCGAGACGGTCTTCCCCGAAGACCGGCCGGTCGGCGTCCTCGAAGAGAGCGAACGCAGGATCCGAGCGGCGGTGACCCGGTTCTTCGCCCGGGACGTCATCCGCAAGTTCTACGATCACGAGGTCCCGGACCAAGGGGGCAGGATGTGAACCGACCCGCTCAATGCCTGGCCCTGTGGGCCCTGCTGACACTGGCTGCCGCCTGCGGCGCCGGATGCGACGCGTTCGCGTACCTCCTCGTCAAGACGGTGGGGCCCTTCGTGCCCGAGGACGAGCACAAGGCGGAGTACGGCCTCTCGGGCCGCAGCGTCGTCGTCCTGGCGGACCTGAAGGACCCGCTGGTGGCGTCGGAGTTCCCGCGCCTGGCGATGGTGCTGGCGGACGAGATCGGCAAGTTCCTCGCCGAGCAGAAGGCCTGTGGTCCGGTCGTCTCGCAGCACAGCGTCGAGGCCGCACGCCGAACCGAGCGCGACTTCGAGCGATGGTCGGTGGCCCAGGTCGGCACGTACTTCAACACCGATCTGGTGCTGCACCTGGAGTTGTTCGAGTTCCGCACCAGGGACAACCCCAACTCCAACGTGTACCGCGGCTATGCGGAAGCGGCGGTCCGGATCGTCGACCCGGAGACGAACGAGCAGGTGTGGCCGGTTCTGGCCGCAGCGCGCATCGTGACGGCCGAGGCCCTGCCCGATGCCGTGACCGACGAGCCCGGCCGCCAGGAGAAGATCCTCATCGAGGGCTTCGCCGAGAAGATCGCGCGGCACTTCTGCACGTACAAACTGTCGGAAATGCCCCTGAGGCCGAAGGTGAAGTAGCCTGAAGCCCGCCGGCGGGGCCGCCCTACCGGCCGCACCGCCAACCGCTTGACGACGTAAAGCCACTCCCTCTTCACTCGGCGCCGAGGCCTTGCGCGTATGGCGCGCGGCGGGCGTCCTCATTCGCCCTGCCCCGGGGCGGGCGCTGCGCGGATTCCCGCGCCTTGTCGTGAATCCCGGGGCGCTCGCAAGCGTCTAAGGCAGTGGAGGAGGCGGCCCGCCAGGCCGCTCCGCCGGGGGCGACGCATGAAAGGAACGGTGCGACGATGCCCGCCGCAATCTCCAGCCGAGACCGGATGCGGCTCACGCTGGCGGTCCTGCGGGCCCTGCTCGTCTGGGGCGACCCGGACTACGCCTCCCTGTGGTGGATCGCGCGGTGCGCGTCGGTCCTCTCGCGGACCGAGATGCGGTCGGCCTTCGGCGAGGCGCTCGACCTAGTAGCAGCCATCCGGCTGGCCGAAGCGAACATGGAGGCCGACGCCGCGGGCGCCCGGCCCTGCCTGTCGGCGCCCGAGGCCAGTCCCCACGCCAACTGAGTTGCCGAAACCGTGCCCGAGGCTCGTTCCCCACCGGGCCGAGGCACATCGCCGGGACGAGCGCCCGGCGCCAGGGCGGTGGTCGGAGTCCCCTGCCGGCCGCCGCCCAACCTTGGCGCGACGCAGGGTGCCACGGATGGCTTGCCCATCCGTGCCCTCCGAACCAGACTCACCGTTTGGCAGGCAAACGGTGGCACCCGCGCCGTCACCGCACCTCGTCCGGGCCGATGTCGGGCGCCTTGCCCTTGAAGCCATCGTTGATGCCGGGGATGTGGACGCCGGCGTCGATCAGCCCGTCCGCCAGGTCCTTCGGCCGACCGTCTTTGATCGCCGTGTACGGCTCGACGCGCACGTTGTTCGGGCCGAAGCCTTGGTCGCGCGGCAGGTCGGCGAGGCCGCTGTACCGTTGGCCCGACCACTTCAGGAGCGGGCCGTCCCGCGTGTTCGACAGGCAGCAGTGGTCGAACGAGCAGCCGATGGGGTGTTTCTGGGCGTCCTCGACGGCGTACCGCGTGCCGCGCAGGATCGAGTTGCGGAAGTGCATGTTGTCCCACGGCCCGCACACGCTGGTGGCGCAGCGGTCGGGCGCGTTCTGGTAGCCCAGGATGTGGTAGAGGAACACGACGCCCCTGGAGTCGATGCTCACCTTCACCGCGCCCTGCTTGAAGTTGACGTAGCGGTCGCGCAGGACGTAGCACGGCCCCACGGTCACCGGGGCGATCGAGATGCCCTGGAGCGTGTTGAACGTCTCGTTGTGCCAGAACCGCACGTTCATGCACGAGCCTTCGGGCTCCATCGGGTCGTCGCCCATCTCGGTAAAGGTGTTGTGGTGGACGTCCATGTCGGAGTTGACGGCGTCGTTGTGGAGGTCGCCCCAGGTGGCCGGCGCGATGCCGTTGAACCAGCCGCTGATGGTGTTGTGCCGCACGACGCACCCCGGCCCGGCGGCAAGGCTCACCGCCGCCCCCTCCACGTCGTGGCCCTTGCAGGCCTCCCACGGCCAGTCGAAGATGCCCGTGTCGTGAAAGGTGCAGCGCTCCACTACGACCCGCTCGGCGCGGTTGCGGATACTGACGCCGGTGCGCATGGTGTCGAAGGTGCAGTTTCGAATGACGATGTCGCTTCCGCCTCTGAC
>Ga0111188_1004_pt1 | contig 25505 bp, 27 predicted proteins | sample DeeMarSWOR324_28_FD_80358 | JGI IMG/M metagenome (GOLD analysis project Ga0111188, IMG submission 80358) | Planctomycetes bacterium SM23_25
CTTAGGGAAATCCTCACGTCCCCCTGCCGACCGCAGGAGAGGCGACGGCATGGAAACGGGTCAGAAGGCACATCCGGTCAGCCGGTACGCGGCCACCGCGATCGCGTTGTTCGGCCTATGGATACTGTTGACGTCGACGGTCTTCGACGAGTATCTGGCCGAGACCGCCGCCCCCGGGTCCGCGGTCCAGGAGATTGCGGCCGGCGCTCTGGTGTCGCTGATTCTTGCCTTCTGGGGCTACCGCTACCTGACGGCGAGGGGCCTCTCGATCTACTCGCCCAAGCGGTGGCTGTGCCTGTTGGTTTACATTCCTGTCTTCTTCTATGAGTGCGTGAAGGCCAATCTCGACGTGGCGTATCGGGTGGTGCACCCGAAGATGCCGATCCGCCCCGGCATCGTCGCCATCCGGACAAGCCTGAAGTCCGATATCGGCAAACTGATGCTGGCGAACTCGATTACGCTGACGCCCGGCACCCTGACGGTGGACGTCTCCGACGAGTACCTGTTCATCCACTGGATCAACGTCAAGAGCACGGACGTGGACGAGGCGGGCGGGCTGATCGCCGGCCGGTTCGAGAAATACCTGAAGGTGATCGCAGAATGAGCGGCACGCTGCTGATGGTCTTGTTCGGCATCGGGGTGGGGGGAATGCTCCTGTGCTTGCTTCGGGCGGCCAGGGGGCCGACGACGTCCGACCGGATCGTCGGCGTCGACGCGATGATCACCATCACGACGGCGCTGCTGGTGCTGCTGGGGTTGATGCTTAAGCGACGTATTTATCTGGATGTCGCGCTGGTGTACGCGGTTCTGGCGTTCGTGGGGGTGCTCGTCATCGCCCGGTACCTGGAGAGAGGGCTATGATCGCCGCGATCCTTGGTGGCGTCCTGATGGCCGTGGGATGCGTTTTTCTTCTGCTCGGCGGCCTGGGCATCTTTCGATTCCCGGACGTGTACAACCGGCTCCAGGCGGGGACGAAGTGCACGACGCTCGGGGCCGTGTGCACGATCGTCGGGGTGGGCATCGCGGAGCCGACCTGGATCTTCAAGGCGGTCCTCATCGCCGGGTTCATTTTGCTGACCAACCCGATCAGCGCCCACGCCCTGGCCCGTGCCAGCCTGAAGAGCGGCGTCCAACTGTGGGAGAAGAGCGTGGTGGACAAGCGGCGGGAACTGCACCCTGACGCGGCCGACGACCGTCCGGAGGAACCGCGGTGACCGTCCTGGCGACGATTCTGGTTGCCGTCATGATCGCCGCGGCCGTGGCGACCAGCGTCTTCAAGGACCTGATGAACGCGGTGATCGCCTGCGCCGCGGTGAGCCTCATCGCGTCCGCGCTGTTCTACCTGCTGGATGCGCCGGACGTGGCGATGGCCGAGGCCGCCATCGGCGCCGGTCTGAGCACGGCCATCTTCGCGCTCGCGATACGAAAGACCGAGAGGTACGAAGCATGAGAAAGGCGGCCGCGGTTCTGCTCCTTGCCGTGCTGGCGACGGGGCTCGCGCTGGCGCTTGCGGCGATTCCGTTCGGCCGGGATAAGATCGTGGTGGCCAACCACTACATCCGCAACGGCGTCCGGGAAACCGGGGCCACGAACCTCGTGACCTCGGTGGTCCTGGACTACCGGGCGCTGGATACCCTGGGCGAGGTAACGATCCTGTTTGTCGCGGCGGTGGGGGTGGGGGTGATATTCTTTGCGGAACGGCCGCCCCAGCGGGGGCCGCGCCAGGCCGCCAGCGCTATCGTGGTGACCGGCTCGCGCGTGCTCTTCCCGCTCATCCTCCTGTTCGGCGTTTACGTGTTCCTTCACGGTCATCTGACGCCGGGAGGGGGATTCCAGGGTGGGGCCGTCATCGCATCGGGGGTGCTCCTGCTGTACCTGGCGCGGCGCGAGCAGACGCTCCACCGGGAGGCCCTGGGCGTGGCCGAGAGCCTGGGCGGACTCCTCTTCGTAGGGATCGGGCTCCTGGGGCTCGCTATCTCGGGCACGTTCCTGTCGAATTTCCTGGCCAAGGGGCAGCCCAACCTGCTGCTCAGCGCCGGCGTCATTCCGATCATCTACACGGCGGTCGGGGTGAAAGTCGGGGCGGAACTGGCACGAATCATCGGCGACCTCGTGGAAAGGGAGTGACCTCGTGGACCTCCTGGGGCAGAGCGTGTACTACGTCGGCGCGGTGGCACTGCTCCTTATCGGGTTCTACATGGTCCTCGTGAAGGCGAACCTCATCAAGATCATGCTGGGGATCAGTTTCCTGGACACGGGCATCCACGTGCTGCTGATCGCCATCGGCTATGTGCGCGGGCGCACGGCGCCCATCCTGTCGGAGGCCATGCGCCGCAGCGCGGACACGGGGCCGGTCGAAGTGGTTGACCCGGTGCCTCAAGCGCTGGTGCTGACGGCCATCGTGATCGGCATCGGCGTCCTGGCGCTGGGGCTCTCGATCGCGGTGCGGGTTTACGAGCATTACGGCACGCTGGATGCGCGCGAGATTCGGGGGTTGCGATGTTGATCGCGCCGCTTCTGATTGCCATTCCGCTGGCGGCGGCCTTCCTGGCGCCTCTGGTGAGGCTGGTTTCCCGGAGGGCGGTCCGATTCATTCCGCCGGTGGCGTTGCTGGCGAACCTGGTTCTAGGGGGGCTGCTGGTCCCGAGGGCCATGGCCGAGCCCATCGTGGTGTTGATCGGCGGTTGGCGTCCTCCGTTCTGCATCAACCTGGTGGTCGGGCCGCTGGGCATCCTGCTGGCGGTGCTGACGTCGCTCGTCGGCTTCCTCATTGCCGTCTACGCGGTCACGTACATCCGGAAGGAGCCCTCCGACAGCTACCACATGCTCTTCCTGCTGTTGGTGACGGGTGCCACGGGGACCGTGCTGACGGGCGACATTTTCAACCTGTTTGTCTTCTTCGAGATCCTGTGCATTGCCTCCTACGCGCTGACCGCCTACCGCCGCGACAAGGGAGGCACGGAGGCGGGATTCAAGTACCTGGTCCAGGGCACGGTGGGCTCGACGCTCATCCTGATCGCCATCGCACTGGTGTACGGCCGGTTTGGCACGTTGAACATGGCGGACATCGCCGACCGGGTATCCTCGGTCGATTCGATGTCGCTGTTTGTGATCCTGGCGTTGTTCATCGTGGGGTTCGGTGTGGAGGCGGCCATCTTCCCGTTGAACGCCTGGCTGCCGGACGCGCACTCGTCGGCCCCGGCCTCGATCAGCGCCATCCTGTCGGGCATCGCCATCAAGGCGGGCGTGTACGCCATGGCCAGGACCACCTATACGCTGTTCGACACGCCGGGCCTGTGGGGATTCCTCTGCGCCATCGGCGTGGCCACGCTGGTCGTCGGCGAGGTGTCGGCCTACCGTCAGCGGGAGGACGTGAAGCGGATGCTGGCGTATTCGAGCATCGGGCAGATCGGATTGATCGTGTTCGCGTTCGGCCTGGCCACGGCCGACGGCGCCTTCGGCGGCCTGTTCCAGTTAGTGAACCATGCCCTCGCCAAGGCGCTGCTCTTCCTGGCCGTCGGCGTCATGATCTACAAGGTGGGGTCGAAGCGCCTGGCCTCGCTGGAGGGCCTGGGCAGGGAGATGCCGGTCACCTGCCTGGCGTGTGCGGTGGCGGCGTTCTCGCTGGTCGGCCTCCCGCCGTTCGCCGGGTTCATGAGCAAACTGTCGATCGTGTATGCGGCGGTGGCGACGGGCCGGCCCCTCGTCTTCGCGCTGGTCGTCATCGTGCTGGCGGCCACGGTGGTGGAAGGGGGGTACTTCTTCCGGCTCATCCAGATGCTGTATTTCAGGAAGCGCCGGGACCTGGATCCGGTCGGCGAGGCCCCGTTGTCGCAGTTGGCGCCCGTGGTGGTGCTGGGCGTTCTGATTGTGGTCATCGGCCTTTTCCCGCAGGTCCTCACGCCGGTCCTGCGAGGCGGGGCCGACGAGTTGTTCCATCGGGCACAGTACGTGCGGTACGTCTTGGGGATGCCGTAGATGCAGATCGCGATCCTGTTGGCGATTGTCCTGCTGGCTCCGCTGGCGGTCTATCTGGCAGGGCGGCTCCGGTCCGGAGCGCGGAACGCCCTGGCGGTCCTCGTGGCCATGGTCCCGGTCGTCTGGCTTGCCCTGCTCTATGGCCGGACCGCCCAAGTGGACTATTACAGGCTGCCATTCCTCGACCTGACGCTGAGCCTTCGGCTGAATGCGCTGGGGTGGTTCTTTGCGATGGCGGTCGCTGCCATCGGCCTCTTGTCCATCCTCTTCTCGGTGGGTTACATGAAGGGGAAGGAGCGGCTGAATTTCTACTATGCCGCCATGCTGCTCGTGAATGGCTCGATGCTGGGCATCGTCCTGAGCGGCGACCTGATCTCGCTGTACGTGTTCTGGGAGATCATGAGTTGGAGCACGTATCTGGTCATCAGTTATCGGGGCGGCCGGGCGGTGGCGGCGGGCCTGAAGTACATGGTCATGTCGATCGTGGGCTCCTGCGCCATGCTGTTGGCGATCGTCAGCCTCCTGGTGCGCTGCGGCACGCTCGAGATCGAGGCCCTGGCCGGGGCGATGCAGGGCGCCTCGCCGGGCTACGCCCTGTTCATCCTGCTGATGTTCGTGATCGGGTTCGGCATCAAGAACGCGATTCTGCCGCTGCACACCTGGCTGCCCGACGCGCACAGCGAGGCGGTCTCGCCCTTTTCGGCGGTCCTGTCGGGCATCCTGGTACGCATGGGCATGTATGGTTTTATTCTCATCATGTACGGTGTCCTCGGGCTGGGCCTGTTGCGGCGGTTGGGTTCAGGCGTTGTCAGTTTCGGGTACATCTTTGCGTGGATTGGCGCGCTGACGATTGTGATCCCGACGTTCACGGCGCTGCTCCAGGACGATTCGAAGAGGCTCCTGGCGTGGCACGGGATAGGCCAGGGTGGGTATATGATTGTGGGCATCGCCGTGGCCACGCCTCTCGGCATCGCCGGCGGCATCTTCCATACGCTCAATCACTGCATTTACATTGCCCTGTTATTCCTGGTGGCGGGGGCGATTGAGCATCGCACGAACGGGGAGCGCGACCTCAATCAGTTGGGGGGGCTTGCCAAGCGGATGCCGATTACCTTCGTGGGTGGGCTCGCCGGCATATGCGGCCTGATCGGCGTTCCGCTCACGAATGGGTTCGTCAGCAAGTGGCTCATATACAAGACCTTGATTGCGGAGGGGTATCCTTTCCTGGCGTTTGCCGCCCTCATGGGCACGTGGGGGACGATTCTGTCGGTGTATAAGTTTCAGCATAACATCTTTTTGGGGCAATTACCCGAGCGGTACAAGCATGTTAAGGAAGTGCCGTTTGTGATGCAACTTCCGATTCTCCTGTTGACCGCTGCCATTCTTGTTTTCGGCATCTTTCCGGGCATTCCGCTCGGGGCGATCAGCGCCATTCAGAGGTCGTTTGGCCTCGAGGCGCTTCAGGTCGGAGCGTTTTCGGTTCCCAGGGAAGTCGGAGAGTTGAACACGATTATCATCCTGGCGGCGGTGGCGGGCGGATGCCTCATCCCCTACGTCCTGTTCCGGCTGTGCCGTCGCTCCAGGAGCCTCCCGCAGACGGATACGTACGGCGCGGGCTCGTACGCGCCGGCCGACCGATACCAGTACAGCGCCCGGTTCTACGGGCGGGCGTATGAGGTCATCGAGCCGTACGTGCGGGACAGGGTCGATGCCTTCTACTGCTGGCTCGTCGAAAAGAGCGAGGGCGGCTTTGAGGCCGTCAGGCACATTTACACCGGGAACGTGAACACCTACGCGCTCTACATTCTTCTGTGTCTGGCGGCTGTTATCCTCGCGGGATTAGGATGGGGGCTGTGACCATGTGGGTGGTTGGGATCATCGTGCTGCCCCTGCTGGCGTTTGCGGTGTCGGTGCTCTTTCTGGGCGTGTCGCGGAAGGTGACGGCCCGCATCCAGCGGCGCTACGGACCGCCCCTGTATCAGCCCGTGATCGACGTGGTGAAACTGCTCGCGCAGCAGGAGAACGTGTCGCACGGCGTGGTGTTTGACGCCGGCGTGGTGTTGGCGCTGGGCGGTTCGATTGCCACGGTGCTGTTCATTCCCGTGGGGGGGCTTCATCCGCTCGCCACGGGCGGCGACCTGCTGGTGGTCCTGTACCTGATGCTGCTGGCGCCGCTGGGGCTGGCGTTGGCGGCGGGGGCGGCGGAGAATCCGAACGCGAGCATCGGGGTCTCCCGGAAACTCATCCTCGCCCTCGGATACGAGGTGCCCTTCCTCCTGGCGCTGCTGGCGGTGATGGTGCACAGCGAGACGACGTCGCTGGCGGAGATCGCGCGGTCGCAGCAGGCGTCCGTCCTGGGGTGGGGCCTGTTCCGTGTTCCGCTCTCGGCGCTGGCGGTGTGTCTGGTCCTGCCGGCGATGCTGGGGCTCCGGCCGTTCGACATGGCCACGGCGCCGCAGGAGATCGCATCCGGCCCGCTGGTCGAGTTCGGCGGGAAGTACCTGGCCCTGGCGGCCCTGCAAGGCGCCTTGCATTCCTACATCGTCATCGCCCTTTTCGTGGACGTGTTCCTGGGCGGCGGGGCCAACGTGCTGACGTTCCTGGCGAAGGTGTTTGCGGTGTTCCTTGCGGGGCTGCTCGTCAACGCCGTATACCCGAGGGTCCGGATCGACCAGGCCCTGCGGTTCTGCTGGAAGTGGCCCGCACTGCTGGCGCTGCTCGGGCTGGTGGTGGTGATGGTGGCCGGAAGGTAGGCGATATGGACAGGGCCCAGATCCCGAAAATCCTGAAGAGCCCCGGCAACTGGGGCCGGAAGTACTCCCTGTGGGCCGTTTATTTCTGCACGGGGTGCGGCATCATCGAGATCCCGCCGGTCATCACCTCGCGGTGGGACGCGGAGCGCTTCGGCGTCATCCCGATGGCCACGCCCAGGCAGGGGAACCTGTTCATGATCACGGGCTACGTGTCGCTGAAGACCCTGGGGGCCATCATCCGGACCTATGACCAGATGCTCGACCCGAAGTACGTGGTCGGCTTCGGCTCGTGCCCGGTCAACGGGGGCATGTACTGGGACTCGTACAACACCATCAAGAATCTCGACAAATACATTCCGGTGGACGGCTGGATCTCGGGCTGCATGCCGCGGCCCGAGGCGATATTCATCGCGGTCACACATCTGTGGACCTTGATCGACAAGGGGCTCGCCGACGGCTACAAGCGATACAAGGACAACTACGAATTCTACAGCCAGAACCAGAGGCGCGTCCTCCCGCACCTGCCCAAGTTCGCGGGCGAGTACGAAGCGGAGGCCCTGACCGCGTGAGAGATTCAGCGGGTGCTGCCGTGGTTGAAGAAGACCAGAAACGCAGGATCGTTGCCGGGCTGCGGGAATGCCGCGCCTCCATCCCGAAGCAAGGTCGGCTGGTCGCGGAGGTCCCGCGAGACAGCCTCGTGTCGCTGTTGCTCCTTCTCAAAGCGGATGGTTTCGAGCACCTGTCGATGATCTCCTGCGTGGACTGGATCGACGCGGGCGAACTAGAGTTGGTCTATCACCTCTGGTCATACGAAAAGAAGATACACGTGATGGCCAAAACGCGCATTGGCCGGGAGGCGCCCCGGTTTTTGTCCATCCTCCCGATCTTTCGCCACGCCCAGACCTACGAACGGGAGATCCACGAGATGTTCGGCATCGCGTTCGAAGGGAATCCGCGCCAGGTGCCGTTCCTGCTGGACCACTGGCAGGGCCCGCCACCGATGCGAAAAGATTTCGATTTGCGCGGGCATGCCAAGGAGACCTTTGGCGTCGAGGAGAAGGCCGTATGAGTTCCGCCCAGACCATCGCGGGCGCCGGTCGGGCCACCAGGGAACTGGAGATGTATTTCGGCCCGCAGCACGTGGGCATGGTGGGGAATTTCGGCATCGTCCTCACGGTCGAGGGCGACACCGTCCTCCGCGCCCGCGCCAACCCGGGCTATCTCCATCGCGGCTTTGAGAAACTGATGGAGTACCGGACCTACATACAGAACTTTCCCCTCGTGTGCCGGCTCAACGTGATGGACCCCGACCCCAACGAGGCCCTGTATGCGATGGCGGTTGAGGACCTCGCGGGGCTGGAGGTGCCCGAGAGGGCGCAGTACATCAGGACCATTGTCCTCGAACTCTCCCGGGTATCCTCACACCTGCTGTGGATGTGGGCGTACGGCAATATGCTGGGCGCCGACACCTTCGGCCAGTGGACCATGGGCGACCGGGAGTACGTGTTGGACCTGTTCGAGATGCTCACCGGGGGAAGGGTGTACCATACCTACATCTGGCCCGGGGGTGTGCGGCGGGATGTGCCCCCCGGGTTTGCCGAAAAGACGCTTCACGTTCTCGACCACCTGGAGTCCATGTTGCCCGAGTACGACAGCCTCTTCTTCAACAACCGTATCTTCGCGGACAGGACGAAGGGGGTGGCGGCCCTCGGCCGGGACGACGCCGTCGCCCTTGGCGTCACCGGGACCAACCTCCGGGCCACCGGGGCCTGCGTCGACACGCGCAAAGACGACCCCTATGCCGCTTACGCCGACCTCGATTTCGAGGTTCCCACAAGACAGGAGGGCGACTCCTACGCCCGGGCCCTGGTCATCCGCATGGAGGTCGAGCAGAGCCTGTCCATCATCCGGCAGGCGCTCTCGCGCCTTCCTGGCGGCCCGGCGTGGACGAAGACGCCCAACCCGTTCAAATGGGAGATCCCTGCCGGCGAGACGTACGTGAAGGTCGAATCGGCCCGCGGCGAGGCTGGCTTCTACATGGTAAGCAATGGCTCGGACAAGCCATACAGGGTCCACTTCCGGGGGCCATCGTATCCGACGGGAATCCTCGTCCTCGAACGCCTGCTCGAGGGCGCCAGACTGGCCGACGTCGGCCACATCATGCTGAGCCTGAACGTTGCCGCACCCGAGATAGACAGGTGAGCCGGTCATGATCACCGAGAAGAAGAGCCTCTTCGCGCCGTTGGCAGCCCTGAAGTTCCTCTTTCGCAAACCCCACACGCTCCGCTTTCCATTCGAGCCGAAGGAGCCCGCCCCCAGGTACCGCGGGTTGCACCTGAACGACCGGGAGGCGTGCACGGGTTGCGGCAACTGCGCGGACATCTGCCCGAACCAGGCCATCACGATGGTCAAGATACCTGAGATCCAGGCCCGGCCCGGGGACACGGGGGAGCGGCCACAAATCGACTACGGGCGCTGCTGCTTCTGCGGGCTGTGTGTGGACATTTGCCCACCCGGCAGTTTGAGCCTCTCCAGGGACTACTACCACATCGACAGGACCACGGACAGTTTTGTGTACCTTGCCAAGGACGAGCGTTCCGACCCTGACACCTTTCTCGCGGACAGCGACTACTCCATACTCAAGGCCAGCCTGAGCCATCGGAAGCGGGACAACCAGGGGTTCGCTCCGGACATCGATTACTGCCTCGTGGAGTTTGACCGGACCCCCATGACCACCCTCCCTCCGGAGCAGAGAAAGACGGCCTTCACCGAAATCGTCCGGGGGTTCACCGAGCAGCAGGCGCATCGGGAGGCCTCGCGATGCCTGGAGTGCAGCCTGTGCGAGGCCGCGTGCCCCGCCGGCATGGACATCCGGGAGTACGTCCTGGCCATCTGGCGCGGCAATTATGAGGAAGCCCTCCGGGTCATCTACCGCACCAACCCCCTGCCCAGCGTCTGCGGGCGGGTCTGCACCCACAAGTGCGAGGAGACCTGCGGGCTCGGGAAGCGCGGCGAGCCGGTGGCCGTCCGTTGGCTCAAACGCTTTGCCGCCGACCAGGTGCCCTTGGAGGATTACAAGAGGGTATTGGGCACCGAACGCATTGAGCCGGTGAACGGAAAGGTGGCAATTGTCGGCGCGGGACCGGCGGGACTCTCTGCCGCCCACTTCCTTGCCACCAAGGGATACCGGGTCACGATTTTTGAGGCGCTGCCTCAGCCGGGCGGCGTCGTGCGTTACGGCATACCCGAGTATCGGCTGCCTTACGACGCTCTGGACAAGGACATCGACTACATCAGGTCGCTCGGCGTGCAGATCCGCTGCAACACCCGCGTTGGCGAACACATCACCCTGCAGAAACTGCACGAGCAATTGGACGCCGTGTTCATCGCAACCGGGCTTCACGTGGGGCGAAGCACTAAGGTGGAGGGCACGGACCACGAGCACGTGGTTCAGGCACTTCCGTTGCTCAGGGACATTACAGAGGGCCGCGAGGTCTTCGTGGGCGAGGGAGTTATCGTCATCGGCGGTGGCGACGTGGCCATGGACTGTGCCCGCAGCATGGCCCGCCTCCAGATGCGGCGATTCGGCCGGGTCCGCGTGACCGCCACCTGCCTGGAGTCGGAAGACATCATGCCGGCCAGCCGCGATGAGATCGACGAGGCCCGCCAGGAGGGCATCACGATCATCCCCGCCAGGGGCCCCGATCGGATCGAAATCGACGAGGGCGAGATCAAGGGCCTTCACACCGTTGAGTGCGTCTCGGTCTTCGATGAGGCCGGCAAGTTCAACCCGACCTTCAATCGCGAGGATGCCTCGTTCATCGAAGGCGACATGGTCGTCGAGGCCATCGGGCAGGGCATGGATACTTCCTATATCCCCCAGGATCTCGCCGACCGCCTCGACTACGAGGGACGGCGCATCAAGGTGAACGACCGTTTCCAGAGCAGCGTCCCCTGGCTGTTCGTGGGTGGCGATATGGCCCAGGGGCCGGACGTCGTCACCGCCGTCTACAACGGCCACCAAGCCGCTGAAGGAATAGATGCTTTTCTCAAAGGAGAGCAGTCATGAGCGCGAAGCACAAGATTCTTCTGGTTGACGATGACAAGGACTTCGTGGATACGATCGGAACCGTGCTTGAGAGCAGTGGCTACGAGGTCGTGGCGGCTTATGATGGCCAGGGATGTCTGGAAAGCGCCAAGGCAGAGGCCCCCGATGTCATCGTCCTCGACATCATGATGCGCACCATGGGTGACGGGATGTACGTCGCCCAGCACCTCCGCCAGGACGAGGCCACCAGGAGCATCCCGATCATCGTGGTTTCAGGCATCAACCGTGTTCCGCCATACAGCCTGTGGCCGGATGAGGCTTGGCTTCCGGTCGATGTGTTCATGGAAAAGCCCCTCGCCCCGGAAGCGCTCTTGGAAGAGGTCCGAAAGATCCTGGGTGGTTCGCGTTCGAAGAACCCCCCTCCGTCTGTGGAGTGACCTCGTCCGGCCAGGAAGCCAGCGGCCGGTATCGTCTGCCGGACACGTTCGAGCAAGACCGCCCATGAGGTTAGTCCTGTTGCGCGCCTTCTAGTTGGTCCTCGAGGTCCTCGAGTTCCTGTATCATGGAAGGGTTGACCGAATGGGCCGGCATGCGATCCTTCAGATCGGCTAACTGTTCCTTCAGGTGTTCCACATGGTTGCGCGAAGGCGGCCTCTCCGCATATATGTGTGAGCACTCGTCGATGCCTGTATCCGCGCCGAGGTTTTCCACCCGGAGGGAGCGAAGGTCATAGCCGAGGCCTCTCAGGAACCGTACCACGTCCTCCACTGACTGGCCGAGTTCGTCGAGGTACTCCCGGTGTATTTCGCAGAAGATTTGGGGGGCGTCCTTTCCCAGGATCCGTTTCGCCCCTTCCAGGACGAGTAGTTCGCTGCCCTCGCAGTCCATGCTCAAGAGATCGATTTGACTGATCCGCCGGTCGGCGGCGAAGTGGGCCGCCGTGGTGGCGTCGACCCAAAGAACCTCCGCCCCCTCGGCGCGTGCGATACCGCTGCCTCCGCCATGTTTGTAGAACCGAATGCGCCCGGGCCGGTTGCTCAGGGCCAGCGGGTAGGCGCTTACGTTGTCGGCGCGGTTAAGTGAGAGGTTCTCCTTGAGTTGGCGGTAATACTCCGGCACCGGCTCGAAGGCATACACGTGGCCGTCGGCGCCGACCGCTTTGGCCAGGGTGACGGCCGTCACGCCGCGGTTCGCCCCTACGTCGAACACGTGCATGCCCGGCCTGGTGATGGAGCGCAGGAATTGCACCTCTCCCGCCAGATGGGGGCTGCTGCGAAGTTCCTCCCGGAACTGCTCGGACTCGTACTCAAACCGATCCATTCGCATGTCTCTCTACGGGGCCGGCACATTGGGGGCCTTCGTAATAACCTTGCTTGGCTGCTCCTGAGTGCAGCGGGCGCTCTTAACCTTCGCGATGCCTGGAGCGGACCAACCCATAGGCCGCCGGCAGCAACAGCAACGTCAGCAGCAGCGAGTACAGCAGACCGCCTATCACAGCGATGGCCATCGTCACGAGCATGCCTCCGCCCTCGCCGAGGTTCATCGCCAGCGGCACCAGCCCGAGCACGGTGGTCAACTGGGTCATCAGGATGGGGAGAACACGGATCGGGGCCGCTTTGCGGATGGCGTCCAGCGGAGCCATGCCATCCTTGCGGAACTCCTCGGCCAAGGTCAACAGCACCACGCCCTGCGACGTGATGCCGCCCATCATGACGAGGATGCCGATCTGGACGGTCACGCCAACCGGCGCGCCGGCGACAGACAGCGCCAGGAGCGCCCCCGTCAGCGCCAACGGGACGTTCAGCATGATCAGCAGGGGCAGCACGAAGGATTCGTACTGGATGGCCAATATCACGTAGGCGAAGAGCGCGGCGAAGCCGATGATGAGCCCCACGACGCGGCGGCTTTCCGCCATGAAGCGGGCTTCGCTGCCCATGGAGATCTCGACGCCCGGCGGCGGCTCCAGATCAATGGCAGCCTGCTCAGCCCGGGCAAGGGCCTCGCCAACGCTGACGCCGACCGGGTCGGCGCGAACGATCACCCGCATGACCTGGTCCTCGCGGGAGATCTCGACGGGTCCTACGGCCCGGCGGACCTCGGCGATGTCCCGCAGATAGATCGGCTCGCCGTTGCGGGTCTCCACGATCAGGTTCTCCAGATGCGTCTTGCTGGTGAGCGCGACCTCCGGCACCATGACGCGAATGGGGTAGTACTCGGTCCCCTCGCGGTACTGGGTTCCCACGAGGCCCTGCACCAGGGTCCGCAGCGTGGTGGCGACCTGGTTGACGGAGATTTGCATGGCCGACGCACGGGCGCGGTCCACATACACGCGGTACTCCGGCTTGGTCATGTCCATCGAGATATTCACGCCTGAGAGTCCCGACGTCTTGGTGAGCCGGGCCGCCAACTTCTCGGAGAATTCGTAGAGCAAGAGGGGATCGGTTCCATTGATGTTGACCTCCACATCCTGCTCGCCGACCTTGCGCAGGCCTTTGATCTTCCTTGGCTGCACAGGCAGTTTGGCGCCGGGTTCCTGGGCCTGTATCTTGGCGACCCAGGGCCTGATCTTCTTAATGAACTGGGCCGTGGTGATGTCGCGCCGGCTTCGCGGGACGAGTTGGATGTTCAGGTTGCCCTCGTTGCCGACCTCGAGGGTGTACAGCCCAAAGACCCTGCCGCCGGAGAGCCGAAACATGCTCTCGATCTCGGGCAGGCCCTCGAGCCGGTTCTCCACCCGCGTGAGAATCCGATCCACCTCGGCCAGAGAGGTGCCGCTGGGCATCTTGAGTTTGACCATCACGCGGCCGTCGTCGAGTTTGGGCAGAAACTGCGTGCCGGTTCGGGTGGCGAGCCAGACGCCCACGGCGAAGACCGCCACCGCCAGAAGCACCACCAGCCACTTGACCCGCAGGCAGCCACCCAGCAGCCGCTCGTAGCCTCGGAGGCCGAATCCAATGATCCGGTCGAAGGCCCTGGCGATGCGGGACGCTTGCCCGACCCGTTCGCGGCGCAGGAGCCTGTCGGTCAGCAGCGGCGTGAGGGTCAGCGCGACCAACAGCGAGATCACCACGACCCCGCCCACCACAAACACGAGTTCGCTGAGCAGGATGGCCACCATGCCCGGCACGAAAACGAACGGCATGAAGATGGCCAGGAACGTGAGGGTGGCGGCTACGATTGCCGAGCCGACCTCCTGTGTGCCGCGCTGCGCGTAATCCTCCACGCCCTCGGACTTCAGCCGAGTGATGTTTTCCAGGACGACGATCGAGTTATCCAGGATCACCCCGAGCGCCACCACCAACCCGCCCAGGGAGAAGACGTTGATGGAGAAGCCGGCGGCCTTCATCACGGCGAAGTTGGCCAGCAGGGTGACCGGCAGCGCCACGATCATCACGATCACCTGCCGCCATCGCCCCAGGAAGAGGTAAACGACCACGACGATGAGTATGGCCGCCAGGATCGCCGAGTCCTTCACGCTGTTGATGGCGGCCCGGACGTAGGTGCTTTCGTCCTCCACGTAGCCGAATTGGATGTCTTTCGGAATATCACCTCGCTTCCGCAGTTCCTCCAGGCGAGCCTTGACGCCCTCGGCCACGGTCACCGCGTTGGCGGCATACTGCTTGAGGACCTTGAACTCGATGCAGGGCTGGCCGTTAAAGTGCGTGTCGATCCGCATCTCCTCATGCGCGTCTTCGACGCGGGCGATGTCTTTGATGTAGACCTCCTCGCCGTCCGGTCCCATCGCCACGACGACATTTTCAATCTCCTCGAGGTTCTCGAATTCACCCATGGTCCGGACGATGATCTCGCGAGGCTCGATGGTGACGCGGCCGGCGAAGGTCTCGTGATTCTCCTCGTAGAGGGCCTTGGCGACCCGGGCCGGGGAGAGTTTGTAGGCCTGAAGCCGATCCGGGTCGAGGTGGACGCGGATTTCCCGCTCCAGCCCGCCGACGATCTCGGCGCCGGCCGTGCCCGGCACACTCGTCAGCCGATCGATCAGCCAGATGTCGGCCCACTCGCGGAGCCAGACGAGGTCGTGCTCGTCCGAGGTGATCATCACCTCCATCACCGGCAACTGCGACGGGTCGGCCTTGATGATGACCGGGGGGTCCATGTCGCGGGGCAATTTCTTCGTCACGCGGCCCATGGCGGCTACCACGTCCTGGAAGGCCACCTCCACGTTCACCCCGTAAGAGAAGTTCGCCAACAGTGTGTACATGCCCTCGATGCTGGAAGACTCGATGTAATCGAGGTCATCCACCGTGGCGATGACCTCCTCCAGGGGGTCGGCGATGTTGGTCTCGATATCGTCCGCCGTTGCTCCGCGCCACCAGATGTGGATCTTCACCATCGGGTACGAGATGTCGGGCAGGTAGTTGACGTCAAGTTCCGTCAGGCTGAACAGGCCGGCGGCAAAGGCCACGACGACCAGCACCGTGACGGCGACAGGACGTTTGAGCGCGGCGTTGGTGATCCTCATTGCGCGTTACCTCCTGACGCCTTGTTCGCAACCGGTGTCGGCGCCGCCTTACCCAGTTGGACCGGCACCCCATCTCTCAGGTTCAGGTTCCCGGCGATGACGACCATCTCGCCGGCCTGCACGCCCTCGGTAACCTGCACGCGCTGATCCTGTTCCAGTCCGATCGTGACCTTCCGCATGCTCGCCATGCCTTCGTTGACGACGTAGACGACCTTGTGGCCTCTGGGCGTGGTCACGATCGCCGCGTCGGGAACCACCACGGCGTCCTCGGCCACTCGGCCCCGCACGGATATCCTGGCGAACAGGCGCGGAATCAGTTCGACGGGGTCAAGGACCTTCGCCTCGATCATCCGCGTGCGAGAGTCCCACTCGAGTCGGGGATAGACCCGCTCGATCCTGGCACGGAACGTCTTTCGCGGATACGCGTCCAACCGGACGAGGGCCTCGGTGCCCTTGCGGATGTCGGCAGCGCAGCTTTCCGGCAGCCCAGCCCGGACCACGAGGGACGACGGATCCATCATCTTGAGCAAGGGCTGTCGCGGTGTGGCCAGGTCGCCCGGCCGGACATAGACCTCTGTAATCACGCCCGCGAAGGGCGCCGTGAGCAGACATTCATCGAGTTTCACCTGGGCGAGGCCCCGTTTGGCGTCCGCTTCATCCACGGCGGCCTGCGCCACGGCGATCTCGGTTTTCGTCGGTCCCGCCTCGAGCATGGCCAGCAGTTCCTTTGCGGCCCCAAGTTGCGTGTGGCATTTCACGTAGTCCACGCGGGCCTTCTCCACCGTCTCGGCGGGCAGCGAGCCGCTCTTGACCAGCGAGCGGATGCGGTCGAGGTCGGCCTTGGCAAAACGCGTGCAATCCTCAAAGTGGCGGACGGATTCCTTTGCCTGGGCGATCTCCTCGGGCCGCGCGCCGGCCTTGAGGTCGGCCAGTTTGGCCCTGGCCACGGCCAGCGCCGCCCCGGCCGTCATAACCTCCTGGCGATACAGCGGCCGCTCTATCTCGATCAGTTTCTGCCCGACCTTCTCGACGCGGTCACCCTCTCGCCAGGGGCAAAAGGCGATCGGACCCTCAACGGTCGCCTGGAGCGTCACGGTGTTGACGGCGACGACATCTCCCGTTGTCTCCAGGGATTCCTCCAGGCGTGCTTTCTGGGCCGCGACGGCCTCAACGCGCCGAGGTTGCTTGATCTTGCCCTGTGTCTTCTCGTCCGAGTCGCAGCCGACCGCGCCGATGATGGCCACCCCAAGGGTCGCGATCACCAACACACTTTTTGCCATCCTCATTGCATTTCTCCCACGGCCAGGCGGAACTGGGCCATGGCCTTCACGTACCCCGCTGCCGGCCCGGAATCAACAGCACCGGCGCCTCCGAGTGGCGCGCCACGTTGTGGCTGACGCTTCCCAGAAACAACTCGCTTATGAAACCCCGCCCATGAGTTCCCATGACTACAACACTTGCGCCCCCGTTCCCGGTGCGCTTGAGTATCTCATCGATGGGCGACCCATAGGGGATTTCCATGTCGATTTCAGCATCGCCCATGTCCTTCAGCCGGTCCCTCAGCATCTCGAGGCGTTCCCGGTCGATTCCGTTGAACTCTTCCACGCGGTCCTTGAGATGCGTGCCCAGCCTGGCTTTGTCCTGAACATGAAGCAGGGTGACGCGGCGAGCACCGCACTCGACGAGTTTGCCCACATAGGCGAATGCGCGCTGCGCATGATCGGAGAAGTCCGTCGTGTAGAGAACATGACGCATGAAATCGCAACTCTCTCCGACACAGACGGCCTGTCCGGTATCTTCATTCACCTTCAGGTGAATAATGAGAATCGGCTTTGTCGCCTGGTGAAGAATCTCCGTCGCGGTGCCGCCCAAGAGAATCTCGCTTGCCAGGTTGTGCCCATGAGACCCGACCACGATCAGGGAGCAGTTCTGCTCTGTCGCGATACGAGGAATCACCGTGCCCGGAAGACCTGCATTCACCACTACGGTTGTGCGAAGACCTTGCCTCTCCAGAATCCTTTTCTGCCGATCCAAGGTAGACTCAATGTAGGCTTTGATCTGATCCGGGAAAGCAACGCGCTCCCGAATCAGGAAACACTGCGCCAGCACGCATTCCCCAGTGCCAAGCCGATGCAGGGATTTCGCGCATCCGACAACGGCCAGCGAGGCGGGGGATGAGTCCGTGGCGATAAGCACTTTGGAGAACATCGTGTACGCTCCTCTTGCTGTCCTCATCCCTGTCTCATTGCGTTTCTCCCACGGCCAGGCGGAACTGGGCCAGGGCCGTGTTGTAGTCCGCCAGGGCTCGGTAGTAATTCATCTGAGAATCCAGCAGCGCCGACTGGGCGTCCAGGACGTCTACGATGGCCCCCTTGCCGAGGTCGTACTTCTCGCGCTCGATCCGCAGAGATTCCTTGGCCTGCTCGACAGCCTTTTCCGTCACACCGACCCTTGCACGGGTTGATTCGATATTGGACGTCGCCGTTTGCACCTCAAGTTGAATCTGAAGCCGCAGTTTCCGGAAGGCCTCTTCTTCAGCGCTTAAGCGGCTCCGTTCCCGCCTTATTCTTGCGTCGATTCGTCCGCCTTCAAAAAGCGGCATATCCAGAACGACCCCCACTTCCCCCACTTCATTGTCCTCATCAACGTCGTCTGAATCCCAGCGGCTTCCATAGGACGAACGAAGCGACACCTCCGGCAGCCGTCCGGCCTTGGCTATGTCGAGCCTTTTTCGCTGCGCGCCAACTCGGAATTGCAAGGCTTGATAATCGTGCCTGTTGTCAAATGCTGCTCGAAGAGCCCGATCAAGACTGGCGGGAACATCACGGAGGGTCAGTTCGCCTCGAATCGCCACGGATTTGTCTTCCGTGCCACGTCCCAGCAGGCTGGCAAGCACGAACCCTTGTATGTCAAGCACATTACGCTCGCGAAGCAGTTGCTGCTCGATATCAGCAAGCCTGACCTCTGTTCGCAGCAAGTCCACTCGTGCCGCCTTTTGGGCGTCCAACAGTTCCTTCGCCCTTTTGTGATGCTCCTCCAGAGCCTTTTGTGAGAATATCAGGGAATTGATCACCTCCTGCTGGCCGAGCATCGAATAAAAGACACTCGATACGTTGAACACCAGTTCCACTCGACTGTGAGCCAGCCGCTGCTCCGCCGACCGGGTGAGTAACTCAGCCGCCTTAACCTGGTTTCGAAGCCTCCCGCCCGTGTATAGCGGCATACTCAAAGCGATCTCTCCGAAAAGGAGATTATCTGAGAAACCTAACACGTCGCGCCCGCCGGGCCGTCTTGGCTTGATCAGCCTATCCTCCCGGGAATGCGTGTATCCTCCCCCTGCATGGACCGTGGGCCATAAGGCCCCCTGTGCGATATCCTTTTCTGCCAGAGCCGTTTTTGTGTCCCACCCCTTTTGTGCTATGTCGGGGTTGTTTCTAAGGGCAAGATCCACACACTGTTCAAGGGTTAACGGCGCTTCACGGTCCTTGGCATCGGGGGCCTCTTGCGAAGCAGGGGCAGCCTCGCGGGTGGTGGCGCTCAACGTGGTCTCCGGGTGCGGCCGGGTCGGTACAGCCACCCCCGCACCGTAGACATCCTGACGACTTGCTGTGCATCCCGCCGCACCGAGCGTCACGAGTGCCCCCATTGCCGTCACCAGTACGCTCTTCATCGCGAGTGTCCTTCTGCTATTGAGCGATTCATCAGGCCAAAGAACCGGGGGTGCTGCCGATGGCTCATCGCTGCGCGTCGTGTTCCAACGCCTTGAAGATCGCGGCTTCGTCCCGGGCAACCCGCTTGCCCATGACGTCTGCGACCGTGCCGCCGAACATCTGGGCCATCAGGGCCCTGTTCATGCCGCTGACGTGAATCTTGCCGTCGTCGCCCTCGTAAACGCCAAAGGCACACGGCATGAACGCGGACACCTCGGGGGTGTCGGTGAGCATATCATGGGCGTACTCGGCCCTGCCGAACTGCACGACCCGTACTTGGCGGTCGAGATGGACGCCGTGCTTTGCCATGGATTGGTTCAGGTTAAGGACCCCCTTGCAGGTGAAGCCTTGGGCCTCGATGGCCGCACGGAGCGCTTCACAGGTCCGGTCCACGTCCCGGTACGCGCTCTCGTGGACCGTGACCATCCTCCCGGGCATAGACTGGCACCCACTCAACGCCATCAGCCCTGCGCCCGTGACAAGCCCGACCATCATGACAATGATGGACGGCTTCGGCCGGCCGGAACTCGCTAAAGGTTGTCTGTCCACATCGGTATGCGTTGTGGGCCGGGACTTTCTCCTGATTCTCATCACTGTTCTCCTTCGCACTGTTTCGCTTTGCGTGTCTGGAGACTGGATGCTGCGTTCACATCCGAAAAGCCGTCCCGCCTCCGTCGTTACGATTCGAACCCCGCTCATGACCCCTTCCCGGTCCTTGCCGCCACGATCTCGCGATCCGACGTGTGGGCACGCGCATCCGCCGCATCTCGCGTCGCCCCGCGCATGTGCCACGCTCCGGGTGGCTCGGCGGGGAATACCATCTGCCCATACGGCCGCCGGCAGGGCGGCTGCCCTGCGGATGCGAGTCGCCTGGTCACTTGCCTTCTGAACCGGCACGGCGATCCGTACTCCCTGCTTGAGCCCCCAGACTATTGGTCAAGGTGGTTGATTTTCGCCTACTCGAATAGTATACTAGGGCTCGCGGAATGTTCAAGTACTAAAATTCTGGGGCGCACGCCGGGCTGCGAGAGCTGGCAGAAGGGGGAGAGACGAAGCGATGACCTCCGCGGGCTCAAACAGAGGGACCGGCAGGGGGGATGGCGCGCCTCGAAGGAAGCGGGCGCCCTCCAGCGCCGGGCCGCCCCGCTACCCGATCCGCCCTGAGGAATGGAACCGAATTGCCCGGGCGCTCAAGGCCGTGGCCCATCCCACGCGGCTTCAGATCCTCGACCTGTTGGAGGGGGGCGAGTGCAACGTCGGCGAAATCGTCAACACCCTGGGCACCAAGAACGCCGTGAGCAGCCAGCAACTCGGCCTGATGCGGGACCGGGGAGTCCTCATGGCCCGCCGCGAAGGTAACCACGTGTACTACCGCGTCGCGAACCCGCACTTGGTGGAGGTCGTCCACTGCATTCGCCGGTCGTGCCGGATGAACAAGGAAGACCCCTGACGACGCAGGGGCATGCTGGTGGTGTGCTCCCCCAGTCTTATCCAGGGGATAATCGCACCGCTTGAAACATTTTTCGCGGGAGGTATAATCTTTGAGAGTATGAATTCTTGCTGAAAGGGTCTCCCATGGCCACAGAACTCAGCCCCACACTTGAGGATTATCTAAGGGCCGTCCACCGCATCGAAAGCGAGCAAAGAGTGGCCCGTCCCCGCGACATCGCTCGCACCCAGAACGTCGCTGCGTCCACGGTCACCGCGGCGATTCACAGCCTTGCCGAGAAGGGGCTGATCAACTACGAACCGTATGGCCTGATTACGCTGACCGAGGCGGGGCGAACGACGGCGCAGCAACTCGCCGACCGCCACCTTATCATCAAGGATTTCCTCGAGAAAATCCTGGGACTGAGGCCCGATCGTGCCGAATCGACGGCATGCGGCATGGAGCACGTCGTCGATTCGAAGGCATTGGAACGTTTCCTCTGCTTTCTCGCGTTTATGGAACGCCATTGTCCCACTGGATCGAGGTGCCTCAAGGATTTCCGGCAGTTTATCAAGGAAGGCGCGGACGGCCGCAGTTGCAGAGACTGCCTGGACGAATACATGAGGGCACTGGCGCGGGCGGATGACACCACCCCTTAAAGAAAACGATATGGAGGCCGCGGCCTAGCCGTGCCAGTCCGAGGCCCGTTTCCCCAACCCGTGACTTCAAATTCAAGAGGCGTCGCCCCGGTCTCACAATCGTAGCGTTGCCATTTTCTCAGGAGTCGGTTTCGGACTCAAAGGTGAAGCGGGCCCCTGCTCCCGCCGGCAGGTAGCCCTCCCCGAAGGCCTCCTTCATCCACCGACGCGTCTCATCGCCCGAACAGTGGGAGGGGGCCACGTGCACAACGCCCAGTTTCTTGAAGGCCTCGATCACCGACCGGACGTCACGCTGCGACGCCCCGGCCATGTGGAAGCCGCCCATCACGGTGTCCGGCCTGATGGCTGGCATGCGCCTTGGCTGCTTTGACGATCTGCACGATCCCCGGGTGGGCACAGCCGGTCACTACGACCAAGCCACGCCGTGCCTTCAGATACAGCCGCTGTTCGGGAATGCCGCCGCCCAGGACGCCCGTCGTCCACGCTCCCTTGCAGACCTTCCGGGGTTCATCGGTCTCGACAACGGTGGCGCCCGCCTTGCGGACTTCTCGCTTGAACCCTCCGGGAACACCCTCGGGAGGTACACGGTCACATGGCTGTTCGCTTCGAGAAAGGCGCCGAGCCCTCCCGCATGGTCGAAGTGACCGTGTGACAGGACGACGGCGTCGATCTCGGCCGGGTCGATCCCGCACGCCCGCATGTTCGTAAGGAGACCGGGACGGGTGTGGCGGGGCCGTCGCCGGTTTCCTATAATCCGGCTGATGCGCTGCTCAGGTACAGGAAGTACCGGCACGGCTCCCCGCCTCCGGTTCGACCGGGGCACGCTGCTCCTCGACGGCGTGCAGGTGCGGGACCTCTTCACCCCCGACCTCTGGACCTGGGACGGGCGCGTCGGCGCCTGGCGGTGCGACGCGATCCACTACGCGGCCGTCTGCGACGCCCTGGCCGAAAGGCTGGGCGCCGCGTGGCGCGACGAGGTGCCCGAACCCCCGCCCGTCCACTGGCCGAAGGTAGATCTGCCGCACCTGCGCCCCGAGCAGGAGGAGGCCCTCGCCGCTTGGCGTGACGCCGGCTGCCGCGGCCAGGTTATCATGCCCACCGGCACGGGCAAAACCGAGGTGGCCCTGGCGGTCATGACCCAGACGGGCGCCGCCACGCTCGTCGTCGCCCCCATCCGCGACCTCATGTACCAGTGGCACCGGCGGATCCTGAAGGGCCTCGGCTACGACGCCGGCATCGTCGGCGACACCCTCTACAACCTCCAGCCCGTCACGGTCACGACCTACGACAGCGCCTACATCCACATGGACCGGATCGGCGCCCGATTCCGCCTGGTGGTCTTCGACGAGGAGCACCACCTGCCGGGGGAGTGCCGGCGCGAGGCCGCGCTGATGTGCACGGCACCCATGCGGCTGGGCCTGACGGCGACGCCAGAGCGGTCCGACGGCCGGCACGTCGACCTCGACCATCTGGTCGGGCCGGTCGCCTACGAGATGCCGCTGGCCCGTGCCCGCGGCCGGACGCTCGCCAACTACGACGTGGTGCGGGTGCCGGTGGCGCTGACCCCCCAGGAGCAGGCCACCTACGACGCGTGCAGCCGGCAGATTCGCCACTTCATCACCGACCGCCGCCGCGAGCGGCCGCGGTACTCGTGGAAAGACCTCTGCGCCGAGTCCGGCGCCGACCCCGCGGCCCGCCGGGCGCAGAAGGCCTACTACCTGAAGAAGAGCATTGAGGATCGGGCGGCTGAGAAACTCCGCGTCCTGGAGGACCTGTTCCGCCTCCACGCCGGCCAGCTGACCATCGTCTTCGCGGGGTCGAACATGATGGCCATGGAGGTCTCCCGCCGGTTCCTGGTGCCGACGATCCTCTCGCACACGCCGAAGCGCGAGCGGCTGGCGGTGCTGGACGGCTTCGCCGAGGGGCGGCTGCCCGTCCTCGTCGCCAACCGCGTGCTGGACGAGGGTGTGGACGTGCCGGAGGCGAAGGTGGCCGTTGTGATCGGCGGCCAGGCCTCCACCCGGCAGGCCAAGCAGCGGCTGGGGCGGATCCTGAGGCGAACCGGCACTGCCCGCGCCGTCCTCTACGAGGTCGTCTGCGAGGATACGAAGGACGTCCAGCGGTCACGGAGCCGAAGACGCAGCGATGCTTACGCGCGAACACGCCATCGTCGACTATAGGGACGGCCGGGCCTTCCCCGACCGCCTGGACCGCACGCGGCACGCCCACTACGTGGGCTACGCCGAGCGGATGCTGGCCATCTATCGAAGCGGCATCGGGCGCGAGCGCCGCGCCCTGCACCGCGACGTGGAGACGCTGTTTGCCGAGGAGCCCGACTGCCCCCTTCGCCGCATCCGGGCGTTCGCGAAGTTGCTCGACGATGTAAGCACCTACGCGGCGGACCCGAAGGGGGAAGCGTCCCGGCTGAGGCTGCGGGTCTTCGATGCCGCTGCCCGCTTCCATCCCCTGGTCCGCCAGAAGGACCGCCTCTTCGAGCACGCCGAGGCCGAGACGAAGGCGGCCATCGCGGCCGACGTGGGCCTGGAATGGGACGAGATCGACGCGCGGCTGTACGCCGACGTCATGACTTTTCAGCGGCTCGAATCCTTCCAGGGCTATCCAGACGCCGTGGCGCTGCTATCGCGGTACAACGTGGCCCAACTCCAGGCGTGCCTGTACGCCGCCGAGCGGGTGACTGTGCGAGCGACCCAGGACTTCAAGACCATCCTGCGGTATGCCAAACTCGCGCGGCTGCTGCACGAGGTCCGGCGCGTGGGGCCGTCGGAGTACGCCATCGAGTTCTCCGGGCCGGCGTCCGTGCTCCGCCAGACCCGCCGCTACGGCGTGAACCTGGCCCGGTTCCTGCCGGCGCTGCTGGCATGCCGGGGCTGGAAGATGACGGCCATCCTGCGGACGCCATGGAAGAGGCGAGCGGTACTCGACCTCTCGGACCAGGACCGCTATACCTCCACGCTGCCGCCGCCGGAGGCGTTCGACTCAGGCGTCGAGGAGAAGTTCGCCGCGACGTTCGGCCCCGAGCGCGACGGTTGGCGCCTGGACCGCGAGGCCGAGGTGCTCGCCGACGGCCAGACGGCCTTCGTGCCGGACTTCGTCTTCCGCCACGAGGACGGGACGATGGTCCTCTTTGAGATCGTGGGGTTCTGGACGCCCGAGTACCTGGCGAAGAAACGCGAGACGCTCCGCCGGTTCCGCGGCCACCATATCCTGCTGGCCGTGTCCGAGCGGTCGCTGCGGGAGGGGGCGGAGCCGGGCGCCAGCGTCATCGTCTACAAGACGGCCATCAAGGTCGCCCCTGTCCTGGCCGCCCTTGAGGCCATCCGGACCTCCCTGAGCCCCTGACGCCCCTCCCAGCAGGCGCCGATGCCCGCCCCCGGCGCGTTCATCAGGCCGACCGCCCCCAATCGGCACCCGTCTTACGGTAAGTCCTTGACCTCATATGGTTTACTCGCACACGTCTGCCGCGGCGTCCACGCGAACCGCACGCCCATCAGACGAGGGAAGGCAGGCGAGCCGATCATCGCGCCCAAAGCGGCCAGATCGTCACGCGCCAGTTTCAGTAGCCCCAGTCCGTACTTGCGGTCGTTCATAGAGCAGACGCCCTTCCCGAAGGCAGCGGCCCACAACATGGTTAAGGGAGTCCTGCCACTGGGCGAACTCGTCTTCGCTGAACAGCAGGACATCCGTGGGGACGGGGACACCACGCAGCGAGAGGGACACGCGAGCGCTCTCTTCCACCCGGCTCCGCCCGGGCCCGAACGGCTCGCGCTCGACGACGAGCAGATCCACGTCGCTGTGCCGGCCGGCGTCACCCCGCGCATGCGAGCCGAACAGGTAGATCCGCTCCGGGTCTATCTCGCGGACGATGGCCTGCACCATGCCCCGAAGGACTTCCTCCGTCACGGCGACCATGGCTTGCCCTTTCTCGAAGCGCCTGAGAGTGCTACAATCTGCGGCGGCAGTCTCCCTACGCCGGCGTGAAACGCCTATGAATCAGCAGAGACCCTCGGCAACCGCCTGCCTGGGCGGCCCGCCCGCCTGGGCCGGACGGCCATGGTACGAGCCGCCCTACGTCCGCTCGAACGTCGTCTTCTTCGACTGGATCCGGTCTGTCCTGAAGCCGACGGACGTTGTCCTCGACGCCGGGGCGGGCCCCGCGCCCGGCGACCCGGTGCGCAGGCTGCGCGGCGAGGCGGCGAAGGTCTGCGGCATCGACGTCGATAAGGCGGTGCTGGCCAATGAGGCCCTCGACGAGGCCCGTGTCGTCCACGGCTACCCGTGGCCGTACCCCGACGCCGCCTTCGACCTCGCTCTTTCCGATTACGTCCTCGAGCACATCGAGCACCCGGCGTCGTACCTCGGCGAAGTCCGCCGCGTGCTGCGGCCGGGCGGCGCGCTGTTCTTTCGGACCGTCAACACGCTGCACCCCG
>Ga0111188_1063_pt1 | contig 23941 bp, 22 predicted proteins | sample DeeMarSWOR324_28_FD_80358 | JGI IMG/M metagenome (GOLD analysis project Ga0111188, IMG submission 80358) | Planctomycetes bacterium SM23_25
ATCTTGTGGGCGCCGGTGTGGGCGAGGTCTTCGCGCTTGAGGTAGATCCTAGCCCCGCCCCAGGCCTGGGAGAGGCGGCGAGCGAAGTAGAGCGGCGTCGGACGGCCGGCGTACTGCTTCAGGAGATAATCCAGTTCATCCTGGAACTTGGGGTCGGCGCGGGCCTCGAGGTAGGCCTCGGTGAGTTGCTCCAGGGCCCCCATGAGCGTCTCAGGGACATATCGACCGCCATACGGGCCGAAGCGCCCGCTCGCATCGGGTACGGTTGCCATCGCGGCTCCTCGTGAGTTTTCGCAAGACCACGACTTTACCGGGAATGCGTGTGAGGTTCAAGTGGGTACGCGGCCGGCCCCGGATTTGACACGTAGCGGTTCCTGGGGTATACTCCGGGGGAAGTGAAGCGTATCGTATCCGGGGCTGGGTCTGCCGAAAGGCGGGCCGGCCCCGTTTTGGTTGTGTTGCGCCGGCGCTGCGGCGGAGAGAACCTGGGCACCACATCAAGACGTGAGCCACCGCGCCGTAAGCGGGGTTCAGGTCGAAGTCGAAAGGAGAGACTCACGTGAGAAACCGCGCTAGGACGTGTCGGATCGGCCTCTGGCTTCTTGCGCTCGCCTGCATGCCGTCGGTGTGTGCGGCAGGCATCCGCTACGACGTCGTGGACCTCGGGTCGGGGCAGGCGACGGCGATCAACAAGCACGGCGAGGTGGTGGGGTGTGTGAGCGGTTGGAACTGGTCGGATGCCTGGTACTGGCATCCGTCCACCGGCCGTGAGGTGATCGACGACCCGTCGCACAAGGATAGGTCGGCAACTGACATCAACGACGCCGGCATCATCGTGGGACTGGGCCCGTTCGTCTACGACGTCCGCGCGCGAGAGTTCCTGGGCCATCTGGGCAGCGGGTTCGAAGGCATCAACCGCCACAACGTGGCCGTGGGGCGCGAGTACTACCGGACGCGGCCGAACGGTATTGAGGACTACAAGTCCATCGCCTACGACATCGACACCGGCATCAAGACATACATTTACACGTACGATAGCCACGCCTATGCCGTCAACGACCTGACGGTCGCTGTCGGGGGGCGCGACGGCGACCGGTACGGCTTCGTCAACATCGCCGGCGTTGCCTCAGCCCTGGTTGGTTTCCCCCAGGGCGACAACGACTCGCGGTGCTGCGCGTATGACATCAACGACCTCTGGCCCACCAGCAGCCGGGGCATGATCGTGGGCCGGGCCCGGTACACGGGCGACGCCTGGGACCAAGTCGGCCCCACGTGGTGGGACTCCGCCGGGAACCCGCACATGATCGGCCGGCTGGGCACGGGCACCAACGGCCAGGCCCATGCCGTCAACAACGCGGGCCAGATCGTCGGGTGGTCGCACACGGGGGGCACCGGCGGCCAGACGGCCATTCTCTACGAGGGGGGAGCGCTGACTGCTCTGAACAGCCTGATCAACGGCGGGTCCACGATGACGGTCGCCTACGACATCAACGACCGCGGCCAGATCGTCGGCTACGGGCCGGCGGGGGCCATGCTCTTGAATCCCGTCTACTTCGCCGACGGCAACTTCCAGGCGGGCGACCTCGGTGCCAACTGGAAGGTGGCCGGCGACGGGACGGCAGCCCTGACAGACCTCGGCGACGGCAACCTGGCCGCCGTGCTGACGGCAGGCTCGCCCGTGACGATCTCGCAGGACGTCGCGACGCCCGCCGCGGTGTTCGTCCTGAGTTTCGATTACCAGTTCCTCTCGACCGACCCGTCGTGCACGCTTATCGTCTCGCTCGACAACCCCCTCCTGGCAGGCCCCCTGCCCTTGTTCCAGGACATGCTTGCCGCGCCGCCGACACTGGCCGCCGACTTCACGACGTACGTGGTCGGCATCGAGGAGCCCGGTCTCCGGGGCCTCGATCCGGCAACACTGGCGTTCACGTACGACGGCCCGAGCGGCACGCAGTGCCTGCTGGATAACGTGACCATCACGCAGGTGCCCGAGCCCGCCTCCGTGGCGCTCGTGCTGGCGGGAGTGGCCCTTGTGGCCGGACGGCCGCATCGGCGCCGTCGATGACGGCGCATCGCCCGGCCACATGTCAGCAAATCGCGACCTTGCCATCGGAAGGATGGTCCACGAGGCACCCCGTCTGAATACGGCCGCGCCGCGACCGTCTGATCTTGGGGCGGAGGCAGATAAAGGTTGATTTTCGGCCCCTGGCTCGCTATACAGGCCGGGCTTGTCGTATAATTTAGGAGGGCGGTATGTACGCAATTATCGAAGACAGCGGCGCGCAACTGCGCGTCGAAGAGGGTCAGACGCTCCAGGTGGATGTGCGGCCCGCCGAGCCGGGCGGCGCCGTGACGTTCGAGCGGGTCCTCCTTCTGGCCGACGAGAAGGGCGTCCGGGTCGGCAAGCCCCTCGTGGAAGGGGCCAAGGTAACGGCCGAGGTCCTCGGCCCGTCGAAGGGGGCGAAACTCGAGGTCGTGAAGGTCCGCCGACGCAAGAGTTCCCGGACCCACACCGGCCATCGCCAGGGGTACCTGACGGTCCGCGTGACGTCGATCGAAGGCTAGAGGCGCGCCGGCGCCGCCGGGCGGCCGGCAGGGCAGTACGAGTGATGCAAAATCGCCGATAGGTGGTCAGACAAGGGGGGCCGATCCATGGGGCCGGTTATGCGAATGCGATATGCGGAACTGCTCCTGAGGCTGGCATTGGGCCTGGCGGCTGCGGCCGCGATGCCTTCCCAACTGACGGCGGCAGAGGCGGCGGCCGACCCGCAAGCGGGGTCCGACGCGCATATCGAGAAGCAGGTCGAGGCCATCGAGAGCCGCATGGCAACGCTCCAGGAAGAGGAACTCAACCTCTCGGTCAGGATCATGCAGGCCCAGCAGAAGGCGAACGAGGGCCTTAAAGAACCGGCCAAGGTCACCGAACGACTCGCCAAAGGCGAGGGCGCAAAGGAACTCCGCCAGTACAAGGCCATCATGCTCTCGTGCGCCGGCCAACTCCAGGCGTTCGACGGCAAATTGCTCCCCCTCCTGAAATCCGTCAAGGCCCTCCAGCAGGACCGCGCGAAGGCTTCGGAGGCGCTCAAGGCGCGTATCGACACCGTGACGGCCCGCGTGGAAGCCAAGCACCGGACGACCCTCGAGAAGGTCGCCAACCTGTACGAGCGATGCGCCGAATGGCGTGCCGCCTTCGGCATCTACTCGAAACTCTACGGCGAAATCCCCGAAGCCGAGCGCGTCAAGAACACCTTCATGACGGAGAAGATGGCGGAACTGTGCGACAAGGTCGGAGACCCCAAGATGTCCCTGCTGCTCTACCGAACCCTGTTCGAGGCCAAGAGCGTCAAGGACCGCTACAAAGACAAGGCACTCGGGGAAAAGGTCGCCAAAGCGTACGAGAGATGCGGGGATTTCATGAGCGCCTACAAGGTCTACAAGGCGCTCCTCGACGCCATCCCCAGGGACAAGCAAGAGAAAGACGGCAAAGGTCTCAGGGACCGGATGCAGGAACTCGAGAAGAAGATCGGCCGGGTCTCAAGGTAACGTCGGCCGGAAAGAGCACATCAGGCAGGTCTTTCAGGGGCCGCTTCGGCGGCCCGTCCTCTGTGGCCCGCAGCGGTCGGCACCCCGCCGGGGTACCCCGCCAGGACGGCCATGACGTCCTCGACCGAGGTGATCCCGGCTCGGACCTTGTTGACGGCATCGAGCCAGATCGAGGGACGCCCGGCGGAACGGATGCCGTCGCGCAGGGTCTCGACATCGGTGCCGGTCCGGATGAGGTCGGCCAGTGTGGCGTCGATCGGCGTCAGTTCAAACAGGCCGATCTGTCCGAAGAACCCCGTGTGGCGGCAACTGGCGCAGCCTCGGCCTTTGATGTACTCGGGCACCGGGCCGAACGCCTCGGCGACGCGGCGTCGGAGCGAAGCCGGCGGATCGTAGGGCGTGCGGCAGTGGAGGCAGACGGTCCGCACGAGTCGCTGGGCCAACACGCCTCGCAGGGCCGACGCCAGCGGTTCGGCCGGCACGTCGGCCGCCAGGCGTGCGATGGCGCCGGCGGCGTCTCTGGCCCGGACGTGTGCGAGGACCAGGCGCCCGTCGAGGGCGGCCTCCACGGCAGCGCGGGCCACCTCGGCATTCATCACGCCGTCCAGCACCAGCACGTCCGGCTGCTGGAGAAGCAGCCGCCAGAGGATGTCCGACATGTCGGCGGTGCCGCACGTCGCCGGAGAGAACTGATTGACGCCCGGCAAACTGAAGTGTACGCACGCCTCAACGGTGCAGACGTTCAAGCGGACCGGGTCAAGGGCATTGAGGGTGCTGTAGAGCGTGGTGGTGACGCCGCTTTCGCGCGGGCCGGCAACGACGACCAGGCCCCGCCCTTCCGCCAGCAGGCGGCGGTAGGCCGAGAGGAGTTCGACGTCGCAGCCGAGTTTCTCGAGCGGTTTGCGGGCCCCATCTTCGCGGACCAGGCGGACGACGCTCCTCGGGCCAAAGGCGCCGCTCAGGCTGGCCACCTGAACCTGAACGCCACAGCCCTGAACCAGGAGTCGTGCGCTTCGACGGAACCCCTGGAGGGACGGCGCCTTTCCGGCAAAGCCCATCATCTCATCGAAGGCGGCAACGAGCCCCGCCGCCAGCCGCGCGGGCGGACGCATCACGACGTGCAGCAGGCCGTCGATGCGGAACCGGATGCGGAGCACCTTCTCGTCGGGTTCCAGGTGGATGGCGCTGGCGCGAGAGCGAACGGCCTCGCGGATGAGCAGGCTCGCGACCTTCTCGGCCGGCCACGTGCCGTAGACCGATTCGTAATCGTCAGGCAGGAGCAGGTCGGTCGGCATCGGCAGTTCGCCGATTCCGTCGTCAGAGAGTTGGGTGGGTTCGTTTGCGTCGGCGCGGGTCTCGTCGAGAAGCCGGTAGATGTTGTCGGCGGTCGCGGCCACCACCTGGACGCTCAGCCCGGCCGCGTGGGCAATCTCGTCTACCAGGAAGATGTTCGAGGGCTCGGAAACCGCCACGGTCAGGAGATCGCGGACGCGAAAGAGCGGGAGGACGCCGTGCTTCTGGATAAACGCCGCCGGCAGGGAGCCGCGCACGGCCGGGTCAACGAGTTGCCGCGTGAGGCGGGCAAACGGCACGCCGCAGGCCGTCGCCACCGCCGACAGGACCTGTTCCTGGGCGGCATAGCCGAGATCGACCAGGATCTCGCCGAGGAGCCGATCCTGCTGGCCGTCGTGCTGAACGGCCAAGGCATGGGCCAGTTGTTCGTGCGTGACGACGCCTCGGGCGATGAGGAGGTCGCCAAGCCGGGGGCGGTGTTTGGTTGCTGTCGTCATGGCCTGTCCTAATGAAAACTCTTGACAGCCTCGTGAACGTTATCGAAGACCTCGAACCTCTTGTCGAACCGGACCATCTCGAAGGTTTTCCGTCCGAGCCCTTTCAGGCCGGCCACCTTGACGACACCCTGGACCGCCTCGATCTGTTCCTGAAACCAGACGAGGGTTTCCAGTCCGCGGCTGTCGAAGTAACCGGTCCGTGACAGGTCGAGGACGAACCACCGTCCGCCGGAGCGGATCTGGTCGCAAGCGGCCTGTCGGAACTGTTCCTCCTCGGCCAGCGTCAGGGCCGGCTCCACGGAGAGCACCATCATGCTGCCGTACGCCTCGGCCGTTGTCGGCATCGTCGTCCTCGCCTCCGGACCCGTTAGACAGCCGCGACACAGGGCGCTGCCGGCTCCTGGGCAAACTGCTTCATGAGCCGCTCGAGGAGAACGCCTCGGTCACGGCGGCGTCGAACTGGGTTCCCTTGTTCCGTTTGATTTCGCGGATGGCTTCGTCAAGGGGCAGCATCGGCCGGTACGGCCGGTTGCTGGTCATGGCGTCGAAGGCGTCGGCGAGGCCGACGATGCGGGCGAGCCACGGGATGGCCTCGCCCTTCAGCCCCGCCGGATAGCCTTTTCCGTCCACGCGTTCGTGATGATGGATGACGGCTTCGCGGACGGGTTCGAGTTTTCGGATGCCGCTGAGGATGTGCCCGCCGATCTCGGGATGGCGGTTGATGATGCGGCGTTCTTCCGGCAGAAGGAGTCCCTCTTTGCGGAGGATGGCCTCCGGGGTGCCGATCTTGCCGATGTCGTGCAGCAGTCCCGCCATATAGGCCTGCTCGGCCCGTTCGTCGCCGAGGGCCAGTTGTCCGGCGATGGTGCGGCTGGTGATCGAGACGCGCTCGCTGTGCCCGCACGTGTACGGGTCTTTGGCATCGACGCTCGAGACCAGGGCCCGCACCAGGTTCAGCATCATCTGCTGGAGTTCGCTGTAAAGGCGACGGTTCTCGATGAAGACGGCACTGGCGTTGGCGCTGGACCGGATGAGTTTGGCGTCGGGGCTTCCGAACTCCTCGCCCGAGCGGTTGAATGCCGCCAGCACGCCGGGAGCCCGCTCGCCCAGCGCCACCGGGACCACGACCAACCGCTCCATCGCTATCGAGAAGCGGGCCAGCAAGGGGTCCTGCTGGCAGTGGTTGTTGATGAGAACGGTCCCGTGAGGATCAAGGCCGTCCAGCAACGCGCCGAAAAGCCTCGGCAAGTCGGACTCGAGCAGCGGCAGGCGACCGGAGACCGCCATCTCGGGCTCGGCCCCGTCTGCGGCGGGCAGGTAAGCCACAGCCGCCTCTGCGCCGGTCGTCTCGCGCAATTCCTCACACACGTACTCCAGCAGGCCCATGACCGGCCGCGTGACGCGGAGGACCTCGCCGACGTTGTGGAGCAGGCTGATCTCCTCGAAACTCTGACTGAGCGCCTCGGCGAGGGAATTGCACTGCGACTGGGCGTCGGCTTCGGCCATGCGGGCGCGGACGGCCGTCCCCACGGCCGCCAGCAGCCGGCGGGCAAGGGGCTGCTCGCCCTCCCCCGAGAGTGGCAGTTCGACGGCCGCGGCGAGTCTCGGCTGTCCGCGAAGCGAGATCGGCCACGCCGCCGTCAGGACGTGCGGTCCGGCCGCCAGCCGGTCCTCGTTCGCGTCGGCCGCCTCGCGCACGAGGCGCGTCACGGTCTCGGAGGGAGCGGTCCCGGCGTCCGGGGCGTCGCCTTGCCCCGGCGCCTCGGCAATCGGCGTTCCGTCGAGCCGGTAGAACGCCACGGCCACGCCCAGGTGCTCGCGGATCTCTCGTGCGAGCCCTTCCGGGACGTCGGTGGCCGCCGGCGAACAGGTTGTCGGAAATGCCAACATGCCTTCCTCGACTACCGTGCAGCGCCGATGCCGAGCGCCTCCTGGACGTTGGCAAGGAGTTCCCGTGGGCTGAACGGCTTGGTCATCACGTGCAGGATAGGCAGACTGCCGATCTTGCTGCGGTCGATTTCAAAGCCCTTGGCCGTCAGGAGGATGGTCGGCAGGGGATTCGGAAGTTCGACGGTCAGCCGCGCGCACAGTTCCAGCCCGCTCATGCCGGGCATCTGGAGGTCGGTGATGAGGAAGTCGGGCGGCTCGGCGGCGGCCCGTTCGTAGGCTTCCTGGCCGTCCACGGCCACGATCACCTCGAGTCCGGCGTTCTGCAGTTTCCTGGCCACCACGTTCGTGATGAAGGCGTCGTCGTCGGCCACCAGCACCTTGCAGTTCATGGTCATCCTCCCATCGGGCGCGAGGGCTACCGAACAGCGGGCAGGAAGATCCGGAACACGGAACCCTTGCCGGCGCGGCTTTCCAGAGTGACTCGCCCCCCATGAATGGTCTCGACCACGTGCTTGACCAGCGGCAAGCCGAGCCCGGTACCGCCAACCGCCCTGGCCGACCGGCGCGACCGATAGAACTTCTCGAAGACCCGGTCGATGTCCTCCGGCGGAATGCCGCACCCGGTATCCGCCACGTGCACCACGACCGACCCGTTTTCGAGGTACGTGGAGATGGATACTTTGCCCCCTTCGGGCGTGTACTTGACGGCGTTGGAAACGACGTTAAGCACCGCCTGGTAGAGCAGGTCGCGGTCGGCGTGGACGTGAAAGAAGACCGGCGCCAAATCGGCTTCGATGCGGATGCTTTTCTTGGCGGCCTGCGGGGTCATGACGTCGCCGACATCGCGCAGGATCTCGGTCACGGCCAGGTCGGTCTTGTTGGCGGGGATGAGGCCGGATTCGAGCCGGCTGAGGTTCAGGATATTCTCGATGAGCCGCCCGAGCCGGTCGGTCTCGCCCGCGATCACCCCCAGGAACTCTTTGGCCTCGGCCTCGTCGGCGGCCTCTCCGTCCACGAGCATCTCGACGTACGCCTTGATGCTGGCCAGCGGGGCCTTCAGTTCATGCGAGACGTTTGACACGAAATCGCTCTTCATCCGGGCGATTTCCTTCTCCTTGGTGACGTCGTGGAGGACGGCCACCACGCCGCTGACCCGGTCGCGCTTGCGTCCCTCGACCACCGTGTTGAGGATGACGCGCCAGACCTGGGCGTTCTCGCCGGACCCCTGGACCCACTCGACGGTGCGATGCGGCACGACCAGGCCGGTTTCGTGCATCTCGCGGAGCAGTTCAAGGAACGGCTCGTCGCGGATGACTTCCTCGACGGGCTTGCGGAGGGAGACATCGAACGTGAAGCCGAAGATCCGCTCGGCCGCCGCGTTCGTCAAGACCAGGTCGCCGAAGGCGTCCATGACGAGGACGCCGTCGCTGATGGCATGAATGACAGCCTCCACGTGCCGCTTCTCGGCCTCGAGGACCTTCAACTGGATCTGCCGCTCCTTGGCGGTCATGTGCGACTGGTCCACCTGGTCCTTCACGAAGGCAAGGTAGCGGTTGATGGCGTGGCCGAGCCGGCCGAGCGAGTCGGCGTCGGCTTCGCTGACGACCATGCCGACCGCCCCGCGGCGGACCATGTCTTCCAGGTGGTCCGTCACGCCGTCGATCCGCTCTTTGGGAAGGCGGGCAATCAAGAAGCCGCCGATGAGGCCGAGGACCGACAGGGCCAGCCCCGCCCCCAGCGTCATCGCCTTGGCGGTGGAGGGCTGGCCGGCGCCCCGCAGCGGGTCCATGAGCAAATGGAGCCCGACCCCGACGCCCAGAAACAGCAGGATGACGGCGGCCACACGCCTCAACTCGATCACAGCCCACAACCTCCAGACCGTCCACCCGCCCGCAGCGGCGACCACCGACGTCGCTCCTACGACGTGTTTGCAGGCTTGGCCAGCATGTACGGGCCGTCCCGCGACCCCGTGTCTTTCAGCGTTGCCGGCGGCGGCACCGACCGGGGGGGCGGCAGAGGGACCGACCGGCCTTCGGCCCGTGCGAGGAGCCATTCCACGAGGTCGCGGCCCCCGCACGCGGGATCCTTCAGTGCCAGTTTCAGGTGCGAGACGGCCTCGCCCAGGCGCCCTTGGGCCACGAGGACGTACCCCATGAGGGCGTTGGCCTCGGCATCCTGCGGGCGGTCGGTCAGAGCCGCCTCAAGCAACTTCCTGGCCGACGGCAGACGGTCCTCGACAATATCGCACTTGGCGAGCGCCACAAGCGGCCGGCATCCCCCCGACGTGCCGCCCGTCTGAAGGCCATAGAGCGCCCGGGCCTCGCCGGTCCGTTTGAGGGCCAACAGACAATCGGCCCGCATCTGGTGGACCCATCCGGCAGCGAAGTCGGGCTCCGACTCGGCCAGTTCCGCCAGGGCCCGCTCGGCCTCCTCGCAGGCGCCGGAGTGGAACAGGGCCATCGCGAGGCGCTCCTTCGGGCCCTGCTCCTGGGGATCCAGCCGCAGCGCGATCCGGTAGGCTCCGGCCGCCTCCTGGTACCGGCCAAGGAGTGCGAGGACGTCGCCGAGCGCGGCGTGTACGTCGGCACGTCCGGGTGTCCGCTCAGCCGCTTCGGCCAGGCACCTGGCGGCCGCTTCGGCCTGGGCCGTCGCGACGAGCATCTCGGCCTCGGCCAGAGCGTACCGGGGAACGTCGGGACGCAGTTCCGCGGCCTTGGCGAACTCGTCCAGGGCATCCCGCTCGTGCCCCAGGGTCTGCTGAATCGTTCCAAGAACGTATCGGGCCTCGGGGGACTCCGGGTCAATCGCCTTGGCAGCCTGCGCGTAGTCGAGGGCCTGATCCACGTCCTTCATTTCGGCGGCCAGGCGGGCGGCCAGAACGTAGATGGGAGCATACGGTATACCCGCCTGGGCAATCTCATCGACGTACTGGCGTGCGCGGCCCAAGTTGCCCTTCTCGAAGGCCCCTTCGGCCAGTTTGAGCATCATCTCGGCCCGAGACTCGGCCCAGCGTTGGCGGGCCTCCTCGCGCTTCTTGTCCATGTGCGCCTGTCCGCATCCGGCGGCCAGGAACACGCCTGCGACGGCCGCGTACAGAACGACTCGCTTAGTTCGCACGGTCGGTCTCCTTCGGGTTGACCTTGCCCGTGGCAGGGGCCTCGTCTTTCGTCTGGGTCTCCTGACTCGCAGGGGGAGCCTCCTCGGGCCTTCTGAGGGGGCCGGGAGACTCGATTCCCTTGGCCTTGTCCACGGCCCTCATGCGGGTCTGGATGCTGTCCCAGACGGTGAGGTCGGGCGGCGCGTAAGGCTTGCCGGTCCTTGCCGTGAGGACCTTGTCTTTCAGGCGAAGGGCCTTGAGGTTGTTCGGGGCCACGTTGCACGCCAGCGAGACATTCCACCAGGCATCGTCGAGGTCCTTGGGGCTGCCCGTCTGCTCATAGCGTTGCCAGGCTTCGTTGGCCTTCTGGATGTGGCCGACGATAATGCGTTCGCGTGCGAAGAAACTGAACCCCTCGCGCAGACCGAGGCACCGCCGTTTGGCCTCGGCCAGGGTGGCCTTGCCGACGGCATCGAGTTCGTTGTCCTCAATGATGTGAGGCGTCAGGAGAACGATGATCTCGTGGCGCAGCGTGTCGTCGTCCTTGCTCCGGAACAACCACCCCAGGCCGGGAATGTTGCCGAGTCCGGGAACCTGGCTCCGACCGATGCTGGCGGTCTCGTCGAACAGGCCGCCGATCACGACCGTCTCGCCGTCCTTGACCAGGATGTTGCAGGTGACTTCCGTGGTGGTCTTGTCGGGGACTTCGGTGAGGGGGTTGATGACTCCTGTGGAGATTTCCGGGTGGACCTCGAGGCGGACGTACCCCTTGTCGGTGATGAACGGGCGGAAACGCAGCTGGGTCCCGACCTCGAGGAAATCCACGGCCTGGACGGCGGTCGTCTCGCTCACGGTGGTGGTGATGTAGCCGATTTCCTGGCCCACGATGACCTCGGCGGGCTGCTTGTTCAACGTCAGCACCTTCGGATTCGAGAGGACGGTCGTGTCGGTCACGTCCTCCAGGGCGTTGATGAAGAACGAGACGTTGTTCGTCATGACGCCGATGTTCAAGCCGCTGCCGGCCGTGGCGAAGCCGGCCGTGTAAGCCGTGCCCCAGGGGTGGGACTGCGCCCTGGCGGTGCCCGCCGCGTTGGTCTGGATCGTCGCGGGCGGGGTCGTCGGCTGGGGGGCGGCGATGTCTCGGAAATCCACGCCGGCCAGGGCGTTGAAGTTGATGCCCAGGCTGGTCGAATCATCGAGGGTCACCGAGAGGATGGTGGCCTCGACCAGAACCTGCCGGGGCCGTTTGTCCATCCTCTCAAGGATCTTGCGCGCCTCCTCGATGTTCTCGGGGAAGTCGCGGACGATCAGGGCGTCGCACATGGCGTAATTGTCGCCGCCGACCTCTTCGGCGCCGGACGGGATGCCGGCTTCCGCGCCCGTCGTGACCGCCGTCACCGCCTTCTTCGAGAGGACAGGCATGATCACCTTCAAGGCTTCGTCGCTCGTGAGGTAGTTCAGGTAGAAGACCTCGTTGACCAGTCGCGATTCGTTCCCCTTGATCGCCGCCAGTTCGTCGGCCGTGTGAACGTAGATGCAGTTGCCTTCCCTCACCCACTGAAGGTTGGTGGCCCGGCAGACGGCGGCGAGGGCTTCCTCGACCGTCACGTTGTACAGGTCGGCCGACACCTTGCCCGTGGCTCCCTTACCGGCAATGATGTTGATCTGGTATTGCTGTGACAGCAGTTCGAGGACGTTGGGCAGGTCGTCGTTCTTGATGTGGAGTTCGATTTTGCCCTTGCCGGCCGACGCCGTGCTCACCGTGCTGGCACCCGCCGGCGGGGGCGCATCGGCGGCAGGCGTGTCGGCGGCCTGGGTCTCGCCCGGCTGGGCGGGCGGGTCAGCGCCGGCCCCTGCGGCACCGCCGGTCCCTGGGGCGGGCGCGTCCGGTTCGGCGCCCATCGCCGCCGGCAGGGCGAGCATCAGGCACGCCAACGCCAGAGTCCCGGCCGCCAGCCCGATGCGCCACCGACCCCGCTCGAGGGATGGCTTCTTCCTCAACACGACGCTCCTTGTCAGTCCATGCGTAGCAGACATGTGACACCTCCCTGCTGCAGCGTGGCCCGGCCTTCCTGGATCTCGGCGATCCGGAATCCGGACACCGCATCCCCCTCTCGGTAGTTTTCGCCGTTGATAACCGCCCAGCGCTGCCCCTCGGGGGTAATGAGGATCACCTCGAGCCTCAGCCCCTTGACCTTCTCCAGGATTTCCTGCGGCGTCGGCCGGCCCGCCGCGTCGTCGGCCGCGCTTGCGGGCCGCGGCGCCGGCCCCGGGGGATCCGAAGCGGCCGCCTCTGCACCGCCGGGCCCTGCGTGGTCGAACGGGTTCCGTCGAAGCGGCGCGGGAACAGGGGCCGCCCGGCCGCCGACCAGTTCCTCGACACCGATGGCGGCCGAGCGGACCCTGTCGGGGGTCACGCCGGCCGACACCGCGAAGACGCCGCAATCGGTCGCCTTCGTCGTCCACGGCTGAATGATGGCCAACGCCCAGGCGCTCAGCCCCGTAACCAGCAGGGCCGCCGTCAGGACGGCCTGAATCCACCGCCCGCGTGCCGTCGCCCAGCGGCCGCGCGCCCGACCGGCCAGCCAGGTATGGAACCAGGTGTCAGCAGCCCAGAATCGTGCCAACTCGCTCATGGTTTCTCACTCGCCTATCCGCGTGCGTGCATCGGGCTTGCCCGCCGGCTGGCAGGCGGGCCTGCGTTGCCGCTGGCGCTCGTGCCGCCCGGCCCTGTCTGCCGGTCGGACCCGGGCAGGTAGAACACCAGGATTTCCGCCTCGGCCACGACACAGCCGGCGTTTTCGGATTTCACACAACGCACCTGCCGGAAACGGCTCAGCCGTTCGAGACCTTCGATCGCCGCCAGGCACCGGTAGACGCTCTCAAAGGGGCCCGTGAGCCGCAGCCGAAGGGGAACCGCGGGCGCCGTTCCTGACAGCCCCGACGGCCGCATCTCGGCCCGCTCGACTTCGTGGGCCACGTCGGGTTCGGCCGCCACGCGTTCGGCCACGGCCTCCAGGAACTCGGCGACGCGCGGCTCGGGCGGCAGCCAACGACTGAACACCTCCTGGGCCATCCGCAGGGCCGGGATCCGCGCCGAAACGTACACCCCCTCGTTGCTGGCGAGCACTTTCTGGCTGACCACATCGCGCTCATGCTCGAGTGCCTGGCCGAGGGCCGTCAGTTCGCGCTGCTGCGGCCAGCAGACGAGAAGAACGAAACTGGTCATCATGACCGCAGCCACCAGCAGAATGAGGAACTGCTGCCGGTCCACCGCCCAACGCTTGCGTGTGCTCGTACGTGCCGTCACGTTTATCTCTCCCCGGCAGGGCGTGCCGGCAGGATCCGCGCCTCGATGACGAATGATCGCCGCCCCGCGACGCCCCCCGACAGCAGTCTTGACCGCACGAGAAGGGCCCGCTCGAACCGCGGCGACGCGTCCAGGCCGCCTACCGTCTGCGTCACGGCCGCCTCGTTCGACGCCCAGCCGTGCAACCGAAGCGTTGCCTGCCCGGCCTCTGTCTCCATCGGATGGTCCAGGTCGAAGCCGTCGAGCATGACACCTTGGGGCAAGAGGCTGACCATTTCGCCGATGGCGTCGGTCACGGCAATCTTGGATCTCAGGCCCCGCAGCAAATCCAGCCGCTGATTGTGGGACCGGGCCTCGGCCCTGAGACTGCGGACCTTCTTCACGTCGGCGTCGACGGCCGATCCCGCGCCGCGAACCGCCATCAGTTCGGCCCGTGCGTCCCGGAGCCAGGCACCCATCTGGAAACTCCACAGGACCATGGCCAGACCGATGGCCAGGAGCAGCCAGGACCGAATAAAACCAATGCGGCGCTGGAACCGCGCCCGAAGATAATCTTCCGGCAAGAACTCCAGTTCGTGCACCGTTCGCTCCCCTACGTCTCAGGCGGCATAACCCGCTGCAAACTGGGCCGCCAGGTGGAACCCCTTCAGGCTGAGGCCAAACGCCGTGGCCCACTCGGCCCGGACGGCTCGCCGGTCGAGGTTCGGCTCCAGCGGTCGCCGAGCGTGGCCGGAATGATCGGGTCGTGCGCTTCGCCGCCCGTGAACAGGATCGACCGCGGACGCGACCCTCGAAACGTGACACTGTAGTAACGAAGGCACAGGCCGACCTCGTCGGCCAGGTCTTCCAGATGCGGGCGGATGGCGTCGGCCACGGCCCGGGCAGCCCGGTCGCCATCCGTGCCCCCGTCGTCGCTCCGCTCGCGGCGCCGGCCGATCCGCCGCCGCAGGGCCTCGGCCTCGGCCGGGGCCAACTCCAGACAGTCTGCCACCGCGCGGTTGAACACGCCCCCCCCGATCGGTATCGTCTTCACGAAAACGATGTCTCGCCCGCGCGCGACGATCATCGTGGTCTGCGCTCCGATGTCCGAGAAGACCCGGACGGTGTCTTCATCCTCCCGGCGGCGCAGAAACCGCTCGAAGCCGCGGAACACGGCGCACGGCTCGGCGCCGAGGCTCACGAGGTGAAGCCCCGCTTCGCAGGCCAGTTGAATCTTCTCGTCCACTTCGGCACGAGGCGCAGCGAACAGGATGATCTCGTCGAGGAGTTGGTCGCCGTGTCGCACTTCCCCGGCCCTCAGGTACTGAATCACCGCCGTCGCGGTGTCGAAGGGGAACTTGTTCTGGGCCTCCCAGTTGACGGCCGTCACGAGTTCCTCTTCCGGCATTCTCGGCATACGGATGTTGCGGACGGCCAGTTCCTCGGCCGACAGCGCCATCACCACCTCGCGCCCGCGGAACCGGCGTTCCTTCACAAGGCGACGGATGCCCTCGATCACGAACTTACGGCACCGCGTCTCATCGTCCTTGACGTCCAGCGGAATCACGAACTTGGCGGCATCAACCACGCGCAGGTCCCGCTCGCTGCCCCCCAGTTGCAGCATCCGGACGGCCGTCGTCCCAACGTCCAGGCCCATCGGCAATTGCCTCACGGCCAGCCCCTTCCGCTCCCGTCAACCGGCGATGCGTGTCACGGTCACCGTCCCCGTCAGAACGGCGACGGATACCTGCATTTGCACCTGGCCGGATTCAACCAGCACGGTGCCGCCCGACGACGGCTCGCCCTGCGAATTGAAGGTCACGTAGGTGTTCGCGCCGAACGCCGCGCCCGCAATCCTCACGGCGTTCATGCCGTTCTGCCGGGCGAGGGTCACATCGAACTGCCTCCCGGCCACAACCGGATGCGGAATGGCCGCGAGCGACCCGTAGGATCCGCCCGCGTAGTTCGCCACCACCTTGTAGGACTGCAGATCCGGGCTGAAGACGAGCGAGTGCGGCTGCTGCGTCGTCAGGGCGAGGCTCCGTACCACCTCCAGGTCCGACCCGAGCACCCTGGCGGCACTGACGGCTTGCGTGTCGGCGGCCGAGCCGATGCTCGGAATGACGATCGCCGCCGCAATCACCAGCACCGCGATCACGATCAGGAGTTCCACCAGCGTGAAACCGCGATCGTGGGTCATCCAATGCGCCGTCCTCATCTGGCCGTCCCTCCCTTGCGAGTCTCATCGGACTCCTTCAGTTCGGTCGTCTGGATCACGTACGTGCCGCCACGGAGCCCGTCCTCGATGGCCTTCAGGCGGTCGTTCAGGACCTTGAGTTGGTCCACCATCTCCTGCCGCTGCTTCCCCGAGTCCGGAATGCCCGTGGTGTCGGTCGAGATAGCCTTTGCCGCGGCCACGGCAGGCGGTTCCAGCGGGCCCGTCCTGAACCACAGGGCAACCGCAATCAGCGCCAGCATCGCCGACACAAGGATCAGCCCGTGGGCGATGGCTCGAAGGTCCCTGCTAATCATCCTCTATCTCCCCTACCCCCCCTACCTTGACAAGGAAGACCAAAAAAACAGGCACTGCTGCCGATGCCGGACATGCAGTCCAGAGGGCTTATCGGCAGTCTTCCCGGCCAGGCTTCAGCGATTCACAGCCTTACTGGAGCAGTCTCGGGTTGCCCGTTGCCCTTGGCACGGTGGGCAGTCTTGCCCACCGCGCTGGGGTCCGCAACACGCAACCGTGAACGGCTCCAGGCTGACCAGACGGTCAGCCGAATAGCGTCCATCGGGCCTGTGGGGCCATCGTTTCTCGGGCCAGGGGCCGCGTGCCAACGGCACCGGCACGGGCCGGTGCGGCGTGTGGGGGGTCGTCGGGAGGACGCTCGGGTCGAATTGCGGGCCACGCGGTGATAAAATACCGGGGGCAGCCGACGCGCCAAGCGTCTCTGCCCCCGGTTCCATGCCTCTTCGCCCCTACACGAAGAGGCTGGCGGTCACCGCTGCGCACCCACAGCGTTTTGTCTTACAGCGTGTTGATTACCGTACCGTCGGTCGTTGTATGTGCGTCGGTCAGATTGGCACGGAACTCGCCCGTGACGGTATTGAACCACCAGCCACCGTCCGCCGCCGGCGCCACAAACACCGTGAGACCGTTCTGGACGACAGTCACCGTGTTGACGCCGCTGATCGGGTTGACCGGAACGGTCTGGAGGTACGGCCCGAACGGGTGGTTCACGTCAGGCGTGGCGCTCGTGGCGCCGTTGACGTCCGAGAAACTGGTCATTTCGTCCTCAAACTCGGCGTGCCCTTCGCCGGCAGCATCAGCGGGGTAGTTCTCAATGTGCTGCGTCTTGTAGAGGAGCAACTGGCTCCGGATGGTCTGCAGGTTGGTCATGAGGTTGCTGACCCGCGCCTCGGCCGACGCCTCGGTAAACTGCGGGATCACGATGGCGGCCAGGATGCCGAGAATGATGACGACAATCAGAATCTCAACCAGGGTAAAGCCCTTTTTCGCCGCACGCTTCATTGCATTTCTCCTTGTGCCTTCGCCGCCCACGAGGGGCTGATCAGGTTCCGTTCCTTGTCCTTGCCACGGCTGCTGTGCCCGGCCCTTCGTAACGCCGCCCGCGAACCAAAGGCGGTAGTCGTACAGTTGCCCCTGCCGCGCGACGATTGTGTCTCACCCCTTTCCCACGCGTGCTGTACCGGGCAGCGGCACGACAGGCCGGACCCTTTGTTCGCCGCCTCGCATTCGGCGGCTTGAGCGGTATATTTATCGGCCAGACCACAACCCACCTTCACAAGATTTTCCGTAATTCCCACATTGCCCATCTTGACACCACATGCCCAGAAGGCGACGGCCCACGAGGACCGTCGTTTTCGGCTCAACCATGCCTATTATGGTAGCGATAAACCGCCTGCCGTCAAACGCAACGGCTGCCTGGCTGACAGGAGAATGTTTCGAGTCCGTCCGTAACCCATTGTACTACAAGTGCTTGCGCGCCAGAATTGCCGTTTGGAAGACCGGGAAGGGTCGCTACTCGGACATTGGTGCACACCCGAGAATTTCGTGCGGTTTTTCTACGCTCCGTCCTGGGAAACGACGTGGGTCGTCATGGCAGCGAACCGGCGGATGCCCCCTTCGGCAGACCTCAGAACGAGTTCATACTGCGGGTCGAGGTCCAGCACCTCGCCGCTGAACGTGGCATCGCCGTCGCTGACGGTAATCCACCGGCCGAGGGTTCGGCACCGTTCGGCCGCATGGCGGCGGAGTACGGCGACCCCGTCGTCGGCCATCCTGGCGAGGGCATGATCGAGCCTCTCCAGCAACCGTCTGGCCAGCAGGGTGCGGTCGACGTCCTCCCCCACCATGGCCAGGCTGGCAACGTTCGGGCGGATGTCCGGCGGAAAGGCCTTCGGTTCCTGCGTGCAGTTGATGCCGACGCCGATGACGGCCGGCCCCGTCCGGTCGGCAACCGGCCTCGCTTCAACCAGGATGCCGCCGACCTTCAAGTCATCGACCACCAGGTCGTTCGGCCACCGGATGCCGACGTTCAGGCGACATTCGCCCTCGATCGCCTCCGCGACGGCGACGGCGGCTGCGCGAGTCAGGAGCCCCTCCTGGGTGGGCGTACGCGGCACGTGGACGATGACCGAGCAGAGAATCGACGTGTGAGGCGGGGCCAGCCAGCGGTTTCCGCGTCGTCCCCGTCCGGCGGTCTGGTGCTCCGCGAGGATGGCCAGGCCGTCGGCCTCGTTCCCCTCCCGGTCGGCCGCCTTCCACGCAAGGTCGTTCGTCGAACGGGTCGTCGCCACACATCGGACGCGCCGCCCAATCCGCGAGACAGCCAAGTCGCACGCCACTTCCTCCGCCGACAGCCCCGGCGGCGCCTCGAGGAGGCGAAGCCCTTGCATCGGGTGGGATTCGATGACGAACCCGAGGCGGCCCAACTCCTCGACTGCCGCAACGATCTGCTGCGGCGGCACACCGAGTTCCCCGGCCAGGTCCTCGGGACGGACCGGCTGCACGCGTCGGCGACGAAGCGCTAAAGCGACCCGCGGATCCACCCACCTTCCCTTCCGAAGCACCGGACTCCGGTCCCCTGCCCCGAGCGCCGGAGGGCGCGGGGCGGTCACCCCGGGCGAATCTCAAGCGAGATGTCGAGGTTCGGCGCGCTGTGGGTCAGCGCCCCGACACTGACGCGGTCGACCCCGGTCGCCGCAATGGTCGCGATGTTGCGGAGCGTGACGCCTCCGGAGGCCTCGAGCGCCGGCCCTCGGTCGCCGAACAGGCGGTCGCGGAGGCGCGCCGCCTCTCGAAGTCTGGCCGGCTTCATGTTGTCGAGGAGGACGACATCGGGTTCGGCGGCGAGGATCTCCTCAAGGTACTCGATGCTCTCGACCTCGACCTGGATGGGGATCTCGGCGGAGATCCGCTGACGGGCTTCGCGGACGAGTTCGGCGATGGTGTCGCCGACGTGCTGGGGGCCGCGAACGGCCAGGTGATTGTCCTTGATGAGGACGCCGTCGTGCAGGCCGGTCCGATGGTTGACGCCGCCGCCCATCCGGACGGCATACTTCTCGAGGTACCGCCAGCCGGGGGTGGTCTTTCGCGTATCGAGGACGAGAGCGCCCGTGCCGGCGGCGGCCCGGACGAACTTCGCGGTGAGCGTCGCGATGCCCGACAGGGCCTGAACGAAGTTCAGAAGCGTCCGCTCCACCGTCAGCAACGGCCGCACAGGGCCGTCGATGCGGCCGAGGACGTCGCCGGGCTCGACCCGTTTGCCGTCTTCCATCCGGGGCTCAAAGCGAAGGCGGCTGTCGACGCGGTTGAACATGGGCTGGATGCAGAACAGGCCGGCCACCGTGCCCTCGGCCTTGGCCAGCAGTTCGGCCTTGCCGACGGCATCGTGGTGGATGAGGACGTTGCTGGTGAGGTCGCCCGGCCCGATGTCCTCTTCGAGCGCCAGGGTCAGAAGCGGCTGGAGGCTCTCGATGGCGCGTCCTTTCAACCGTTCGAGGGGGATCACACTAGGGGGTCGTTTGGGTTTCATGGAGGAGTTCCTGAATGTGGTCTCTGAGTTCGGCGGCGCGTTCGAATTCGAGTCGTTCGGCCGCCCGGTGCATTTCGGCTTCGAGTTCGCGGACCAGTTCGGTCCGGGCGAAGTCCTTTTCGCTGAGGCGGACGGCCCGGCGTGCGGCGCGGCGGCCCTCGACCTCGGCCTCGATGCCGGCGCGGATCGCCTTGCGGATCGTCTCCGGCTCGATGCCGTGCTCGGCGTTGTAGGCCGCCTGTTTCTCGCGGCGGCGGTCGGTCTCGCCGATGGCGCGTTCCATGCTGCCCGTCACGGTGTCGGCGTAGAGGACGACCTCGGCGCTGGCATGGCGGGCGCAGCGGCCGATGGTCTGGAGCAGGCTCGTCTCGGACCGCAGGAACCCCTCGCGGTCGGCGTCGAGGATGCACACGAGGCTCACTTCCGGCAAGTCGAGTCCTTCGCGCAGCAGGTTCACGCCGACGACGGCGTCGAACGTTCCGGCGCGGAGGTCGCGCAGGATCTCGCTGCGGTCGAACACCTCGACCTCGCTGTGGAGGTATTCGCAGCGGACGCCCTCGCGGCGGAAATACTCCGACAGGTCCTCGGCCAACCGCTTCGTGAGCGTGGTCACCAGGGCACGCTGGCCGCGCTCGATGCGTTTCTTCACCTCCGCCAGGCACTGGCGGACCTGATCGGTGGCCGGCTCGATCCGGATCTGCGGGTCCACGAGGCCCGTCGGGCGGATGACCATCTCGACGACCTCGCCGCCCGATTTTTCGACCTCCCAGTCGCCGGGCGTCGCGGAGATGAAGAACGCCTGCCGGGCCAGCGATTCCCACTCCTCGAACGTCAGCGGCCGGTTGTCGAGCGCCGACGGCAGCCGGAACCCGTGCTCGACGAGGGTGTCCTTGCGGCTGCGGTCGCCGGCGAACATGGCCCGAATCTGCGGGACGGTCACGTGGCTCTCGTCCACGAACATCAGGTAATCGTCCGGGTAGTAGTCGAGCAGGCAGTAGGGACGTTCGCCGGGGCTGCGGCCGGAGAGGTGGCGGCTGTAGTTCTCGATGCCGGAACAGTAACCGACTTCGCGGAGCATCTCCAGGTCGTACTTGGTGCGGGCCTCCAGGCGTTGGGCCTCCAGCAGTTTTCCTTCGCGGCGCAGTTCCGCCAGCCGGCCGGTGAGTTCCTCTTCGATGCCGATGCAGGCCCGCCCGATGCGATCCTCGGGCATGACGTAGTGCTTGGCCGGATAGAGGTACAGTTGCTGCTCGGCGCCCAGGATCTCGCCCGTCGTGGGGTTGACGAGCGCCACCCGGTCGATCTCGCTGCCGAACCACTCGATGCGGTAGGCAAACTCCTCGTACGCGGGCTGCACGTCTACGCAGTCGCCGCGCACCCGGAACCGCCCCCGGCCGAAGTCGATGTCGTTCCGCTCGTACTGAAGGTCCACGAGCCGACGGAGCAGGTCGTCCCTCTCGATCCGCTGACCCAACTGAAGGCCGATGACCATGCCCTCGTAGTCCTGGGGGTCGCCCAGCCCGTAGATGCACGAGACGCTGGCCACAATGATGACGTCGCGGCGGCCCATGAGGGCGCTGGTGGCCTGAAGACGGAGGCGGTCGATATCGTCGTTGATCGAGGCGTCCTTCTCAATGTAAATGTCGCGCGCGGGAATGTACGCCTCCGGCTGGTAATAGTCGTAATACGACACGAAGTAGGCCACCGCGCTCGCCGGAAAAAACTCCTTGAACTCGCTGAACAGTTGCGCCGCCAGGGTCTTGTTGTGGCTGATGACCAGTGCCGGCCGCTGCAGCCGCGCAATCACGTTGGCCATCGCAAACGTCTTGCCGCTGCCCGTCACGCCGAGCAGGGTCTGCCAGCGCTTGCCGGCCTCCACGGCGCTGACCAGCGCCTCGATGGCCTGGGGCTGGTCGCCCTTCGGCTCGAAGTCCGAAACCAGTTCAAAACGGTCCATGCGCGCTCCGTGCCCTCTGCCGAACGGGTCATTCTAGCACCGTTTCCAGAAAGGTCCTATGACTTTTCCGACGCGGGTGCCACCCTGGCACGGCTACGGCTCCGGAGCGGCGTCAGGCGCAGGCCCCTCAATCATCTCGACGGGCTCGCCGGCGGCGTCGGTCGGACCGGCGAACAGAAACGGTCGCAGTTTCGCCAGTGTCTTCTGGCCGATGCCTCGAACCGCCAGGAGGTCCTCGCAGGCGTCGAACCGGCCGCCGCGCTCCTCGCGCAGCGCCACGATCCGTTTCGCGAGCGATTCGCCCAGGCCCGGCACCAGCGCCAGCGTCACCCAGTCGGCCGTGTTGACGTTCACGCGATACGTGGGCGGCACGGCCGGGATCACTTCGAGCGGCTCCTCGCCCAGGCGAAGATAGGTGACCGCCCGGTACGCCACCCCCGCGACAACCACGAGCGCCAGCACGACCAGCACGGCCTGTTCGCCGCGCGCGATCAGGACCTGGCGACGCTTCGGGGGCAGGTTGGCCTGCTTGGACATTGCGGCATTATGGTCGTTGCATGCGCCGCGCTCAAGGGCCAACCGGCGCGTCAGCCCCAGCCTTTGGCCCGGCCCCCGCTGCAGCGCTGTTGCTTGCAACGAAGCACCTCTGCTCCCGCCATTTCAGCCATTGCGCAGCGAACTTGATCTGCCTCTCAACCTGGATCTCGCCGGCACGGGTGCCCTTGCCGGACCCCATGCTCCAACCCATCCCTGCGTTCTGGCGTGCCCAGTGGCCCTGCACCCACTTGTCCTCGCAGTCCGGCAGTACTCCCTGTACGCGTCTCGGGTCGGCCAGCCCCGTGATGCTATACAGCAAGGCGAGAATCCAGGCTCTCCTGCGCGGGACCAGATCCTCCGCTCTTAACGCCTCGACCAGAGTCGGGACGGCAGGCCAGCCGGTTCTGAGCAGTCTGCCGGGCGGGCTGTCAGGCGGCAGGAAGTCGTAAGAGCCCTCAGCATAGTTGCCCCGGAATATCTTGACCACAGCAGCCTCATCAAGGGCTGCAAGAGACGCAACGGCCTGCCGTCCAGCCGCGCCCTCCTTGATGATCCGGGGCATGATCTTCAGCAGCGCGGGTTTCGATTCAAACACAATGAGTCCTGTGTTGTCGCGGTCGTCCGTCAGTGGCAGCACGTCATGGTATTCGATCCAAAACGTATGCTCCCCCGGCTCAAGCGGGTGAACGTACCGGGCCATCTCAAGTGGCACCTCGACGCTGTTGCCGAAACTTAGCCGGCAGAAGTTGCCATTTGAACCGGGCCCGTACGGGCGCACCGGCGCCAGCGCGCCGCCAGACATGCGAACGTTGATGCGCCAGCGCGACCACTGGGTCGGATGGAAGGCAAAGTCGCCGACGAAGATGCGAATGGGGCACTTCCCCTCATCGACGTTCGCCAGAGTCACTTTGAGCACGGGCAGTTCGGGCCATGTGGACTTCAGTTCGGACGCTTGCGCCAGCGTGAGTGCAAGAGGATCCCGTTGTTTCTGGACACGGCGTAGCGCGGTCAACACTTGAAGGTTCTCGAGGCGTCCAAGGTCGTTTTCCTCTTCCTTCGTGGCGGGCACCTTGGACCACCGACTTTGAATCTGCTTCAGCCTGGCTTCCAGGAACGCTTCCCACTGTTTGCCGCCGCGCCGGACGATCTCCGTGAGACAGGTCTCGTATGTATCCTGATACCGCTTGCGCTCGTGATCCAGCCGCTCGCGCAGTTGTTCGTCGGTGAGCCGGGAGAGCTGCGCCAGGTACTCCGCCAGGGACTGTGTCTCAGGCCTGGGTGTGGCCGCGAGCGCGGCCACACCGGAAGCACCAAGAAAGAACATGACTATCGCCAAGGCCATACACAGCCGGGTTCCTTCGGTTGGTCGCGGATTCATGGCCCTTCCTTTCTGTGCTCGTCCCTGAGTATCTCGGCAGGCCACCGGGAATCACGCGGGCTTACCTTTCTGTCGGTCGCTTCGGCGCGACGGCCTTGATGAGCGGCAAACAGACTGCTCTCGGGCAAGGGGGATGAACAGGCTTGCTGCAGATGCACACGTCCACTTGCAGGGCGCGCGCCCGGCAGTGCAGGGATGGCGCGGTGGCCTTCCCAGGCCGCCGCCCGTGAGATTCTCGTCACCCCACGACCCGTCAGTCGGCCCAGACGACGTTCGAATCGGCCTGGCCGCTGACGCCCTCCGGCCAGATCTCCTGCCGCACACCCATCAGCCGCTGGTAGGCGATCTTGGGGTTTCGGTCCTTGCGGAGGAGGCCGCCGTGCGGCCAGTAGTGCGGCTTG
>Ga0111188_1007_pt1 | contig 23594 bp, 11 predicted proteins | sample DeeMarSWOR324_28_FD_80358 | JGI IMG/M metagenome (GOLD analysis project Ga0111188, IMG submission 80358) | Planctomycetes bacterium SM23_25
CAGGGGTATGGGGCCTTCCGGCCCGGATAGCTGGGTCACCTCCCCAATCCACGTCCCGTTGCCATGAAGGTTCTCTTTGAGGGCCTTCGCGTCGTTGACGTAGTTCATCGGGCAGACGAAGTCCAGAAGGCCCTTTCCGGCCCAGTCCACCCAGTCCTGTGCGCCGCCGTAGCGGTGCCACAGGTTGCGTGGCAGGACCGCGGCGGACACTTGCAGGTCGGGTCTGACGGCCAACAGCTCCTTCCCCACCTCTGCCACCAGACTGGTTACCACGGAGATCCGCCAGCGCGCGAATCTCTTGTGATGAGTCGCCCCCGGCCTTACTTCAGCCGGCCAATTCACCGGGCGCCCGGTCTCGTCCTGGAACCTGCGCTTGCAGTGTTTGCAGTAGCACCCGTCGAGGTACCCGATCCTGATGTAATCGAACATGTATCCGTCCACGGCGCACTCCGCGACCACAGACCTGGCCGTGCGGATAAGGCTGTTCCTGTTGGTCGGGTTGCTAGGGCAGACGAAGTCGTGGGCGCGCGTGCCGTCTCCCTTCAGAACGGCCCTCTCGGGCTGGCCCTTGGCCACAGCCCAGTTGTAAAGGCTGAGGAGCATGGGGTGTACCTGTGTGCCCTGGGCGTGGCAGGCCTTCACGGCCTGCTTCAGCCGCGCCCGGTCATACCCTTCGAACGTGCCGATCTCCGGGACGATGGCCTGGATCTTGTGGGTCCTGCAAATGCTCGCGATCTGTCTCCAGTAGTTGGGCGGCAGCTTCCTGGGGAAGTGGACGAGCCATATCAGTCGAAGCTCGCTCTTGTTGGCCAACGGCCCTCCGAGGGATACTCCCGCGGCCGTATGCCCGCGCCGAGGTCCCGCCGCCGCCCCCAGGCTCAACGCGCAGGCCGTCACGCCGCAGAACGCCACTTTCGTCAGGTCTGCCCGGAACATGACTATCGTCACTCCTTGCCGCTGCTGTCTTCCCGCGCCGGGCCCAGGGACTCCCGTAGCCCCGGCGCGCCGTGACAGTCGGCCGTCTGTCCGGCAGCGCCGCTCGTCGCCGCCGAAGCCCGGCGAGACGCGCACGAGCAGTCTGTCTTTCCTCCCGCCCATGGCGGCCAGGTAGTCGCCTACCATCGTCTTGATGTCGCGCGTCGTTGTCCAGGGGGCAGGGGCAAACGGGCCGGCTCTCGTAAGGCTTTGACGTTGGCAGGGCTGACAAAGCAAGACGCCAGGAGGCCATCCCGATGCATCGGGATCGCTTCCTGGCGTCAATCTGACTTCGCTCACAGTTACGCCGTGATAAAGCGGGCGATGGGACTCGAACCCACGACGTCCAGCTTGGGAAGCGGCGTCGGGTCACCCGTAACGCTTGGTACTGGGCAACGTTGCGTCAGTGCGGCGCCGGCAGTGACCAACTTGGTGCGGTGCTGTGGGCAAGCGGGGACACACGCGGTCAACGGCTGTCTTCTTCGCGCGAGATCGGTACGTTGCAGAACGTCAGGGCCGCGATGCCGTTTCTTCCGGCGAGCAGCTTCTCCTGGCTCCACGACCTGCTGTCCAGGTACGTGATCTGCTCCGCGGAGGAGGGCACTTTCAGCGTGAGCGTCAGGACGTTGCCGGACACCGCCCCCGAGGCCACCGCGCCCGTCTTGCCGTCCAGGTAGAACTGGCTCGCCAGCGAGTCCTTCCAGACGACTTCCTGGTCGAACTCCAGAGCGATCCGGTCCCTCCTCTCCCCGCGGTAGTACGCCCTCTTCAGGTCGGGCGCCGTGATCGAATCGCCGAACACCTTCCCGTAGTGGTCCCGCTCCACCAGGGGGAGTATCAGCCGCGCGATGGCCGCGTATCCCTCCGGAGGATAGTGGGCCGGGCCCGGCGGCCGGATGCCCAGCGTGGACATGACACTCAGGTGGGCGAAATCCCGCGAGAGCCTCCGCTGCACCTCCCGCAGCATGTTGTCCGAGCCGTTGACGCCCATGCTGCACGACCGCGGCCAGATCTGGAAGACGTAGAAGTGCCGGATGTTCGGGTAGTCGGCTTTCCAGTCGGCGGCCATCTCCACGAAGTACCGCCGGTACGTCTCCCAGCCGAATCGCCCGGTGGGGCCGTCGGCGCCCTGGTCGCTCTCGCCCTGGTGCCAGAACGCCGCGCGGATTCCATGCGTCAGCCGGGCCTGCCGGATGCGCCACAGCAGCCGGCCGTAGATCGTGCGCACGTCTTCCGGGTCCTTGTCGTTCCGCTGGTGCTGGTCGATCCGCGTGCCCCCGACCGCGCCGTTGATGATGAAGATCGGGACCTTGTGCGCATCGACGAGGCGCTTCGCCAGCTCGATGCCCCAGTAGCCGATCTGAAGCTTCCCCCCGCGGTTGTCGTACGACACCGCGCCGCCCCACAGCTTCCGCCGGGCCCCCTTCGGGTCGCTCGACATCGTGCCATAGCTCCGCACCCAGTCGCTCGTGTAAGGGTGAACCGCCTTTCCGTAGTCGTTCGCCTCCGCGTTGGACTGCCCGTCGATCAAGTACGCGTCGCCGCAGACGAGGTTGCCCGCCCTGTGCAGGACCGTCTCGCGAGACCCGCGCCGCGAGCCGAACTCGATCCTGTACTTGAACAGGCCCGCCTCGAGCCTCGCCGACAGCGCGTAGGTCCCGCCGCCAGAGGGCTTGGCCGTCACCTCCTTGTACGCCTTGCTCCCGCGGTAGACCCTCAGGAACACCGAGTCCGCCGCCGCAGCCAGCGTGCCGTTGCAGTGCAGCGTCCCCAGCCCCGTGTCGTCCCGCGCGTAGAACTGGTTGTCCTCGGGCATCTCGTGCTTCGCGGGGGCGCGGCGCACCCACGGGTCCGTGGCGGGCTGGGTCACCAGAATCGTGGCCGAGGCCGAGGCGGGCGCCCCGCCGTTGTCGGCCGTCAGCGTGACGGTCAGCCTGCCGCTGTTCAGCGCCCTCCTTAGAATAAGCCTGCCCCGGGCGACCTTCTTGATGACAGCCATGCCCGATACGTCCCACGTGTACGTCACGTCGCCCGCGCCTTTCGCGCGCATCGCCTCGGCGTTGGCGACGGCGGCGCGGACCTCGACCATCTCGCGCCCGTCCCAAGCCCGCGGCGCCTGGAGCGTCACGGCCGGCTCGGGGATCGCCTCCTTGATCGTCACGGGCACGTCCCGCATCCTGACGCCGTCGGGGTAGATCGCCTTCAGGCGGACGGTGAGCGATGCGTCGCCGGTGACGCGGCCGGCGTCGAGCGTGAACGTGGCGCGGTCCACGGCGGCGACCGTGTCCCTGCCGCCGCGGCGGAGGAGCCAGTAGACCTTCTGCGCGCCGCCGAACCGGGCGGTGATCTTGGCGGCGCGGCCCTCCGGTACGGTCAAGTGATCGGGGGAGACCGACAGATCGTTGCCCGGCTTGACCAGCGGGCCCACGAGCGTCTGCAAGGGCTTCTGGTTCTCGTACTCCAGCTTGATCCAGTCGGGCGAGCGGACCACGCCGGAGATGCGCACCTCGTCGATTTCGCCCACGAAATCATAGTTGTTGTACCAGCCGCCGATCCACATTCTCGCCGGGCTCTCGATCGCCAACGTCGCGGCCCTGGACTTCGCCACGCCGTCGAGGACTCCATTCACGTACACTCGCGACTCGCCCTTCCGATACGTGTGGACAACGTGGGCCCATTCGTTCATGGGGATCGACGGGCTGCCGGAGACGTCGGCGTCTGAGAAGTAGCAATCCATCCGTATATGAGCCGGGCTGCGGTACCACATCTGCACTTTGCCCTGCCGATACTCCTTGCCCCAGCTGAGGATCCTGGAATTGGGCTTCTCGGCCCGGAACCACACTTCGGAGCTGTGCGGCGACGAGCCGGTGGGGAATGTCGTGATGTTCTCCCCGCAGAATATCCCTTTCCCGCCGGGGAAACGCCTGGCCGGCCCGATCACGCCCGCCGCGGGCCTCGTGCCTTTGTCTTCTGAATCGATCGCACCGACCGCATCGCTCACCGGCCCGCTCATGTGCCAAACCGCCAAATACCCGTTGGACTTGTTGAACACCGCCTTGCCGTCGGACGCGCTCGCCGCCGCGGCATTGCCCCACCGCACCTTGATCTCCTGCCGCGCGTTGCCCCGGATCCTGGGTACCCTCACCCAGATCGCAGCCGTCCCCCCGCGCGCGTCCCACTGCTCGATCTGGTACGGCAACGCCGTGCCGTCGGGCGCGGCGAAGCGGATGTCCTCTCCGTTGGGCTTGGCCTGGCTGAAATCGAAGAAGTCCTTGTGTAGGCGCACCAGCAGCGGGAAGCCCTCCACCGAGGCCGAGGCCGGCAGGTCCGCCCCTTCCGGCGTGGTCAGGATGTACAGGCGGCCCGAATGCCGCCAGGGCTGGTTCTCGGCGGCCGCCGGGCCGTAGAGTGTCAGGAACGTCGCGGCGACGAGAAGGACCTCTCGTTTCATGGCTTGATCCCTTCACTTCCATGCGGAGCAAGAAACACAGCCGGCCTCCGGCTACTTCGGTTCGGATCCAGATCGGGTCGCCCCGATGCTCCGGAGCTTCGGCTGCGACGTGGCCGCCTCGATGGCCCGGATTGCCTCCTCGACGGAGGCCACGCGCTGCTTGTTGCAGTCCTCGGGGAACTGCCGGTTGGCGCACTGCGTGTTGAACTGGACGATCAACGCCTTCAGCTCCGGGACCACCTCGCGGGCGGCCGTGCCGTACCGGAGAAGCTCCTTCATGATCTCCCCGGTCCTTCTCTCGCTGCCGTGGGCGCTCTGGGTGCGCGCGAACTTGGCGGCGACGCGAATGCCTTCCCTGAAGTGGTACTTCGCCAGGGCCCTCAGCCCTCCCATGCGGATCTCGTTGGCGAACATGGTGTCGGCCGGCGAGGGCTCGTCGATCGCCGCGAGGATGTCCGGCGCCAGGGCCTTGACGTCCTCGACGGTCAGGAGCTTCTCGAACGTGTGGCGGAGCCTCGCTCGCGCCATGCCATCCGGGTTGCGGGCCACAGCCCGGATGGCCGCGTACACCAGCTTCGTGTCCACGCCCCGGATCGACTTCCGCAACAGGCCGCCGAACAGGGCCTCGGCCAGCTTGCCGCTGCTGATCTCGACGGGATCGTCCCACGCGATCGGCTGGCCGGGCCCGGTCGCCTCCGCGACCGCCTTCAGCATGGCCGGGAGGGCTGGCCGGGCGGCGTCGCGCATCTCCTTCAGGGCCGCGGCGGCCTTCGTGCGCACCCAGCGGTCCTTGTCGGTCAGCAGGTCCGTCAGCACGGGGATCGCCCTGGGGCTCCTAATGTGCCCGAGCGCTTCGGCGGCGGCCTGGCGCCTGTGAGCATCCGGCCCTTTGGCCATCGTGATGAGCCGGTCGAGCAGCTTCTCGCTGTCGGGACGCCCGGCCAGGTCCTGCGCGGCCCAGCCGCGGACGATGGGCGACCAGTCGTTGAAGGCCGCGAGCAGCTCTGCCGTGCTCATGGTCTTTCGGTCCAGGTCGAAGCGGCCCGACGCGACGGCCTCGGCCACGTCCTTCCCGCTTAGCCAGTTCGCCCGGCTGGCGTGCTTGCCGGTGATGTAGAGCTTCTTCAGCGGCAGGGAGTAGGTCAGGACATACGTCGCCGTCGGGCTCAGGCCGTAGTAGCCGCTCCTGCCGTAGTAGGTGTCGTCATCGGTCTTGCCCGCGCCGTACTGCTCGCCCCCGTCGTAGGTGAACGAGCCGTCGCACCTCCGCACCAGGTCGAAGTGCCACGAGGCCTCTTTGAAGAAGGCCGCGACAGCCGTGGGTCCGCCCGCGTTGGCACCCAAGGCACCCCACAGGTAGCTGAAGCCCTGGCCCGTGTGACCGTACTCGCGGTTCCTGTAGGACGCCGTGACCGACTTGGCGAAGTACCGGGCCTCGCGCGCCCGGTTGCCCTGGAGGGCGAACAGCAGGGCGGCCATGGCATTCTTGCCGTTGTTCTCGTGGTACGGCCAGGGCTCGTGCTCGCCGTAGGGGATGGCTCCCTTGTCCACGAAGTAGCCGAAGAACCGCGACGCCCTCTCGATCGCCGGGCCGACCTCCCGGTGCTTCACGCCGCACTTGCTGCCGAGGACGATCGCCAGGTTGGCGACCAATCCCGCCGCGTTCACCGGGCCGTAGGGAGGAATCGACCCGTGAAGCCTACCGTCAGGCCTCCGACTCGAGATGCCGTGCCCGAACGTGCCGTACATGCTCTGCCCCATGGCGAGGAAGACCGTGTACTGGCGGATGGCGTGCAGCACCTCCTTGTCGCCGGTCAGGAGATAGTACTCGCAGAGGAAGAGGTTCCGGTACCCCCAGCCCCACACCACCATGCCGCCCTTCAGCTCGAGCTGGAGCGTCTTGGGACCCATCTTGCGGGCGAGTTCCCGCACCCGGGGCAGGTAGCCAGGGTTGCCCGTCGCCATCAGCGCCAGGCCGTTCACCGCACCCCAGAGGTCCTCCTTCAGCGGCTCGGCGGCCAGCACCTTGCAGGCGTCGTCGAAGATCCGCCTCGATTTGGGGCAGTTGTAGGGCGCGGTGTCGCTGTAGGCGCCCATCACGCGCAGCTTCAGCTGCACCTCATCCGTCCTGCCCGCTCGCCAGCGGGTCAGCTTCAAGATGCCTCCATTGGCCGCCTTCTCCGCCTCCTGGATCGCCCGCGCGATGCTCTGGCGGGCGTCGTCGGTGAACGGCTTGCCGCCGGCGCCGAGGACGACGTCGTTGACCGCCATCACGCCGTCGGCGGGCGAGCCCTTCCCGACGTGCGTGACCAGGATCTGCCGGCTGGCGGTGGTGGTCCGGCCCTGGCAGCTGTCGAAGAAGGTGGCGGCCTTCGTGTAGAGCCACCCGCGAAGCCCCGTGGCGCCCAGGTTGTACGTCAGCTTGCGATCGACGGTCTCGATGGCGTTGCCCTTGGTGAGGTCGGGTGGCGCCGGGGCCGCGGCGTCAACGTGGCCGTTCAGCAAGGCAATCGCGACGAACAGTAAAGTCGTTGCAGCAGTGCGTCTCATGCGGTTCGCTCCCAGGTCTCCATGTATGTGATCGTCAACATCACCGGGCCCGCCTGCTTGGTCGAGTCGCCGGCCTGCCGCCACGAGACCACCGCGATCAGTCCCATCGCCACCACGACGGAGCCGGTCCATGTTCCCTGCTTCTCTCGGCCTCTTCCTCTACTTCACCTCGGCCCAGACAACCTGCTTGTCGCCGCCGCGGGTCCAGACGCAGCCGGTGACCTTGACGTTTTGGCCGGCCAGGCGAGGGTCGGTGGCGCCGCCGACCGTCCGCGGGACAACGCGGACGCGGCCCCGGCCTGCCGTAACAACATAAGCGCCGGGCTCGACCGCTTCGACCTTGCCCTGGAAGCGTACGAGGGACCCTTCCGGCCGGCGGGCGATTTGATCGGGAGGGCAGTCGTGGTAGCCAGTCATCGGCGAGACGACGACGGTTTCGGCCGTCGAGCAGGGCGTCTCGTTCCGCCGAGGCGACTTGTCGCGGATCTTGAAGCGGTAGATGTAGTTCCCGTCGGGCAGGGGGGCGACTTCCAGAACGCGCTGTCGATCCACCCGCTGTCGGGCCCGACGTGCACGTGATGGGCGTCGCTTTCTCGCCCGACGGAGCGAAGCTCGCCACAGCCGGGCGCAACATCGGCATCTGGGAGACGCAGTCGGGGAAGTTCATCCGCTTCCTGGTCGGCCACGGGCGGGGGGCGAAGTGCCTGGCGTGGTCACCGGACAGCCGACTGCCGGCCTGGGCTGTTCTCATTGGACTCTCCTACGGGGCAGGCCTCCAATCGCCGCCAGGCGGAATCTCCCAACCTGGCATCATGGCGGCCCTTGTGCCGCGCTATAGCGCATTTTGCATGGTAACAGGCAGCGACCAATCGGGCAATCCAGGCTGCAATGCCTAGGGCGTGATCGCTCAGGCATATTCCCCGCTGCCAGGATCCGCATTGATTCCTGGCAAGGTGTTCCTGTTCTGCATATAGGAAAGAGAACCGAAGTTACGCAGGATGATGCCATGCAGAGCGACAGCGAATCAGCAGGACAGCGGTGGGACCTTTCAGGCATTGGCCGTGGGCGTTGGATCTTCCCGGCCCGGCCTGAAGGTGCGGTCAACCAGATCGTAGACTTCCTTCATTCCTTTGACTGCAATCACCCCGAGGCGGGAGCTGAACTCCTCATCAGCGCCGACACCGACTTTGTCGCCTGGCTCAATGGTCACCTCGTCGGTCACGGTCAGTACTCAGACTACCCCGACAGGAAGACGTACGAACGCCTGCCCCTTGGCGGCACGCTGCGCATGGGTTCGAACACCCTCGCGGTGACCGTCTTCTACAACGGACGCAACAGCAGCGTATACCGGCGGGGCGAGCCCGGGCTGCTTTACGAGGTTCGCGGCCCGGAACTGCTTGCCGCCAGCGGAACGGCCACTCTCTGCCGGGCCAACCCGTGTTACCATTCAGGTCCCATCGCAACCGTCTCGCGCCAGCTGTTCTTTACATTTGGTTACGATGCCCGGGCAGAGGACGGCTTCAATCGTGACGGCTACACCGCCCGGGCCGGCTGGGCGGCCATCCGGGACGAGGAGGTGGCTTTGCCGGAGGGACGGAGGGTCCTGTTACGGCGCCCAGTGGCGAGGCTGGTCGACGGCGGCGCCACACCGGCAGGGCTTAAGGCGGTGGGCCTCTTCCAGCGTGACACCTCCATCGCAGAAGCCGAGTACGGGGCGACGGCCGAGAAGCAGACCCGCGCGGGCCTTGTCATGGCTGACGGAACGCTGGTCAGCGCGGCCTGGCAGATGCAGCACGACTACCTCTCTGCCCGCTCCTCCTACGAGTTCTTCCACCTTCCCCTTGGCGCCGAGCTTGCCTCGCTGGAGGGGGGGTTGAGATCCTCGCTGGGGGAACTGGGGGACAATGAGGGCGTCTACCTTGTCGTTGATCTGGGCCGAGAGGAGGTGGGGCATCTGGAGCTTGACATCGAGGCGCCGGGCGGCACGATTCTCGACATTGGCTATGGCGAACATCTCGACGACCTGCGGGTCAGGACCTATGTGGGGGGACGGAACTTCGCGGCCCGGTATATCTGCGCCGACGGGCGGCAGTCTTTCACGCACCCCTTCCAGCGCTGGGCGGGCCGGTATCTCGCGATTCATGTCCACGCCGGCACCTTCGTCCTGCACCGCCTACACCTGCGGCGCCGCGAGTACCCGGTGGAGGACCGGGGAAGGCTGACGGCCGACAACCCCCTGCGCCAGCGCATCCTGGAGGTCGGCCGCCGGACCCTGGCGCTCTGCATGCATGAACATTACGAGGATACGCCCTGGCGCGAGCAGGCGCTGTACGCCAATGACAGCCGCATCCAAGCCCTCTGCGGCTACTATGCCTTCGGCGAGGCCGCCTTCCCGGCCAGCAGCTTCTCCCTGCTGGGCCGGGGCCTGCGGGAGGACGGCTTCCTGGAACTGACAGCGCCGGCTCGGCCACGGGTGACCATCCCTTCCTTCACCCTCGTCTGGATGCTGGCGGTTCGTGACCACTTCCTCTACAGCGGGGATGACTCCCTCGCCAGGAGCTTCCTGCCCCAGATCCTCTCGATGCTCGAAGGCTTCCTCGCCGAACGCAGGGATGGACTACTGCCCCTGCGCCAAACCGAGGGTATCTGGCACTTCTACGACTGGACCGAGGGGATGTCGGGCTATGCGGAATCGTGTTTCGAGGAAGGCTTGGAAGTTGATGCGCCCCTCAACTGTTTCCTCATCCTCGCGCTGGAGGCGGTCCAGGACATTCTCCGCTGGTGCGGCCAGGCGGGTGGCGACGCCCTGGCCGCGGCAGCGACGGAGATTCGACTTGGTGTGGCCGATCGGTTCTGGGATGGCGAGGAGGGGGCCTTTCGTAACCACGACAAGGCACCGGTCTTCTCCGAGCTCACCCAGGCTCTGGGGGTGCTGGCCGGAGTGGGCAGCGAGGATCTGCGGGAGCGCGTTCTTCACCGGATGGGCCGCAAGGACTCGGGCCTCGTGCCGCCCAGCCTCAGCCAGTCCCTCTACACCTTCCAGGCGCGCCTGACTCGGAAAGACATCTTCGGCCAGGGCGTGCTGGCCGATATCGAGGAAACCTGGGGAGTGATGCTCAGGGCAGGGGCCACCACCTTCTGGGAGACCATCGGGGGGGCGGGCGACTTCCATAACGCGGGCAGTCTCTGTCATGGCTGGTCGGCGGTCCCGCTCTACGTCTACTACCACGACCTGCTCGGCGTCCGGCCGCTTGAACCGGGGTACCGCCGCTTTGCCATAGACCCGATCACCAGCGGTACTACTGCCTGCTGCGGTGCCGTTCCCGTGCCCGGCGGCGAGATCAGCCTGGCCTGGGAGCATGCTGGCGATCACGTCTGCTACCGTCTCTCCGCCCCGGAATCCTGCCGCCCTGTCCTGGCCGATCCATCGGGGATTCTGGTTTGACCCCGCATCCGGCGCTCCACACAGACCGTGTCGACACGGTGTTGACACGCCGGAGACGCCAGCGCCAGGAGCGCAAGTTCCGCCCTGGAAACCAGAGCTGCTGGCGCAGTGCCGAAGCCCAGATCTTGGTGGGCGATGCTCTTGGCCAAGGGATGGCCGGGCTGATGGCTGAGAAGAGGCAGAGTTGGATGCCGCATGAGACCTGCTGCAAAGACAATCCAGATGACCGGCGACAGGAGTGCGGCGTCCGTGCTGGTCGCCTCTTCGCTCGCGACAGCGCTGGCGTTGCTGCCGAACTTGAGCTGGGCCGGCGAACCTGCGCCTGTCGACAAGACCGCGCCGAGGGGGCCCGCCAGGCCAACTTCCAAGCCCGCTCGAAAGAACCCCAAACTCCCCGGCCTTGTGATCAACTTCCAGGAGCGGTGTGTTGACCTCGAGGGCGCCATCTGTCTGCGTCAAGGGCCTCCTTGAGTCGATCGCTTGCACGAAGGGCAGCAAGGAGCACGAGTCGATCGTCGCGATCGAGGCCAGGCCCATGCACATCCACGTTTCCCTCCTGCTGCTCGGCGCCCAGAACGGCAACCCCGCGATGCGGAAGCCGACCAACGAAGAGGGAACACGGTGGATCGGAATCCCGCCCAGGGGCGACCCGGTGGACGTCTACCTGGTGTTCAAGAACAAAAAAGGCAAGATGGTCGAACGCCCCATCAGCGATTTCGTCGCCGCGGCCGAGAGGAGACCCGATGAGAAGGTTGACGCCGAGGACATCAAGTCCCCCCACACCTTTCTCTTTGCCGGATCACTTCTCCGCGACAACGGGCCGGGCCCGCGCAAGTACTCGAGCGACCTGAGCGGGAACGTGATCTCCGTCGTGACCTTCGGCGACGAACTGCTCTGCCTGCCGGGCATTCAAGGCCGCGGCAATGACTCGCTGATGTGGCGGGTCGACGCGACTTACTTGCCCGCAATCGGAACGGAGGTTATCCTCCGCCCGAAGCGCAAACCCGCCCCCAAGGCCGGCAAGGCTGGCCCGCCGCGTTCGGCTCGCGCCCCAGGAGCGAAGCAGTAACGGGGCAGCCGGGCAAGGCTGCGAGGTGGCAAGACGGACAAGCCGAGAGAAAGGGACATCCAAGGAAGAACCGTGAATTGGAGACGAGTAACGATGCGACGCGCCGTTCTTGTGCCGATGCTGGTGTGCGGCGGCCTGGCCGCGGCGGCCGATAGCTCGTTCTACAAGGGACCCGCGCTCTTCTCCACCCGCCCGAGCGAAACGAAGTCGCTCCAGACCATCGACCGTTTCGGTCCGGTGGGCATGGGGATCGAGCTTCATCAGCCGGCCTTCGTGATGAAGATCAAGAACATCGAGGAGGGTTCGCCGGCCGCGGCGACGGGCAAGTTGAGCAAAGGCCAGATCATCGAGACGATCAACGGCCAGAAGCTGGCCGGCATCGACCCGCGCATCCAGCTCGGCCAGATCCTGGCCGCGGCGGAGGCGACCGACGGCGTTCTGAAGTTCATGGTCAAGGACAAGCCGGACGCCGCAGCGCAGGAGGTAACCGTCAGAATTCCCGTACTCGGCGCCTACAGCAAGACCTGGCCGCTGAATTGCCCCAAGTCGGACAAGATCGTGCGCAACTTCGCCGACTACCTGGCGCGGCCCGGCTCGCATAAAGGCTTCGGCGGAATCGGGATGCTGTTCCTGCTGTCCACCGGAGAGGACGAAGACCTGGAGGTGGTGCGCCGATGGGCGAGGGGATTGAAGGGTGCGCCGACCTATGCCTGGCACCTCGGCTATGGCGGCATCCCACTGACCGAGTACTACCTCCGTACGGGGGACCAGTCGGTTCTCCCAACCATCCAGAAGTGGGTGGATTCTGCGAGGAAGGCGCAGTACCTCGGCGGCTGGGCCGGTCGAGGCGGGGTCGCGCACGTCACCTACGGCGGCGGCGGCGGGCACCTCAACGCGGGCGGCACGGCGGTGGTCACCTTCCTGATGCTCGCCAAGGAGTGCGGCGTGGAGGTTCCCGACCACACGTTCCACAGCGCACTGACGCACTTCTACCGCTTCGCCGGGCGCGGCAACAACCCCTACGGCGACAACAGGCCGGAGCAGGGCTTCGTCGACAACGGCAAGAACGGCAACCTCGCGTTCGCGATGGCGGCGGCGGCCTCGCTCACGCCGGGTGGCGAACAGTCGGTCTACGCCGGCGCGCGCGACGCGGCCGCGATGACCAGCTTCTACACCACCACCTTCATGCTGCACGGCCACACCGGCGGGGGGATCGGCGAGATCTGGCGAAGCGCCGCGATGGGCCTGCTCCACGACAAGGCGCCGAAACAGTACCGCGAGTTCATGGACAACCGTAAGTGGCACTACGAGCTCTCCCGCCGCTGGGACGGGTCGTTCGGCATCCTCGGCGGCGCGCGCTACGACAAGACGGAGTGGGGCGCCGGCTACGCCCTGACCTACACGATCCCGCGCAAGACCCTGCGCATCACCGGCGCGCCGAAGACGAAGTTCGTGCACGAATACCGGCTGCCGGAGCGGCCCTGGGGAACCAAGGCGGATGACGCCTTCGCCTCGATCGAGCCCGCGGCCGACAAGGACGGCAAGCGCCCGGACCTCTCGCAGGAAGCCCTGGCCAGCGACTCAGCCCTGGCGGTGCTGGCCCGACTCGCCCAGAGCGACGTCAGCGACGCCGCGCTGCGCCGTTACGCCCACCACCGGGACCACTGGATCCGCCTGATCGCGGCGCGCAGGGCGATGGGCGTCAACAGCTCCTACCTCGGACGGGCGTCCGGCGGGGGCAAGAAACGACCGGCCCTCGTGCTCGAGCTGATCCAGTCGAAGGACCCGCGCGTCCGCCGCGCCGCGGTCGATGCGGTTGCCAGCGGGCTCTCGGGCGACGCGCTGGCGGAATTCATCAAGCCGAAGATCCTCGACCTGCTGGTCCGCATGCTGCGCGACCCCGAGGAGTCGTGGTGGGTCAAGGACGCCGTCCTGAACCTCTTCGGGCGCGCCCCGGCGGACGTTGTCGTCCCGCACGTCGACCTTATCCTCCCCTACCTGAAGCACGAGGAATGGTGGCTGCAGAACGCCGCCCTGGCCGCGCTGACCCCCGTGGTCGCCGATGAACGCTGCTACCGGAAAGTCCTGCCCGCGATCGGCGAACTGCTCCGGACCTGCCAGCGCTACAACACGACCGCCGGTCCGATGTGGCGGATTCGCCCCGCCATCGCGAAGGGAAGTCCCCAGGTGCAGAAACTTGCCGCGGCAACGCTCAAGGAGGCCTACACGGGCTTCACGGGCGTCAAAACGGCGCCCGGCGGCCAGGACATCACCCGGACATTCGACTCCCAGTTGGAGTTCCTCGCCACCGCAATGGCCGACGTGCAGGGCGGATACGATGTGCTCTACGACATCGCCAAGCAGCGCTTCCCGAACCAACCGCTGCCCTACCCCAAGCTCTTCCTCGCCGCGGACCCCGAGAGATTCGGCCCCGCTCTCAGGAAGGCGATCCAGCCGATCATCCGGGACCAGTTGATCTATGAGTACATCGGCAAGAACCGCAGGCGCCTCCTACCTGAGGCCGAGGGCACCAGGCAGAGCTCCTTCACCGTCGGTGCGCTGGACGGCCTGGTCAGCCTCTACCGCAAGCTCGGCATCCACGACTACGACTGGCACGCCTTCGGACCCGACCTGAAGAACGCCACGTGGGACTATTTCACCTTCGATCCACCGGAAAAGCAGGCCTACGACGTCTCCCCGTGGCGCTATCGCAAGGTGACGTATCCCAAGGGAATGGAAGGGTGGTTCGCACCTGACTTCGACCCGGCCAAGGCCGGGTGGAAGAAGGGCCAGGCCCCCTTCGGCCAGTACAAGGGCAAGCTGGTTACCGACTCCAAGCCGTGCCGCAATCCCAACTGCCACTGCAAAGACCCCATGCGAACGCTCTGGGAAAAGGAAGTCCTCCTGGTGCGCGGCACGTTCAAGATCCCGCCGCTCAAGGCGGGGCACGTCTACCGAATCCGTGTCGGGTCTGGCCAGCACGTCGGCAGCGCCGACGGCTACCGGATCTACATCAACGGCAAGCAACTGATCGAGACCAAGGTCGGCGTCGGACGCCGCCAGGGCGCCCGGCCGCGCGGCGCCTTCGTCACCAAGGACTTCGTCGACGAGTTCAACAAGGGCACGGTGACCATCGCGGCCACCACCTTCCTCCGATACGGCAGCCGGGCCGTCGTTACCATGCCGCCCGTGCCGCAAGGCATCTTCAGCCTCTGGCTGGAGGAAAGGAGGCTCCCGCCGATCAACGACGAGGCGGTGCGCAGGTCGGCCACGGTGATCCCCATGCTGTCGTCCGAGTGGCAGGCCAGGCAGGACCCCGACAACAGGGCCCTGCAGCCCGACGACTACAAATTCCGCTACGACGGGAAGTTCGTGCCCAACCCGAAGGTCCTGGGCCGATGGAAGACCATCGACCAGGTCAAGGCGATCGAGGAGTTCCGTCCCGACAAGAAGATGAATGCCCGACGCGCCCGCATCAAGGGAATCACCTTCAAGGGCAAGGGACGGACCGGTTCCGGGACGCGGATCTGGTCCGGCGAGATCCTCATGGACCTTGAGCGCTATGAGGCGCTGAAGATGATGGTCCGGACCATCGAGGGCGCCGAGTACCTGTTCATTGAAGCCGGCGGGTTTGGCACTCGGAACAAGCCGGGCTGGCAGTCGCCGTGGTACGTGATGAAGAGACAAGCGAAGTGAAGATCGAGCCGAACGACCCAGAGAGACTTGTCCGAGGAATCGTGGCCCAGAGGAATGCATAGAACCAGAGCAATGGGAGCAAAGATGCACAAGCCGACTCGAACCGCGGCGTCCTTCCTCATCATCCTGGGAATGGCCGTGGCGGCGCCCACGGCCTACCCCGGGAACCCAAAGGTCCCCCCCACACCTGCGGAAATCAAGGATATCAAAGCCTACTGTCTTGATTTTAACTGGGGGGCGCGCAGGCGGTTCGCGCGACCGGGATCATGGCGCGATGCCGACCCGGCCAAGCACGTGGCGTGGTACAAGGCGATGGGGGTGAACGTCATCCAGACATTCTGCGTATCCAGCAATGGCTACGCCTGGTACAAGAACGGTTTCGTACCCGAGCAGCCCGGACTCAAGCATGACTTCCTGCCCGAGATGGTGAGATTGGGACACAAGGAAGGCATGCTCGTGATGGGCTACTTCTGCATCGGCGCCAACACCAAATGGGGCACCGATCATCCTGCTCTGAGCTACGGAACCCCGAGCACCTATCATATTCCGTACACCGATGAGTATCTCAAGTACCTTTCCGCCTCCATCACCGATGCGGTGAGCAAGACCGGCATTGACGGGTTCATGATCGACTGGTTGTGGCAGCCCCGGCGGCGGTCGACAAGAGGCAAGTGGCTGGAGTGCGAGAAGAAACTCTACAAGCAGCTGATGGGAGAAGAGTTCCCCGGTGAAGACAAGTTGTCCAAGAAGGAGGAGCTCGCCTACAGCCGCAAGGCCATTGACCGTTGCTGGAAGACCATCCGCAAGGCCGCGAAAGACGCCAGCCCCAAGTGCATCGTGTGGTTGACCAGCAACCATATGAACCACCCTCATGTCGTCAACTCGGACATGTACAAGGAGGCGGACTGGCTGATGAACGAGTCCGGCGACATGAAACGCATCCATGCCGTGAAAGCGATGATCGGCAAACACACCCGCCTGATCACATGCCTGGCCAGGTGGAACCGGAGAGATGCGACCAAGGTCGTGCCGGAAGCCCTGAAGGCCGGTGTCGGGCTCTATGGCTTCACCAAACCGACAAAGATGAGCGGCCTTGTGCCGCTGGAAGGCATACTGGCGCGCCCGATACGCGAGTTGAAGGGCGACGAGCGCAACATCGCTGTTTTGGCGCGAGCGTATCATGGCGCGTCCATCAACGCCGTGCGGAATAGCAACGGTCACTTTGTCGAACCCGAAGAAAGCAAGAAACATGGGAAAGACTGAGTTGAAGGTGTCGAGATGGTTGTCGTCTGTCATGTGCGCGGCTTGGGTTTGGAGCATCTGCAGTTCGCCGGTTGGCGCCGCAGAAAAGGAAGCGTCAGACAGATCGCCCGCCGCCATTGAGTTGGGCGCCCCCTTTGCCGAGAACGCGATTCTGCAGCGGCAGATGGCCGTCCCCGTCTGGGGGTGGAGCAAACCGGGCGCGAAGATCACGGTGAAGTTCGCCGGCCAAACGAAGACGGCCGCCGCCGGCAAAGACGGCAAGTGGATGCTCCAACTCGATCCGCTCCAGGCCAATGCCGACCCGGCGGAAATGGTCATGAGCGATAATGCAGGCAGGAGGGTCATCCTGAAGAACATCCTGGTCGGCGAGGTGTGGCTGGCGTCGGGGCAGTCGAACATGCAGTGGCCTGCGAACAAGTGCTCGGTGGGCCGCGTTTTGATGAAGCAGATCGCCGAGCGGGTGAAGGGGGGCAAAGAGAAACCGCCGATCATTCGCGAGGCCAAGGTAGCCAACCTGTACTCTGTACTGCACCCGATCGAGCACGCCGAAGGCCGGTGGAGCTGCGATACCGGCAACTTCAGTGCCATTGCCTATGCCTTCGCCTATGAGCTCCACAAGGAACTGGGCGTTCCCATCGGGATCCTGAATTGCTCGTTCAGCTCCACGACCATCGAGGCCTGGACCCCGCGCCTGGGATTCGCGGGCGGGACGGACGAGTACACCCGAAGCGTTTATCGGAAGATCCTCGAAACCGACCCCACCACGCCTGAGCACAAAGCAGCATGGATCAAGTACTACCGGGAAATCGAGGGCACCCTCAAAGAGAACGCCAAACGCGTCAAGAACGGTCAGGCGGCCAAAGCCGTCTCCTTGCGGACGCCCGGCAATATGGCCGGTAATAGGGATGCTTCCTGGTTGTTCAACGCCAGGCTCAACCCCATGATCCCCTATGCCATCCGCGGGGGGATCTGGAACCAGGGCTACGCCAACATGGGCGGCGGCATTACCTATTACCACAACCTGCATGCCATGATCCGGGGCTGGCGGAAGGTGTGGAACAGGCCCGACCTGCCGGTCTACTTCCACCAGTTCTATTGCCCCAAGGGCTACAATGACGGGTTGAGCCTGAACAGTGCTGCCGAGATGCGCCTGGGTACTTGGCTTGCGCGCGATATCCCCAACGCCAACATGGCCAGCCAGATCGATATCACCGGCGGGGTGCATTACTACAGCAAGACGGTTCCCGGACAGCGCCTCGCCCGGCACGCGCTGAGCAATCAATATGGAAAGGACATCGTGGCCGACGGCCCGATGTTCAAGTCCTACAAGGTCGAAGGCGCCAAGCTGATTGTCGAGTTCGACCACGCCGACGGCGGGCTGGTTGTCGCCGAGACGGGTACGCAGGCCAGCCCCAGAACAGGGCCCGGGATCGCCAAGCCGACCGTCATTGCCAATGGCGACGACAAGGTGACGCTGTTCTACCTCGCGGACAAGAACCGTGTGTGGCACCGGGCCAGGATGAAGATCGACGGCGAGAAGGTCATCCTCACGGCCCCGGGCGTCTCGGCGCCGCGCGGCGTGGCGTACGGATGCAATGGGGTCGGCTGGCTGCCGAATCTCTACAACCGCGCACTGCTGCCGATGAGCCCCTTCATCTACTACGACCACAAACTAGTGACCAGCAGGACCTGGCCCGACAAGCCGATCAAGGTTGCCGGGGTAAAGCCGGATCCCTCGACGGTCGGCAAGAGGTATGAGTATCGCAAGATGCCCCTCCTGAGCACTCAGTTTCGTGAGAATGCCGTCATCCAGGCCGGCGTGCCGGTTACCTTCTGGGGCTCGGCGGTTCACAACTGGGGCTATGAGGCCGAGGGTCAGGCGGTAATCAAGTTCAGCTTTGCCGGGATCAAAAAGACCATACCGGTTACCCCCGGGATGCGTGAGTGGCGCTGCAGGGTGCCGGCCATGAAAGCCAGTGCCAGGCCCGAGACTCTGAAGGTCGTCTTTGAGATCGACGGCCAAGCCGCCCACGAACGGGTCTGCAGGAACATTGTTGTGGGGGATGTCTGGTACGTCGCGTCCCCCGGCGACCTGGGCGTCAAAGGCCAGACCAACGGCATGGTGCGCATCATGGCCCGCAAGGCCAAGCGATCCTCCTTTCCCAGGCCGAGCCGCTACAGTGTGGCGGTCTCGACCACACCACCGGAGAAGAACCGATTCGCCTCCAAATGGGAGAACGCCGGCAGCGGCGTTGCGAGGGCCGTGGGAGAGCGTATTCACGCCAGGACCGGCAAGCCGGTGGGTATCGTCTACATGCATGGCCACGATCCACAACTAAAGGGCTGGATCGCTTTTGACTGTCTCGAGCATGTGCCGAGTCTGAAGGAGGACTACAGGGCCTTGGCCTCGGTATGGCCGGGCAATCCCTACTATGACGCCAACGTCCGGCGTTACATCACGGACTGGAAGAAGTACTGGAGCGAATTCATTCCGCAGATCATGGCGACAAAGAAGCTGCCCGATGACGCGCCCGCGTGGGGGACCTATCCATCCCTCTCGTCTTCCAGCACCACCACGGCTTCACAAACCTACAACGTCCTGGTTCACTCCTTTACTCCGGGCAGCTTCAAAGGGATCATATTCCTGTGCAGCGAGACGATGTTTGAGAAAGACCAGGGCGCGAACTACGGCCCCGAGCTTTCTGCCCTCGCCAATTGCTGGAAGGACAAGTTCGACGGCGCCGATCCGCCTTTCTTCTACACGATCCCGAGCAAGGCTCTGGCGCTGAAGGTCACCCGGCCCGGGAAGATCAAGGGGAAGAGCACGGCCTACGAGATCGGCCGATGGTGGATGGCGAAGCGCGGCGACAAGGAAGGCGCCGCTGCGGTCCGCAAGCAGCTCATGGCCTTCATGGATCGGGTCGTGAACGAGGCATATAGGTAGGGCCGGTTGGAACATTACGGTGGCCTGAGCGGTCAACGCTGGACCACGGACGCCGATTGTGCGAGCATAGACGGGGATCGCGCCTCCGGGAGAGGAGAACGCAGAATGGAAATCCAACAGAAGATCATCGGCCTGCTGGTTGCCGCCGCATTCATCAACGGAACGGCTTATGCACGGCACTATGAGCACAAGGAACATCACCTTGGGCCGACCGGCCTGTTCGGTGTCACCTCGCCGACCAACATCAAGATCACGAAGGTGCAGGAAGGCTCGCCCGCAGACGGGAAGATCGAGGTTGGTGATGTGATCGTCGCCGCGGGCGGGGCGGCCTTCAAAGGCAACACGCGCCGGCAACTGGCCGACGCGATTGACCGGGCCGAGACCAAGAAGGGCAAGGGCGTCCTGACATTGACGCTGGAGAGCGGGAGGAAGGTCGACCTGCAACTCAAGGTGCTCGGCGCCTACAGCAAGACCGCTCCGTACCATTGCCCCAAGACCGATGCGATCATCACTCAGACCGCTGACTATCTGGTCAAGACGGAGAGATTCGGGAGGCTGAAGATCGGCCTGCTGGGGCTGCTGGCGACAGGCGAGCAGAAGTACATTGACGTCGTGAAGAAGGCCCTTCATCAGGCCAACTGGGCGAAGCCGGACCTCAAGCTCACGCTCCAAGGAACCAGCAAGGCCTGGTACTGGGGCTACACCGCGCTGCTTCTCTGTGAGTATTACCTGCTGACGGGCGATGAGTATGTTCTCCCAGCGATCCGGGCCTATTCGGTGGCGATCGCCCAGGGGCGTGATGCCGCCGGCCTCTGGGGACACCGCATGGCCGATCCCGACGTCAACCGCGGTCAACTGCATGGCCGCCTCCACGGCTATGCCGTGATGAATCAGTCGAGCCTGCCCCTGTTCATCTCCCTGCTGTTGGCTGACAAGTGCGGCGTCAAGCACCCCGAAGTCCAGGCAGGCATCAAGCAGACCCACACCTTCTACGCCAGCTTCATCGGCAGAGGCACGCTTCCGTACGGCGTGCATGATCCCAACCCAAAATCGTACAACAACAACGGCATGAGCGGCCTGGCGGCGGTGGCTCTGGCCCTTCACGGGAACAGGCCCGGCGTCGCCTTCTTCTCCCGAATGTCGGCCGCCGCACACAACACCATGGAGACCGGCCATACCGGCCACTACTTCAACCAGCTCTGGACGGGTCTCGGGGCCAACCTCGCCGGCCCCGAGATCTCAGCGGCCTTTTTTCAGAAGACCCGCTGGCTGCACACGCTCAACCGAACCTGGGACGGGAACTTCACCTATGACGGCTGCGGCTACAGTAAGGGCACCTTCTCCTATCGCGGGCTGAGCGATGCCGGATCGCACCTCCTGAACTATTGTCTTGGACGCCGCAAGCTCTACATCACCGGGAGGGATGCCGCCCCGTCCATCTGGCTGAAGGGCCGGGAGGTCAGTGACACGATCGCCCTGGCCACCATGGACCTCGCCGGCAAGAGCGACGGGCAACTTCTGGCCCTGTTCGGCCACCCCATGCCGAAGGTGCGACTGGGCGCCATATGGACGCTTCGTGCCAGAAAGCACAAACTGATCGCATCGATCAGGAAGATGATCAAGGAGGGGACAAGACAGCAGCGGCACAGTGCCATCGGCTATTTCGGGTACAAGTGCCCGCCGGAGCAGGCCCTGCCTGTGCTGGGTGATCTGGGGGCTGTGCTGCGCGACACGAGTGAGGATCCGGGGCTGCGTGCGGCTGCAGCGTATGCCCTGTGCTGGCTGGGAGAACCGGCCTATCCGTACTTCCACGACATGCTGAAGTTCATCGTGGCCGAGGAGCCGGACGACCCGCTCGGCAAGATCGACGAGCAGGTGGGCCGCAGCCTGAACGTCCTGTGCAAGGACCCCTACGCGGCGGGCCTGGTGAAGGACAAGGGCCTGTTCTACAAAGCGGTCCACAAGCTGCTCGAGCACCGGCGGGCCACCAGCCGCACTTCCGGGGCGAAGCTGATCGCGAACATCCCGCTCGAGGACTTCCACCACGTGGCCAACGAGGTCCTTTACATTATCGAGGACAAGGACCTGACCTATCACTCCTATCATAACCTGGGCCCCCAGACGGAGGCTATCTCGCTCTTGGCGAAGCTCAACATCAAGGGTGGTATTGAGGCCGCCTTTGACATCCTCAACGCCAAGACCGGCAAGGCCGGGTTTAAGATACGCATGCTCATGGCGGTTCTGCCGAAATACGGCGCCAATGCCAAGTATGCCCTTCCGAGGATTAAAGCCGTGAATGCCGGCAAGTTTCAGAAGCGTTGGGATGCCATGATCAAGGAGATCGAACAGTCCACCGCCGCCCGAGATATGATGGGCCTGGAAGAAGCGAAAAGGGCGCGGCTAGAAAGCGAGGAATGAGATGCGGAATGGAGCAGACGGCATGAAGGATGAACCGTCGGGCGAATACTACGACTATACCATCACCATGAAACCCGAGCGGCCCTGGCTGCTGCCGTATCACCAGACGCTGATCTATCGGGTCATGCACGCTTTGCGCGACGGCACGGGGAAGATGAGCGAGCTGTTCCTGACCTTCGAGCAGACGCTCGAGGTGATCAAGCGCCTCTACTACCTGACCTGCGGCGTCCCGCAGGTGGTCTACCTCACCGGTTGGCAGTTCGAGGGGCACGACTCGAAGTACCCCTCGTGGGCCGAGGTAAACCGGCACCTCAAGCGCGCCGAGGACGAAACCGCGGTCGAGTCCCTTCGGTGGCTGATGCGTGAGGCCCGGGAGTACAACTGCCGGGTGAGCCTGCACATCAACATGTTCGACGCCTACATGGACAGCCCACTGTGGGACGAGTATGTGGAAAAGGACATCATCGCCAAGGACACCGACGGCAACCCCATCTGCGGGAACGTCTGGTCCGGCATGGACTGCTACCATGTCAGCTATACCCAGGAGTGGAAGCACGGTCTGGCGCAGAAGCGGATCGATGACCTGATCGCGATGCTGCCGGAGCTGGTCGACAGCGCCACCATCCAGATCGACGCCTTTCTGGGCGCGCGCAAGGCGGATCAACAGGGCCCCATCAGCCCGTATCTCGGCTATACCAAGGAGGAGGAAGCCGCGACCCAGCGAAAGATCTATCGCTACTGGCGCGATCGGGGCATCGACGTAACCTCCGAATGGGTGCTCGGCATGCGCGTGGATCGTTTTGTCGGATTGCAGCCATGGGCCTTCGCCGGCAGCCAGAAAGAGCTGATTGAAGACCTGCCCAACGAGCTCTACTGCATCAGTCCGATGAGGCTCGGGGTCAAGGCGATTCCGGAAGATCCCGTCGAGTTGCTCGATCAGTTCTGCCTGGAGTTCATGCCCTGGTACTACGAGAACAACAACTCCCCCAAGGGCGACCAGCAGATGATCGACGGCACGGACATCTGCATGCCGGCGCTATGGTGTGAGGAGAAGACAATCATCGCCTACAGCAAGGAAGGCTACGAAAGCAAGACCTGGAAACTGCCGCCGGACTGGAAAGATGTCGACAAGGTCAGCCTTTCGCGAATCACCCTTGAGGGCCACGAGCCGGCCGGCGAAGTGGCGGTTGCCGACGGCGGTATTACTCTGAGCGTCGGAGAGAACGAAGCGTTCATCATCCGTGCATCCTAGGCAGAGGTGACGAAATCGGTGTTGAAGGGCGTATCGACCTGCCTCCGGAACGAAGGCAACAGCTCCTCGACGCCTCTGGCGGGCGCCAGAAGCAGGAACGGATAGGGCCCCGACAGAACAAAGGGGACCTGCAGTTCAAACCCGACTTCGAGCTTGCCCGCCAACGCTGGGCGCAGTTCTGGCGCGGCGAGAGTACGCGCCCGCTGCTGTGGGCCGCGCGCCCGAAATCGGGGGTCGAGCCTGTCCCCAGGCCCGGCAGCTATGTGTGTGCGTTCAATGACATCCAGGTCTGTGTCTTGGACACATCCTGCTTGGTACAGGGGCGGGCGCCCTGTGCCTCGACGAGGACAACCCACACGTCCATGTCGAAGGTAAGCACGCCAAGAGCGGGCGGGCGGCCACGCTGCCCCTGCGAGGCGACCTGGCCGACGACCTGCGGAAGCACATCGCCCGTCTGGCCGAGGCCAACGGCGAAGCGGTTCCGCCGGACACACCGCTGTTCGACATCGACTGGCGGAACCTGCTCCGTAC
>Ga0111188_1018_pt1 | contig 23336 bp, 21 predicted proteins | sample DeeMarSWOR324_28_FD_80358 | JGI IMG/M metagenome (GOLD analysis project Ga0111188, IMG submission 80358) | Planctomycetes bacterium SM23_25
TCCTTTTTCAAGGACCAAGTGTAACACCAGTATGGACGCGAACTCTTTGTGGCGCAAGCGTTTATATCAGAATCGCGCATAATGTCCTTGCGCTCGCGGCTCGGACACAGCCGCCTCCGCCAGCCCAACCGCGAGATTTCTCCGCTCGCCCCCGCTCGCGCGGGGGCCCGGTCGAAATGACAGCGCCTGAAGGCCGCGCTCAACACATATACCCGATCTGCTACGCGTCCAGGGCATGACCTCGTGCTACGTCGGCTTTCCTGTAAAGGTCACGAATCGTGCGAAGGTTGTGCCGGAAGGAAAGATTACTCACTGCCGTGAACAGGGGCCAGCGCCTTTGCCGGAGGCTGGTCCATATTCGGTGTAGGATCCGCGGCAGGCAGTAGAATCTCCGGTCACAGGCATGCATCTCTTGGAGGATATCAGCCCAGGACAGATGCTTGTGCCGGGCTACGGGGAACGTCAGCGTGAAACACCTCCAATCTTCCGGGAACGAGTCGGCGGCGATGCGGCCTTGCGATTTCATCTCGTGCCACAGACGCGTGCCAGGCAGCGGCGTCAGGAACAGCACGTTGAGGAGGTCCACGCCATAGCGTTCGGCGGCGTCGGCTATCCGCTTGCCAATGCCCCGTTCATCTGTGTCCAGCCCCATGATGAAGGAACCGGCCACGAAGATGTTGTGGCGTTGCAAGCGGGCAACGGAGGCTCTGAAATCGCGGCCCTTCAAGAGGTTGAATTTCTTGCCCACCTCGGCCAGCCCCTCCTCGGTCGGCGACTCAAAGCCAACGAAGACCCCTTTGCAGCCTGCGTTGGCCGCCAGCGTCAGCAGTTCGTCGTCATCGGCCATGTTGATGGTCGCCTGGCAAATCCACTTCTTGCGCAGGTTCGCGTGGATCATGGCCCGGAAAAGATCCTTGGCGCGGGCAATGTGCCCGGGGCTCGTGCCGATGAGATTGTCGTCAACGATCAGGACCAGCCTTTCCCGAATCGTCCGGAATTCCTCCACGACCTTTTCGACAGGCCGTTGCCGGTAGCGTTTCCCGTTGAAAGCGGACACGCTGCAAAAACTGCAATCGAGCGGGCACCCACGCGTGGTCTGAATCGAACCGAAGGCGTAGCCGCTCGTCAACAGGTCATTCCGAGCCGGCGGAACGTCTTCCATGCTCACGAACTCGCCGGCATACACCGGCTCCAGGAGGCCTCGCCGGGCGTCTTCCAGAACGTGTGCCCAAACACTCTCGGCCTCTCCCGTTACCACCGAGTCCACGCGTTCCATGGCCTCTTCCAGGCACACGGTGGCGTGGATACCTCCCATGACGACCGGCACGCCCCGGCCGCGAAACTCACGCGCCAGTTCGTACGCGCGCGGCGCCTGCGAGGTAAAGGCGGTAATGCCCACCAGATCCGGCCCGGGCAGGGCCTCGTAGTCCGGTACGTCGAGGTTCTCGTCAATGATCCTGACTTCCCACTCCGGCGGGGTCAGGCCGGCCAGGACCAGAAGCCCCAGAGGCTTCCAGACACGGTACTTCGTCCAGCGGTTCTTCTTGGCAAGGCTGACCAGCGGATTATTATTCGGGTTTATCAGATATAGACGCACGGATCGTGGCCTCTTGCATTGACCGGAGCGTAGATTGGGCCGGCCGAGATTCCCGCGCATGTCGGCCGTCCGGGCTGTCCGCGGGTTATGCGCATGCCAGGGATGTTCCACACGAATCTTGCTGCCGCCGGCGGGCCCCGCTACTTGCGCAGTTGCTCGCCGCAGTCCACGCAGAATCGGTTTCGGTTGCGGCGAGCCACCGCGTGTGCTTCCTGCGTGCAGTTCTTGCCTGCCATGTTGGCATTGACCCGTTCGCCGCACTCGGGGCAGTAGCGAACCATGGCCGTCGTACGCCGGTGATTGAGATTGGGGCACCGACTCGGCTTCATGGCAAACCGCTCCTCTCCGGGTCTCCAACCCCACGGACCCGCGCGCTCGAGCAGGTCTGAACGACGAACTGAACGTGCGGCGGGCGTGGACTCAGATTGCGGAACCCGATACTCTTATAGCCGATCCGTTTCGGGCCGTCACTCTGTCCGTCTCTGCTGCTTCCTGCAAGTCGGTTCCTTCAGGATCACCGACCTCCGAAGAGGGCAAGCAAGATGGGGCAGGACCGCACGGTCGGGGGAAAAAGGCCCCCGGCTCCGAGGAGTCGGGGGCTCCGTTGCCGCATTGCCTTACGCTTGGCTGCGTTTGACGTTCTCGGCCTTCGGGCCCTTTTCGCCCTGGACTACGTCGAACTCAACCGCGTCACCCTCGGCGAGGGACTTGAACCCTTCGCCCTGGATAGCGGTGTGGTGGACGAACACGTCCGGCCCGCCGTCCTGTTCAATGAAGCCGAAGCCCTTGCTGTCATTGAACCACTTCACTTTTCCTGTAGCCACTGGTGCTTCCCCTTACGTTCTTCCCGGCAGGGTTCGCCACGATTCTGAGCCGGGAACTCTCTCAGAACCGCCTCATTGGGCCGCCACTCGGCGGCCTGCGCTCCCATCAGGCACCTGTTCAGAACAAGAGCCGTACCACAGGAAGCGTTTCGAGTTCCAATCTTACCCATGTTGACAAAGGGTGTCAACGATGGAACCCGCCTCGCCGCGAAGCCACCGGGACATAGTAGACGGACCCGTCCCGCTTGGTCGCACAGATGAGGCTGCTGCCCAGAAGCCGGTCGATCTGCTTCACCACCTCTTCGGGATGCAGGCAAAGCGCGTCCGCCACATCCCGGAGCGTGCAGGGACGACGACGCACGAGGTCCAGAACGGCGTCGTCCGTTGCCGTCCATTCCCCGCGACGATCACCACCGTGGAACGCGCCGATGACCTCGGCCCGATCGCCAAAGGCCTTGGCGTACTGTTCCATCTGCTTGTGCGGCACGGCGCAGGCGAAGTCCTCGGCCGCCGGGCGGGCGACCGTGTTGATCTGAACGCGGTCCGGCTTGATCCGATCCGCCAGCCGCGCGAGTTTCTCGACCTCGACTTCTATCGCCGTCACGCCTCCCAGGAGAAAGACCTCCAGCCAGATGGGCTTGGAGAACACCTCCCGCAGCGCCACGAGACCCGCCACCATTCGCTCAAACGTGATCGCGCGGTGGGGACGGTTCACGTACCGGAACAGGAGCGGGTCGGCGGCGTCGAGCGACGGGAGGACCAGGTCGGCGTCCATGAGCGATTCCCGCACGTCCGGGTCCCAGAGGAGCGAGCCATTGGTGAGGACGGCAACCGGAACGTCCGTCCGGTTCTTGATCCCCCCTATCAACTCGTCCAGCCGCCCGTACAGTGTCGGCTCGCCCGAGCCGGACAGCGTGACGTAGTCGGGCGTCGGCCCCGCCTCGAGCCTGAGACGGAGTTCGGTCAGGACCTCTTCGAGGGGCACGTACTCGCGCCGCTCGACGGTCTTGTTCGTGGTCCGTCCCAACTGGCAGTAGATGCAGTCGTAGGTGCACGTTTTCAGCGGCACGAGATCGACGCCCAGCGAGCGTCCCAGGCGGCGCGACGGGACCGGGCCAAAGACGTGTCTGAACGATCTCGCCGTCACTCCACGTATCCTCCCGGCACAAGGGCCGGCGTTGCCGGCCTCTGCCGGCGCACACTGCCCCCCTTGCACACCCGGGCCCGACCGCTCGTTGCCGTGTCGCCGGGCTGAGTGTACGGACGGCCGTTCTGGCGCCGCCGGCCCCTTCCATCAGCCCAGGCGCTTCTCGATCATGGCCAGGAACGACTTGTCGTACGGCCGGCCGACCAGTTTGGGGCACTTGGTGAACATCTTGCATCCGGTACCGCAGTAGTCGATCTTCTTCATCGCCGCGCACTTCAGGACCGGGCAGGGCTTCTTCGCCACCATCTCCTCGCTGGCCTCTGTGCCGGAGGCGCACCCTTTGCACTTGCCGGCCTTCATGAGCGGACAGGTCATACAGGAGAGCCCGCACGCCGCCACCATCGGCTTGGCCTCCTCGGCCGCTGCACCGGGGACGGCCGACAGGCCGACGATCCCCGCCGCCGCCGAAGCGCCCGTCAACAGCATCTTGCGTCTTGAGAGTTCCATGTGCCGTTCCTTTCCTTTGCTCGTATACGCGAGTTCCAAGTGACACCCGATTTACGCGACCGGGCACGTTCCGATTGGGCGCCGCGCCGCGTCGCGGGCTGACCACCGGCGTGGCCTGACTGCGACCGTCGTCTTCCGTCTCCGCCGCATCCCTTTGCTGCCGACACGGCCTGCTACCAGGCCTTTCGAGAACCGACCTGCATCGCCTCGACGCGAGCGGCACAACGCGCGGCCAGAAAGGCAACAGCGGTCTCACCGGTGCAGTGGCCGATCAGCGTGTCGGTCGTGCCCGCCCGTTCCATCGCCGCTGCCGCCGCCTCCAGAGATGCGGGCGGCTGGCCTTTCAGATGGAGGCCTCCCACCACCGTGCGGATCGGCTCGCCGCCCGACAGCCGCAGCGCCAGCGCCAGTGTGTTCCGGAGCCCGCGGTGACAGCATCCGGTCACGAGCACCCATCCGGCCCGTGTCCGGGCGAGCCCGAACATCTCGTCGGCAAAGTCGTCGGCCGCGGGGCCCGACTCCGCCTCGACCACGAAGCCCTCCTGCGAGGGCGCGGCCGGCCCTGGGACCGGGCCGCTGACCAGGAGCCCCTCCGCAAGGACCTGGGGCTGCTCAACGAAGCGGCACGCGGCCCGGGCCAGAGCGGCACGGCCGTCGTCCGGCATCCCGATGGGCCTTTGGGGGCCGCGGCGGCGGGTCCACCGTCGGGCCGTGCTCCGCGGGTGAAGGTGAACGCGAGCCTGGGGCGCCGCGGAGAGCGCCGACGCCAACCCGCCCGTGTGATCGTGGTGGCCGTGGCTCAGGACGATGGCCTGTGTCCGCCAAAGCGCAACGCCGAGGGCCTCAGCGTTCGCAAGAAGCGCTGTGCCGCTCGCGCCCGTGTCGAACAGGACCATGCCACGATCCGTTTCCATGACTGCCGCGAAGCCGTGTTCGGCCACCAGGTGCGGGCCGGGGCTTGTGTTTTCGACGAGAACCGTCAGCCGAAGCGCCGTCGTCGGACAGGTTGTCAACGCGCTGCTCATCTAATGGTCACACACGTTGGTGCCCGGCGCCAGCGTGCCGGAGAGGTGCCGGCGGACGAGTTCCTCCGGCGCCTCGGCTGGCGCGCCGACGACCACCTGGATTCCCCTCGCGGCGAAGAGCGACTGGGCCCGCGACCCCATCCCGCCCGCGATCACGATATCCACGCCGTTCTCCTTGCACCACGCAGGCAGAACGCCCGGGGCGTGAGGCGGGGGAGAGGCCTCCCGCACCGCACCGATAACACCCTCATTGACATCCACAAACGTGAACCGGTCGGCGTGACCAAAGTGCATGACCAGCGCCCCGTCGGCCGTGGGCATCGCGTAACGCATCGATTGACTCCCTTTCTCCTGGGGGACCTTGTTTTCGGTTTGGACGCCTGTTGCGGCCGCCAAACCTGGCCCGTGGCCACACGCCACGTACTCGGCCAGGTCGAGGAGCCGCCGGGCCGTCGTGCCTCCTGCGGCCAGGAACGCCGCCAGCCGGCCTTCGTCGCAAGCCGCCTGGAGATCCGGGTCAAAAGGCACCTTCGCGAGAAGCGGCACACCGAGCGGACGCGACGCCTTCGCACGCGCAAAGAGCGGCACCTCCGCGCCGCAGTGCGTGCAGCGAATGGTGCCCATCGTCTCGACCAGGCCGAGCAGCCGCAGCCCGAGTTTGAGGCAGAAGGCGACGGCCTTCCGCACGTCGGCCATGGCGACTTCCTGCGGCGTGCCGACCATGACCACCTCGGCGTTCGGGATGACCTGGCCGATCGAAAGCGCCTCGTCGCCGGTGCCGGGGGGACAGTCGACGATGAGGAAGTCGAGGCCCCCCCAGGACACGTCGCCGAGGAGTTGGTCGATGACGCCGATCTTCATCGGCCCGCGCCAGATGACGGCCTCGTCGGCCCCACCCAGCAGGAAGCCCAGGCTCATGACCTTCAGGTCCGAACCGAGTTCGACCGGGCAAAGGCCCCCGTACGCCGAGGCGGGCTGCCTACCGACGAGACCCAGCAAGGTCGGAATGCTCGGCCCGTGAAAGTCGACGTCGAGCAGGCCGACTCGCCGGCCGAGTTGCGCCAGGCCGAGGGCTATGGCGGCGCCCACGGTGCTTTTGCCGACGCCGCCTTTGCCGCTCATGACGGCGACGACGCGGCCGATCTGCGCAAGGTTCGCGTCGCGCCGGCGCCGGGTCTGGCGCCGAGGGTCGTCTTGCGAAGCGCCGCCGTTGGCTTCATCGCGTTCGGTCATGGCTTCCTCACCAATGCCCTTCCACATCGGCCGCCTGGGCCTCCTGGAGTCTGCCCTCCCGGAAGGCCCGGACGGTATCCGCGACGGTGCCCGAGGCACCGATGTAAACCCTCACGCCGGCGGCTTGAAGGACGCGAAACGCTTTCGGCCCGCAATGGGAACAGAGGACCGCTTCGGCGCCCCCGTTGACGATGGTCTGCCCGGCCTGAACGCCGGCCCCGGAGGCCGCCTGCTTGTTCTGAACGTTCGTCACGTTTCCAAGCATGTCGCCGGTCTCACGGTCGACGAGGACGAAGCATGTCGCGCGGCCCAATCGCGGATCCACGGCTGCGTCGAGTCGCGCCGCTGCAGCCGGTATGCACAGTCTCATGACTCACTCCTCCTTGGCGTGGTCCACCACCGTGACCGTTGGGCTGGCCAACGCTTCGACACGGTCGATGAGCGTCCGGCAGACGCGCCGAAGCGCCGCCGCGCCTGGCCCGTCGCCGAGAACGGGAATGACGCCCCTGCTCAGGTTCTCGGGCACCTGCGGGTCGAACGGAACATGGCCGATGACCTCCGTGCCACGCGAACGGCAGGCCGCGCAGATGTGTTCCGCCATGTGCGGCCAAATGTCCGACTTGTTGATCACGACAGCCGCCCGAACGCCGAACCAGGCGGTCAGATCCATGGCCCGCTCGAGGTCGTGGAGCGCGCCTTGGGTCGGTTCGGTAACGATGATGGCGAAGCCACATCCGGCCAGGGCTGCGTTCACCGGGCACCCCGTGCCGGGGGATGCATCGATCAGGACCCATTCCGCACGGGCGTCGGCGGCCCGGGACTCGGCGAGCGTCCGTACGAGCGTCACCAGTTTGCCGCTCCCGCGTAGGCGTGTCCGGAGAGCCTCGGTACGATGCGGACGGGCATCTCGTCCGGCGCGTCGGCCAGCGGACAGACGAGCGCACACAGGCCGCAGCCTTCACACCGCAGCGGATCGACGGTGGCGCGCGGCGTCAGGGTGATGGCTTCGAAGCGGCATTCGTTGGCACAGACACCGCACCCGCGGCACTTCTCGGGATCAACAAGGGCGATGTGCCCTCCGCTGAACGGCGTGGGCGTCTCGTCGGTCGGCCGAAGCAGAAGGTGAAGGTTCGCCGCATCGACGTCCGCGTCGGCCACGGCAATGGGCGAACGCAACGCCGCCAGCGAGGCCGCCAGGCTTGTCTTGCCCGTCCCTCCCTTGCCGCTCACGATGGCCACCTTGACAGCGCGGCAACCGTCGGCGTCGGCCGTCACTGCCACGCCCGGCAACCCGTCCTCTGCCAGCACGACGTCGTGGCGAGCCATGTCGGACGGCGCGGGGCAGACGTCCAGGACCTTAGAGTCAATCGCCTCGGCCAGTGTCTCGAAGGACCTCCGATACGGCGCCATCTCGACGGCGACAAGGCGTCCCTCGGCGCAGGCGCGGGCCACCGCCATGTCGTGTCGCAGTTCCATCACGATGGGGACGCCATGCTTGCGGCAAAACGCTGGCACGTCGGTTCCGGCCAGGTCCGAGCGGTTGAGGATCACCGCGTGAGGGATGCCCAAGTACCGGACCAGGCCGAGGGCCTTTTCGAGGTCCGAAAGGCCGAACGGGGTAGGTTCGGTCACGAGGAGGCAAAGGTCTGCGCCCCGGACGGCCTCAGCCACGGCGCAGGAGCAGCCCGGCGGGCAGTCGAGAACCGCGTGCGGCGCCTCGGCCACGGCCGCCTTGACTTGTTCGATGACGGCCGAGGCCCGTACCTGGCCGATGGCCAGTTCTCCGTCTGCGAAGGGGAGCACCGGGGCGCGGCCGATCCGGTAGGTTCCCGTGCGGACTTGGCCGAGGCGCTGTGACGTCCAATGCAGGGCGTCGGCGGGGCAGACCTGGAGGCAGGCACCGCAGGAGTGGCACAGTTCGTTGAAGACGAGGACGCCAGTCTTCAGTGCCGCGATGGCGCCGAAGCGGCAGGCCCGGGCGCAGGCGCCACAGCCGGTGCAGTCATCGGTGGCGTGCGGCACGGCGGCTTCGGCGGGGCGCTGCTCGGCGATCAGCGGTTTCAGGAACAGGTGGCCGTTGGCGCCTTCGACGTCGCAGTCCACGTAGGCCGCGCCGAGTACGACCGCCAGGTTCGTGGCCACGAGGGTCTTGCCCGTGCCGCCTTTGCCGGACGCAACGGCGATCTGCATCGATCCCTCTCCCTTGCGCGACAGCAGCGCGCATCCCCGGAGACGGCCGCCCTACGTCTTAAGGGCTTCGAGCGCTTCCAGGACGATGGGGACGTGCGTGTACGCGGGTTCGCCCTGCATCATGACGGCCACACCGGCCGCCTCCAGGATCTCGTCGGGCGTCGCGCCTGCGCCAAGGCACTTCTGGACGTGCAGGTAGATGCAGGGCGCGCAGCGCTGAGCGACGGCGATGCCCAGGGCAACCAGTTCCTTCTGCTTCGTGCCGAGGGCGCCCTCCTTCATGGCGTTCTGGAAGAGCGTCGCAAAGCCCTTCACCGTGTCGGGCAGGTTCTGCTTCATCTTCTCCAGGTCACCTGGGAACTTCTCGAGGAACTCTTTCGCGGCGTTTGACATTGTGTTCTCCTCATTTCTGGCGTACCATCGCTGAACCGCACGTGGGACAGGTCGTCTGCGTGCAAGGCGCGCCGCGCTGGTGAGGTGCCGTTGCGCCGCACTGCGGACAGACACAGGTGCCTCCGGGACCGGCCGCCAGCGGCCCGCCCATTCGCCCGCCGCCGCGGGCACGGCCTCCAGTCCCACCGCCTCGCCGGCCGCCTTGTCCGCGGCCCTGCCCTGCTTGTCCCCTGCCAAAAGGCATACCCTTCCTCCTTTGCTGGCCGCCACCGGCCGATGCAGCGGCTTCCGACGGCGCCGAGACGCGCACCGCCGCTGCTGCCAAGGTCACTCGTCTTTCTCAGCCTTGGCCGCGAGTTCGTCGATCCGCTTCTGGACCTCATCGAGCGCGCCGCGGAAGTACTCTGCCTGAGAACGCAGCGCATCGAGTTCCCCCTCGCGGGGCATCACGGGTGCGTATGCGGCAGCCGCGTAAGGCGCGAAGGCCTCCAGCGGCGGCACACCGTATCCCGGCACCCCGCCCGCGCGGGCCCAGCCGGGCAGGCCCGTTGCGTAGTACCAGTGCCTCCAGCCTCGTCCCCGGCCGCCAAACCCGCGGCCACGGCCCCAGAAACCCCGACCCGGAAGCGCGTTCATAAATCCCGGCATCGGGAACCCGGCGCAGTAGCCTGCGGCCCGTCCTGTCATGGGCCCCATTCCCATCGGACCCGTTCCATCTCCACCTGGCATCGCTCCTCTCCTTTATAAGATGATGATCCGCAACCGTTCCTGAGCCGCCGCCCCGTCGCGGCAGCGTTCGCTTTATGCCCTTCCGCCCCGTGCGGGGCCGGGACCCTCACGTCCTCCTCGCCACCGACCACGGCCCCGCCCGCCAAACCCGGGCTCCCCGAAGCGGCCCCAACCGCCGGACCAGGGCGGCCCGCCCTCCGGCGGAGGTTGCACAGCACCTCCCTCGATCCGCAGGGCCATTCCGTGGACCAACGCCTCGGCGACCTTACGCCGGGCAATTTCCAGGATCCGGCCGATCGTTTGGCGCGAGACGCCCATGTGCTCGCCCACCGCCTCCTGGGTCAGCCCCTCCAGGTCTGCCAGCCGCAGGGCCTCCATCTCGTCAAGGCCGAGCACCACCTCGTCCAGTATTCGCAAAGGGATACCCCGGGGCTTGTAGTAAACCGCGCCCGGCTGGCAGCGCACCACGCGATGAATGGGAGGTCTCGCCACGTTTGGCCTCTGCGGCCCGGCCTCATGCTCAGCCCCTGGCTACCCCAGGAGGGCCGGCGCATTATTAGCATATGCTCAGAATCGGCTTCTGTCAAGGCCCTTCCTCACTTTTTTTGGGAAGCGCCCCAGACATCGTACCCCTGGTTGGGATTCTGCCGGCGGTCCAGGCGTGGAGCTTGGGTCTTGACGCATCGAGGGCGGCCGGTAACATAAGCGCGTGGGCAACGGCGACCCGACAGGTTGCCGTGGGACGCCTGAGCCATGCCAGGACGCATGACGCGATTGAGACCGGACCTTGGGCTGTCGATGCTGGCGATCCTGTTCGCCAGCATCGGCGTGCACCCCCTCCACTGCTCGGTGCACCCGCCCGCCGCCAGTGAGCACCCTCATCGTTCGTGCAGCGAGGACGCCGCGCCGTGCGCCTCCGACGGCCGACAGACCCGGGTGCCCACCAATTGGCACCAGCCCCGGTACGAGCCGGACCGATGTCCGGTCTGCGCGTTCCTGAGCACTTTGCACGGACTCGCCCCCCGCCAAGGGGGCGTGCGCACGTTCCTTGCCACCGTGCCGGACGAGCCCGTCCGGACGAGTCTTCCGCAACGGCGACTCCAGCCATGCCTTCCGGTCGGGGCCCGCGCGCCGCCCCCGACCCTCTCCTGATAGTTCCTCAAGGGACATAGGCCCAGCCTGTCCGTCCAGCGCCGCGGCGGTTCTGCGCCGGCTGCTGACGATTGGGGTTGGGTGGGCTTCCTTTTGGAAGGAGGGATTTGGCATATGAACATTATCCGTAATCGGCTGGTCCTTTCAGCCGTCCTTATGGCACTTATCACGGATTCCCCCGGGTACGCAGGCGGGTCACAGGACGAGATCGCCGCGTTGCGGGCCGAAATGGCCGACATGCGCCGGCAGATGGCCGAGCAGCGGGCGCGCTACGAGGCCGAGATCGCAGACCTGCGGCAGGAGGTCCAGGCGATCTCGCGGCGCGGCCCCCCGCCCGCGCCGAACCCATCGCCTCAGGAAGAACTCGAGGCGGCCATCGAAGCCGCCAAGACGGACGTGGCAGCGACCGAACCGCCCCCGCTCTCGCTTTTCCTGGACCGCGGATTCCAGAGTTTCAACCCCGACATCAGCGTCATCGGAGACTTCCTCGGACACTACGTCAGCGGCGAGCACGGAGAAATCGGCGACCACGACAATGAGGACCGCTTCCTGTTCCGGGAAGTGGAACTGGCCTTCTCGTCACCGGTCGACCCCTTCTCCCGGGCGGACTTCTTCGTCCACATTCACGAACACGACGGCGAGTGGCACGCGGGACTGTGCGAGGGCTACCTGACGCTGCTCACCCTGCCGCACGACCTCCAGGCACGGGTCGGCAAGTTCCGGTCGGCCTTCGGCAAGGCCAATCAACTTCACACGCACAACATGCCGTGGGTGGACCGGCCAAACGTCATCGCCAACTTCTTCAGCGAGGAAGGCCTCAACGAGGAGGGCGCCGAGGTGTCGTGGCTGGTGCCGAACCCGTGGGACAGGTACATCGAGTGGACCTTGGCGGTGCAGAACAACGAGAACGCGGCAAGTTTCTCCGGCAACGGAGCGGACGACCTGATGTACGTCACGCACCTGAAGGTCTTTGAGGACCTCTCTGAAGCCTCGACGCTGGAACTCGGCGGGAGTTACGCCACCGGGCCCAACGACCACGGCCACGGCGGGAGCCGCACACACGTCGAGGGTCTCGACATCACGTACAAGTGGCGTCCGCCGCGCGAAGGGCTTTACACGTCGTGCACGTGGCAGACGGAGGTCCTGTTCAGCCAGAACGACCAGCCCGACGGGGGCGCCGAGAACTCCTGGGGCGCCTACTCGTCGCTGGAGTACCAGTTCGCGAAACGGTGGTCCGCCTTTGCCCGCTGGGACTACTCGCAGTTCCCGGGCGACTCCGGCTCGTCGGAGCACGCAGGCTCGGTGGGCACGACGTTCGCCCAGAGCGAGTACTGCTTCTGGCGGTTCTCGTACAAACTCACCGACACGTCGGGGCCGCTCGCCGGCAGGAACCGGAACGAAGCGTGGCTCCAGTTGAACGTCGGGCTCGGTCCGCACCGGGCCCACAAGTACTGAGGGAACGGCCCCCTCTGAAAGGAGAGTTCGATGCGAGACACGACGCCTGTCAACTTCCGGGCGGCCGCTCTCGCGGCGGCCGTCGCCGGCTTCCTCGCGGCGCCGGCCGTGCGGGGCGAAACGCTAACGGTGGTCACCACGACGACGGACCTGAAGGCGATCACTGAGACGGTGGGCGGCGACCGGGTCCGGGTGACCAGCATCTCCCGCGGCTACGAAGACCCGCACTTCGTCCAGGCCAAGCCGAGTTACATGATGGTAGCACGAAAGGCCGACCTATGGATACGGGTCGGCCTGGAACTGGAGATCGGTTGGGAGGGCCTGATTCTCGACGGGTCGAGGAACCCGAGGATCCGCATCGGCACGCCGGGCCACCTGGACGCTTCCGAGCAGGTCCTGCGCCTCGAGGTGCCCAAGGTGCGGGTGACGCGTGAGTTGGGTGACGTTCATCCCCTCGGCAACCCGCACTACTGGCTGGACCCGCTGAACGCGCGCCTGGTCGCCAAGACCATTGCAGAACGGCTGGGCAGGTTGGTGCCGGGCGAGGTGGACACGTTCAGCCGGAGCTGTCGAGCATTCCAGGAGGCCCTGGATACTCGGATGTTCGGCGCGGAACTCGTCCGCGAGGTCGGCGGCAACGCCCTTTGGGCGCTTGAGGTGAAGGGGCAACTCCTCGACGTCCTCAAATCGCGCGGGCGAGCGGACCGACTCGGCGGCTGGCGCGGCAGGATGCTTCCCTGGCGAGGTGTCAAGATTGTGACGTACCACCGCAGTTGGTCGTACTTCGCCAACCGCTTCGAAATCGAGGTGCCCGTCGAACTCGAGCCGAAGCCCGGTGTCCCCCCGAGCCCGTCCCATCTGGCTGAAGTCATCGACCGCATGACCACAGACCGGGTCCCGGTGATCCTGACGGAGCCCTTCTACAGCCCCAAGGCGCCCGACTTGGTGGCCGAGAAGACAGGTGCCCAGGTAGTCGTCTGCGCCAACTCCGTCGGCGGCCAGGAAGAAGCCCGGGACTATTTTGCCCTCATCGACCTGATCGTGAGCCGACTGGAGACGGCGCTTCGGAACGCCGCGCCTGCCGAATGAAGGAGAGCGAGCATGCAGATGCCAGAGCCGGTCGCGGATCCGATCATCGTGTGCGAGCACGTGACCGTGGCGTACGGCGGGGACGACGTGCTGCACAACGTCTCGATCCGCATCCCGCGCAGGGCGTTCCTGCCGTTCGTGGGGCCTAACGGTGCCGGCAAGACCACCCTGCTCCGTGCCATTCTCGGGCTGATCAGGCCGCGGCGCGGCCGGATCCGGACCCCCTTTGCGCACTCGCCGCCGGGCTACGTGCCCCAGCAGAAGGCCATCGACCCGCTGTACCCCGTCTCGGCCCGGCAGATCGTCGCGATGGGGCTTCACCCCAGGCTCGGCTGGTGGCGCCGGCCGACCGCCGACCAGCGGCGTGCCGTGGCAGAGACGCTCGAACGGATGGATCTGGCGCGTCACGCCGAGAAGACCTACGCCGAACTTTCCGGGGGCATGAGACAGAAGGTACTGATCGCCCGGGCTCTGGTGGGCGGCGCCGAGGTCCTTGTCATGGACGAGCCTGCCTCGGAACTGGACGAAGCGTCTCAGCAGGAGACCCTGGAGCATCTGTCACGACTCAACCAACAGGAGGGCAAGACCATCCTGCTTGCCCACCATGGGCTGGATGCCGTGGTGGAAAGGGCCGACGCTGTCGTGATGGTCGACCACGGCCATGTCCGCGTCGACCGGTTGCAGGACCTCTTCCTGCGGCGCGGCACACCCGCCGAGCAGGGAAGCCAACAGAACGGCAAAGGAGGTGATACCTCGTGACTCCCGGCGACCTGGCAACGTTGTGGCGGCTCTTTCCAGAGGCCCTTACGGCCGGCCTGGTGATCAGCGCCGTATGCGCCGTGCTTGGCGTGTTCGTCGTCCTGAAGCGCGTCGTCTTCATCGGAATCACCCTGTCGGAGGTGGCCGCGTGCGGGATCGCGGGGGCCATGGTCTGTGGCGTTCACCCGTTCCTCGGGGCGAGCGCCCTGACCCTCGCGACGGTCGCCATTCTCGCGTACCCCTTCGAGATGCGTCGCATCCCCCGAGATGCGGTCCTGGGGATCATCTTCGTTCTGGCGTGCGGCCTGAGCATCCTGCTGGTTGCCGGAAGCGGGTTCGGCCTGCGGGACGTGAAGGCGCTGCTTTACGGCGACCTGATTCTGACAAGCCGCCGGGACCTTGCGATCATCCTGGCCGTTCTTGTGCCGGTCGGCGCCTGCGTGCTCGCCTTCCTTCGTCCCATGCTCTACACGTTTCTGGATCGGGACGCGGCCCGGGCGATGCGGATGCGCGTGATGGTGTGGGAACTGGCTTTCTTCTCCGCCCTGGGGCTCGCGGTCGCCGCGGCGTCGAAGGTGGCGGGCGCACTGCTCGTGTTCTGTTGCCTCGTGGTGCCGCCTTCCGCCGCCCTGCTCCTGAGCAGGCGGCTGGGTCGGGTCATGGCGATTGCCGTGGCGCTGGCGCTGGTCTCGACGGCGGGCGGCCTGGGTGTCTCCCTCCGCCATGACCTGCCGGCGAACCAGACGATTGCCGTGGTCACCTGCGGCCTGTTCGGGCTCGCGCTCGTCTGGAACGGTGTCAGGAGGCTCCGGGGCCGGTCCAACCGGTTGCCGCCGAGTACCGGGGCGGGGCGGGAGATCGCCACCGGAGCGGAGCCGGGTGATACGTAATTCACCCGGTCCCCGTGGCTTGATTTGGACAGGGCGCCGGTCTCCTAATCCGAGAGCGCCACGGGATGCTCTTGCGCGGCAGGTGAAGACACCCGCCGCGCGAGACTTTCCTGATGCTGCATCGCGTGCGGTCGGACACCCCACTGCCAGGCGAACGCGTACTCCATGCGCCCCGAATCAGATCAGCCGCCACGAAGTGCAAGCGACCGGGTTAGAATCTGCAAAGCGGATGCTGCTCCGGCATGCCGTTGGACGGGCTTGCCCCTCTGCCCGTCACGTGGAGGATCGCACGATGGCCGGCGACTGTTGGGACACAGAGAGGACCGGGCGAAGGCAGTTCCTCTCGCGGCTTTCCGCGGCTGCGGCTGCATCGGGACTGGCTTGGGCAGGCCAGTCGGCGGCACACGGTCAATCGGATGCGCCGATCGCACCCCTGCCGACCATCGCGCTCGGCAAACACCAGGTGACTCGACTGGTCGCAGGCTGGAATCCCATCGGCGGCCACTCCTATCTGGGTCACCACACCGACCGGCACATGAAGGAGTACTTCACCGTCGAGCGAACCGTGGAGTTTCTGCTCCGCTGCGAGCGCGAGGGGATCAACGCTCATCAGTTCTCCTCCGCGGACAAGACGGTCGAGGTGCTGCGGAGGGCGCGCGAGCGGGGATCGAAGATGCACTTCATCGGCCTCCACTCCGGGCGGTCCGGCATCCGCGAGATGATCGAGGGCACCCAGCCCATCGGCATGGTCCATCACGGCGGCGTGACCGACAGGCTCTTCGCCCAAGGAAAGAGCCGCGATGTGCACGACTACGTCAAAGAGGCCCACGACCGGGGAGTGCTCGCCGGGGTGTCGGCCCACAACCCCGACTGCATCAAGCAGATCGCCGACGAAGACTGGGAAGTGGACCTGTTCATGGCCTGCTTCTACTTCCTCACGCGCAAAAAGACCGCGCCGTTGACGACGCTTCACCTGGGTTACCCGTTCTACGCGGCAGACCCGCAGGCCATGACGGCGGTGATGCGCCAGGTGAAGCAGCCCTGCCTGGGCTTCAAGATCCTCGCCGCAGGCCGCAGGTGCGCCAACCAGAACATGGTCAGGGATGCATTCCGCTTCGCCTTCCAGAACATCAAGCCAACCGACGGCGTCGTCGTAGGAATGTACCCGCAGTTCTTCGACGAGATCCGCGCCAACGCCCAGTACGCCCGGGAATTCGGCCGCACGGAATAGACTCGTCCGCGCCCGGGCGAACGTCAACCGCAACATCCACGCCACCCGCACGACGACGCGACATCGAAGACGCGGTCCGGCCCCCACGCGAACGGGGCAAGAGCGCCCGGCACCGGTCTTGGGCGAATCCAAGCGTCTGCCCCCGCTGCCACGCAAGTCAAGCAGAGACAGGAAGATGCGCAAGATGGGCAAGAGAGGCGATTGCGGCGTCGTGGTTGTGCCCGGGGCCGCCGTGCTCATCGAGAGCGAAGAGTCGGAATCCGGAAGGGCCTGTCGCAATCTGAACCCGGCCGCGGAGAACAACTGAACGGCCTTTGAAAACACAGGACTCTGTGGAAAGTCTGCTTTGCGCTTGACTAGGCCCGCTGGCCGCGTATAATGTCTCTTGCAAGGGCCAACGCCGGGGAGGTTCGGGGGCTATTTGTTGCGCACATCTGGGCAGCGGAACTCCTGATTTGTCCTTCGGAAAGGAGAGGCAAAATGCTTTCGAGGACACTCCGTTCAGGGTTGTACTTCGTCTTGGCGGGCACCTTCTTCGGGCTGGTCTGCTCGGCCAGGGCTGACGACGGTCTCTACGGGCGGTTGATCGACTCGTACCGGGGTCTGGGCGGTGAACCGGCCCCCGGGGCCGCGGACGAGCCCATTCCCATGGCCACCAGCCAGCCGTTCAGTTCAACCATATGTCCGGAGCACGCGACATGGTGCCCGGCCGCGACGACGAAGTGCCCGGTCCAGTCAACGCAATGCCCCGAGCAGGTGGCGACGCGGTGCCCGCGCGAGTCGACCATCTGCCCCGAAAGGCAGACCGTTTGCCCGCCGGTCGAGACGGAGTGTCCGTACCTACGGACCAATTGCCCGCCGTCCGCGACGCGGTGCCCGGACGTCGAGACGGAATGCCCGGCCGTGACGACGAAGTGCTCCGAGAATGTCGAGACGCGGTGCCCGATCTCGGAGACCGCCTGTCCGGTAGTGGGCACGCAGTGTCCCGGGGGGCAGACGCAGTGTCCGTACGAACGGACCAAGTGCCCGCCGTCCGCGACGCGGTGTCCGGACGTCGAGACGCAGTGCCCGGCCGTGACGACGACGTGTTCCGAGAAGATCGAGACGCGGTGCCCGATCCAGGACACCGTCTGCCCGCAACGAAGGACGGTCTGCCCGCCAGACAACACGGCGTGCCCGTACGAAGGGACCAAGTGCCCGCCGTCCGCGACGCGGTGTCCGGACGTCGAGACGGAATGCCCGGCCGTGACGACGACGTGTTCCGAGAAGATCGAGACGCGGTGCCCGATCGCGGCGACCCTCTGCCCGCAGCGGCGGACGACGTGTCCGGCGGGAGACACGGCGTGCCCGTACGAACCGACCAGGTGCCCGCCGTCCGCGACGCGGTGTCCGGAGGTCGGCACGCAGTGCCCGGCCGCGAGGACGAACTGTCCGGTGACGGACACCTCGTGCCCACCGCTTGAGACGGAGTGTCCGGCAAGAAGGACGGTTTGCCCGACGAAGCAGACGGAGTGCCCGTACGAACGGACCACTTGCCCGGAGTCCCCGACGGGTTGCCCGGGGGTCGAGACCGAGTGCCCGGCCACAACGACAAAGTGCTCCGAGGCGATCGAGACGCGGTGCCCGATCGAGGAGACCGTCTGTCCGCACTGGCGGACGAACTGTCCAAAGGAACAGACGGCGTGCCCGTACGAAAGGACCAATTGCCCGCCGTCCGCGACGCGGTGTCCGGAGGAACCGACGCGGTGCCCGACCCAGAGCGGCCTCTGTGGCATTCCGGAGGTAACGCGGTTCCCGGTTGACGAGACGGCCTGTCCGGTAGCGGCCACGCGGTGTCCGGGGGGGCCGACGCAGTGTCCGTACGAACGCACCAAGTGCCCGCCGTCCGCGACGCGGTGTCCGGACGTCGAGACGGAATGCCCGGCCGTGACGACGACGTGTTCCGAGAAGGTCGAGACACGGTGCCCGATCGAGACGACCGTCTGCCCGGAACGAAGGACGGTGTGCCCTGTGGAAGACACGCAGTGTCCGTACGAAAGCACGCGCTGCCCGGAGTCCGTGACGAGGTGTCCGCCAATCGAGACGGAGTGCCCAGCCACAACGACGGTGTGCTCCAAGGCGATCGAGACGCGGTGCCCGATCGAGCAGACCGTCTGTCCGGAACGAAGGACGGTTTGCCCGACGAAGCAGACGGAGTGCCCGTACGAACGGACCACGTGCCCCGAGTCCCCGACAGGTTGCCCGGGGATCGACACGCAGTGCCCGGCCACAACGACGAAGTGCTCCGAGGAGATCGAGACGCGGTGCCCGATCGAGCAGACCGTCTGTCCGGAACGAAGGACGGTTTGCCCGGAGGTACAGACGGAGTGCCCGTACGACAAGACCCATTGCCCGGAGTACGAGACGAGTTGTCCGGGGGTCGAGACCGAGTGCCCGGCCACGAGGACGAACTGTCCGGAGACGGACACCTCGTGCCCACCGGATGAGACGCGTTGTCCGGAAAGAAGGACGGTTTGCCCGCAGGGAGGCACGCAGTGTCCGTACGTGAAGACCAATTGCCCGCCGGCCGAGACACGGTGCCCGGAGGGCGAGACGACGTGTCCGGTCTGGAGGACGCACTGTCCGGAGACGCTGACCTCGTGCCCAGTGCTTGCGACGGAGTGTCCGGCAAGAAACACGGTTTGCCCGGAGGAGGTACAGACGGCGTGCCCGTACGTACCGACCGAGTGCCCGCTGATCGGGACGCGGTGCCCTGAGGGCGAGACGACGTGTCCGGTCTGGAGGACGCACTGTCCAGAGACGCCGACCTCGTGCCCACCGTTTGAGACAAAGTGTCCGGAAAGAAGGACGGTTTGCCCGGAGGTAGACACGCAGTGTCCGTACGTACGGACCGAGTGCCCGCCGGCCGAGACGCGGTGCCCGGCGGAGGAGACGAAGTGTCCGGTCTGGAGGACGCACTGTCCGGAGACGGACACCTCGTGCCCACCGGACGAGACGCGGTGTCCGCCAAGAAGGACGGTTTGCCCGCCTGAAACGACAGAGTGCCCGTCCCAGCGAACGGTGTGCCCGGAGTATGAGACGTGGTGTCCGGAGGCTACGACGGCGTGTCCGGTGACGAGGACGAAGTGTCCGGAGACGGCGACCGCGTGCCCACCGGTCGTGACGCTGTGTCCGCCGACGCGGACGCGTTGTTGTGAGGTCTGCAAGCCAACGCCAAGTTGAGCATGACGGCGGCGGGTTGAGGAGCGATTGAGGAGTTCCCGTCCGCACGGATTGGCAGACTGGGGTCGTTGAAGAACAGGGGTGGCTCTCAGGGGCCACCCCTGTTTCCAGTAGACTCCGAGGGGGGGATTACCCGACAATACTGCGCAGCGTGGGTGCGGCTTCCAGTAAGGGGATACAGCGTGACGGCAGACGTTTCCGGGGGATCACCCACCTCGCGGCCGGTGCGGGCGGTCACGGTTGTGGCCGCCGTCGGCGGCTTGGTCGCCGCCTGGATTGCCGCCGGGTCCACCGGCCTTCTCGGTTACGGGTTGCGCCACGCCCTGACGTGGCTGGCCTTGGGCGTTCCCGTTGTGGCGGCCTGGCCCCAGTGGCGCGGTTCGTTCTGGCGGTTTCTGTTCTGGCTGGCGGGGACGGCGGCGGCGCTGGCGATGACGACGTCGCCGCTGGCGCCCATCAATGTCCTGGCGGTGGCCCTGCTTGTGGCGGTCCTGGCCGTCCTGCGCTCGGAGCCGGACCGCTCTGCCCTGCTCGTGACGGCGGTCGCCGTCTCGGTCTTTGCCGTCTTTCGTGTGGTCTGTACCTCGATTCCCGCGGTCTGGCTCGCGACGGATACCCTCGGCGGATGGCTTGGCCGCCTGGCGGGCGCCGTCACGGGCGAACCGCTCTCGGTCGGTGCCACGTTCGCCGGGATCGATTACCTGGTCCTGACGGCCGCCTTCTGCACGGGATGGCTGTTGCGGACCCTGCCGCCACGCCGCACCCGGATTATCGCCGTCACGGTGGCCGTCCTGACCGGCCACTTGGCCTATCTGCTCGTGCTGGCCTTTGCGGCCAGGCTGCTCGATGCGCTGCCGATGTCGCCGACGGAGCAGACCTGGCCGAACCGGACCTACTTCGGTTGGGCGGGCATTCGGACGCTGATTCCGTGGAACTTTCCGATCCTGGCGGCCGGGGTGCACGTCTGCGTCGCGGCCTTCCTGCTGCGCTGGTCGCCCTTGAGGGCCGAGCCCGCCCCTGCCGAACCGGGCGCCGACGCCGCCGCGCCGCGCCGGTGGTTTCTCTCGCCCATCACGCTGATAGCCGTCCTGGCAGCGATCCTGATACCCGTCGTGACCACCCTGAGCCCCCGCAAACCCGACCTGGCCGGCAAGAAATTCGTCGTGTACGAAAAGGGCTTTCTGAACTGGCTGAAGCCCGAGCACGGCGAGTACGGGCACTACTCGGTCGGCATGTACGGCATGTTGCCGATCTACATCGAAAGCCTCGGCGCCCGGTGTGTGGTGTCGCCCGACCTGTCGGAGGACGACCTTCGCGACGCCGACGCGCTGATCCTCCTGTTTCCCGACGATCCGTGGCAGCCCGGGCAACTCGAACGGATCCGTCGCTTCGTCGAGGGCGGCAAGACGCTGGCGGTCTTCGGCGAACACACCACCCGCGCCAAGGACGGCGGCCCCAGCCGGTTCAACGAGGTCCTCGAGGCCACGGGCACCGACATGTGGGTGGCTTTCGATTCGGCGACCTTCGCCGTGGGCGGATGGCTCGAGAGTTATGAGACCCTGGCTCATCCCACCACCCTGGGCATCCCGGATGACCGCAACGAGTTTGGCCTCGTCATCGGCGCCTCGATGGAGGTCGGTCCTCCCGCATGGCCGTTCATCATCGGCCGATGGGGATGGGCCGACCCGGGCGACCCGGGGGCGGGCAGTTCGCTGATGGGCAACGGCCGGTACGACGCGGGCGAACGGCTCGGTGACCTCGTCCTGGCCGCCGAGCAGTCCGTCGGCAAAGGAAGGGTCCTCGGCTTCGGCGACACTTCGGGAATGACCAACGTGCTGACGATGGGCTGCCACGTCTTCACGTCGCGGCTGCTCGGCTACCTGGCCGACGGCGGGTCGGGTCCCCAGGCGATGTGGCGGCAGGCCGTCGGCTTCCTCCTCGCCCTGGCCCTGGTCTGGTTCGTGGGTCGGCCGTCCGGCGCCGAACGGACCATCGCGGTGAGCCTGGCGCTGGCCGTTTCGCTGGCGGTCTGCACCCGGATCAGTTACCGGGCGGCCGAGGTCCTGCCTGACGGGCGCCGGCAGACCCCCAACAATCTCGCTTACATCGATGCCTCGCACGTCGAGGCTTCGTCCAGCGAGGGCTGGCGGAACGACGGGACGATGGGGCTCGGCCTGACGCTGATGCGAAACGGCTTTGTGACGCTGCGGCTTCGGGAGATGACGGCCGAGTCGCTCCAGCGTGCCGGCCTGTTGGTTTCGGTTGCCCCGCTTCGGGCGTTTTCTGCGGCCGAGCGGCGGATGATCCACGAGTTCGTCAGCGGCGGCGGCATCTTCATCATCACGGTCGGATACGACGAGCGCGGGCCGAGCGAGGCCCTCCTGAAGGACTTCGGCTTTGCCATCGGCCGCCCCGAGGATCAGCCGACTGCGGCCGTGGAAGAGGTCAAGCCGTTCGGGCATTTCAAGTCGCGTTACTACGATACCGGGGAATACCTGCTGTTTGTGCGGTTCCACGCGGCCTGGCCCGTTACCTGTGAGCACAAGGACGCGCAGGTCATCGCCTACGGCGCCGGGAACGTCCCGGTTATCCTGATGCGGAGCGTGGGCGAGGGCAAGATCGTCGTCATCGGCGACAGCGGGTTCGCCATGAACAAGAACCTCGAGCATGAAGACGGGTCGCCGTTCGAGGGCCAGCGCGAGAACGCCGATTTCTGGCGGTGGTTCCTGACGTCGCTTCGGCACCAGCCGTTGTGGATTCCGCCCAAGCCGCCAGTGCCGGGGGAGAAGCCTGCGCCGAAGCCCGCGCATGACCATCCCCCCCCGGCGGAGCCCGAAGGGGCGGCGAAAAACCAGGCTGACCGCGCAGAAAGCGGGGTGGCGTCATGAAACGCGCATGGGCAGGCGTGGCGCTGCTGTCTGCGACGTGGCTGTTTGGCCTGAGTTACTATCACGCTGCCAACTGGCTGGCCTGGGGACTCCTGCTGGCCGCCGGCGTCCTTGTCCTGAGCGGAGTCCCGGTTCCGGTCCCGGGCAGAAAGGCCTCAATCGCGGCCGTCCTGATGCTCGTACCGGTGACCTACCTGGCGCCTTGGCCGTACCGCGCCGGGGGGCTTCTCCTGATAGTAGGCCTTGGCCTTCAGGCGTTGCCGACACCGCGGCGGTGGCCTGGGAGCGTGGGTTCGGGTGCCACGGTTGCCGGGGTGGTCCTGGTGGCGCAGGCGCTGGGCATGCTGGCCTACACCGACTGGACGGCCCATTCGCACGATCTGCCTCGGCCCGCGGCGCATGTGCTTGGTGCGTTTGCCGGCTGGTCGGGGATCGACGCGGCTTCCGACGGAAGCGAGATCGCGCTGCATTCCATGCGCCCGGTGCATCGGCTGGCACCGACCTGGGAACTCCTGCTCGACCCACCGACGCTGTGTTTCATCGTCGGGGGGATGGCCCTGCTGGTGATGGCGGGCTGGGCGCGGCTGCCGCGCGAAGCGCGAATCGGCCGTCTCGTCCTGCCCGTGGGCGGCCTGCTGACCAGTGTGCTGGTCTGGCTGCCTTTCCGCGCGGCGCTGCTGATGGGGCTCTACATGCATCGCGTGCTCCGAACCGAGTACAACGAAGAACTCAACGTGATGAACCAGTTCTGGAATGTCTGGCTGCTCAACGGCCTTCTGGTTGTGCCGGTGTTGATGGCCTGGCGGTTTGCGCGACTGCCGGTCGCGGAAGCGACGGGGGCGCCCCCTGCGAAGGCGTGGCGACAGGCGGCCGCTGCGGCTCTGGCCTTCGCGGCGGTTGCGGCGCTGACGGTGGGCGCCTTCTGGGACCCTGTCGGCGAGCGCAAGCCCGGCCGCGTCGTCGTCGACGAGGCCCGGTCGGACTGGGAGCCCACCGAGAAGCCGT